>Ga0181612_134684_pt1 | contig 15884 bp, 12 predicted proteins | sample HoacroProtozoa21_FD_119630 | JGI IMG/M metagenome (GOLD analysis project Ga0181612, IMG submission 119630) | Hoatzin crop microbial communities from Cojedes, Venezuel. Combined Assembly of Gp0051906, Gp0051904, Gp0051908
CCCCACCCCACAAACCCAGCCACGCAGTAAAACAGCCTTGATAAGTGGATACCTTCAGTTAAAACCAAGCCAACGTGCATGTGTGTTAGCACAAGCCTCTCCTGGCTCCAACCCATTTTCAGCACAAAGCATTCCCGAGATGCGTGTCGCTTCTACCTATTTTTCATGTCTCAGTATATTCCTCTGCATTAACTCATCCAGTCTCCCCACGTGAACTTTTGGCATCTATGTCACCCTCCCGCAACGAGTTCTGCCTTGCTGCGAAGCTGGTTCCTCGTAGATTCATTGGAAGCATGCTGCCTTCTGTACTAGAAGCCACGAAACCATCCTTCTCTACCCACCCACGATTTTCTAGATCTGTCATATTCATCCACCAAATCATCTCTACCAGAACTGGTTTTCTCAGCCATTCCCTTGCTCTGATTATTCCTGTCAATCTTCTCTGAACATCCTGCATGTTCTTGCTGAAATGGAAACCCTAGACTGCACAGCTTTCAGCCTACACAACAAGAAGGAAGCCCGGCAGGCTGCAGCCTCACCTCCCTTCCCACGTGCCACCCAAGGACTGGCAGGGTGGCAGCAGCATGGTGGAGCCGCAGCTGCCTCTTCTTGCCGCTGGGCTTCAGCTTTCCAACGACGAGAGCGGGAACACCACAAGGCTTACGCCACGTTCGGGTCAAGAGCAGCACAGCACAAACAATTCCCTTTACAGGTCTCAAGGGGACCCAGTGTGGCTTTGGGGCTGCCCTCCAGGCTCCTTCTCCAGTGCCCACCCGCCCCAAGGCACCAGAAGCGCCATGCGTGCTCTGCAAACCCACCTCTGTTCCAGGGACCGGGCTGCCTGCAGGCATCTCTCTCTGACTATGCAACCAGATCTGTCTATAGATCAGAAACCATGTTTATTTATTTCAAATGCGAATTCCAATTATAGCACCAAATTATTCTGAGGGGGTAACAACAAAGATGCTGCTTTTGGTCCAACATGGATTCATTTCAAAGCGATTTCCAACATGCTGCTAAGCAGCAGAAGTTGTAGAATTGTACAACACAAGGCAGGCTGCCAACACGGAGCTCTGCTGCAGCTGAGCAGGCAGAAGTTCAACATAAACAAAAATAACTGAAAATGAAAACTGGGGGGAGAAGGAGGGAAGGGGGCTAGACAGACAAACCGGCAAATGCCAGCGCTGAGAAAGAAAACCCTAAAAATCACACAAACATTCTCGGTAAGGAGGGAGTAGAGCTCTTATTCAGAACAGGGCAAAGAGGCATCCCCAGATGGGCTCGTCCCAGCATGGCTACGAATTGCCAGAGCCAGCAGAAGACTTTAGATTCAGCTGCTGCTCAGATGAGACACTTTACAGGCTTAGCAATTGGCCACACATTTTCAGAAGCAGAACCACCAGTGTGGCTGAAACCAAAATCCTCCAGAAAGCAGGAGCACAATTAATGGCGTATTTTCTAATTCTTACTAGAAGAACGGCATTCAGGTCACAGAGCTAATGGCTTAAAAGCTACGAGGAACTATTTAGTCACCTCTGCAGCTTTGCCACTGGCCTCTCAGGTGTCTGTGCCACTCGCTAGGAAAGGCTGCAGAACTGTAATTTCAGGGAGACTCTGGAATTACGAACTTGTGTGATCCACACCCATAAAGTGGCAAGCTGAAGTTGAACAGGCTGGGCTTTGCAGACATCTCACTTGGCTTATTAACTTTGAAAACAGCTGCTCTTTTGAAACTGGAGTCAAAGCTAACACGACAAGTGTTCGCTAGAGACTGCTCCTCGACAGATTCTGTAGCCCCAGGCCAGGGAGCAGCGCTGGAGGATCAGCTGCTGGAAATGCTGGAAATGCTGGAGAAACCAGACTCTTCAGGCCAACACTGGGGCCAAGGGCTGATCTAGGGGCGGTCATGAAGTGCTAAGCTCTCTGTAATGCTCCCAGGCCAGTAGAACAACTGCTTTGGTAACTGAGGGGCAGGTTTTACTGAGCCGTTATCGATAATTAGTCGCTACTTTCTAGCATGAAAACCTTGCACCTCAGCAGAAGTTCAATTTCAGGGAAAAGGTACCTAAAAAGGCACTACGGCAACTGGGGAGCCAGGCTGAGCTCAGGGAGCACCGGAATGAGAGGTCCTAGGCTGCCTTAAGGAAATGGCAGGAATTTCTCTTAAAAAGGCCAGTACATTTCATTACAGCTTTGCTAGCAGTTCTGTGTATGATTCAGAAAGTGCTTCTCAGCCTGCTGCCCACAGACCACTGAAATGATCAGAGGAAAGAGAATAAAAATGTGCTTACTTCTACACACACAGAAACAAAGTGTGAAAGAAACAAAGCACACAATTGAGCATTCAAAGTATAATCCAAATTTTTTGTTGACTATAAATGAAAAAACACTTGAGGCAATACTACCCCAGATGAATGGCGGCTTTATCTTTTCTTCCCATCTCCTGATCCAAACATATAGTCTGTCCTTAGTGTCTAAGAGTACACAGAAACACTGGTAAGAAAGATAGGATAAATAACCAGATTACAAAACTTGCGGCTGAAAAAATAGAAGATAGAAATAAAATCAGGCAACATAATAGAGAGTTAATTGCAGGAAAACCCATCACACCATCCCCCAAAAGATCAAGAAATGTGCTCAGCACAAACACGGTAAATAAAAGCCAGAATCTTCCCAAAGGAACGAGAAAACCAAAACACTTAAAATTTTATAATGCTAGCGTAAAAGTCCATGTCATGTGCTCACCTTGTATATAGGCTCAGTCTGATCTCCGCATCTAAAAAATACACGGAGGTAATACAGGGTCTTAGAGTCAGGCAGCAAAAGTTATTAGGCAAAGAGAGACAACTGAATTAGGAATGACTGACAAGACTGGGGCTATTTATCTGAAACATAACAACAAGACTGAATAAATAACACAATACAGTGAAAGTTAATTAGGAAGTATTTTTTTCCTTGCCCTCCTAATACAAAGTCAAACAGAACTAAACCTCATTTCAGATTGACACTTTGTTTTAAAAACAAGGGATGGATAACTTGTGGAACTCTTTGCCACAAAATACTAGTGATGCCAAGAATCAGGAGGATAAAACGGCCGCTGGGTACATACACGAGTAACCCCCACGGTCCCACTGTAAGCAGCCCCCAACAGGCGCAGATTAAGGGAGACATTCTGTAATGGACACCCCATTTCCTAAGGGTTTGGGGCAGGATTTCATACACCTCCCTCCGCAGCGTCCCAGACTCGCTACTGCTGGCTACGTGACACCCAAGCAGGGGGACGCTCCTCGGATTACTCCAGCACTCCCCGTGCTTCCAGGGCTGTTCTGCTACCACAACTGCCCAGGGGCAGCAGGTAGTAGGCGCATGCCAGGTTTTACATCTGAAAGGATGTGCATAGCCTTTAGGGCATGTTTGGGCTCTTATTAAGCAGCCTTGATTAGAAAAGTGAAACTTCTGCAGTCAAGGCAAACTTTTTGTAATTTCACTTACAGCCCTTCCTAATGCTTAAGCAAACTAGTCCTCACACTTCGGTCTTCTGAGAATTTACTTTCCATTCTATCACATCTTTTAATTTCATGTAAAAGTTATTAATCTTGCTATATTTCCGAGACCCAGGAACTGACCATAGATAAGAAACAAAAAACAAGAACAGCACACCTTGATCACATCTTTGTGACACTACAGAAGCAAAATCATGGAGACTCTTCCAAAGCAAATATATTCATTTTTAAGACAGGCTCTCCTAAAGGCAATAAGATTTTTTGTAAAGAGGGGATCCTTCAGTAATGGAAACGTTGATAGCCCTATCAGCACCCCCAAATGCCTGTCAAGGGCAAACAATAAACCAAACACCACGATGAAGGAATCTGCTTCCTAGCCACATGAACCAGACAAGATTGCAATAAAACATCAACGTTCAACTTGGCAAAGTCAAAGTCAACAAGGGCTCCCTTCCCTTCCACCCACATGCTTGCAAGAGTTGGCACTGTCATATCCAGGAAAAAACCCCATTCTTAGTTATAGCCTTAGTTGCTCTTTCATGTTCTATAATTGGCTGGTGCTATCATATGAGCAAATTTTATAAGGAAACTGCATATTTATTTGCCCTTAATAAAGCTGGGGATGATCAATTTTTCAGTCAGGGGTGACCAGTTTTCAGAATGCATAAAAATGTGACTAAGCAGAGCACAACCGTATTGCTACGACATGTATGTACCTTCTGTAGCTCCAAAATACCAGAAAACTGGAAGGACTTCTGAATGCAACGGTAATGCAAATCTCATTATTAACTACCACTTTACCCTACTGAGCAAATACCAGCATGTCCCTCCTGACTAACAACAGTATTTCTAACAGCAGTCATCGTGCTTCTTAATGGAGAACTGAATTCACTGGCAATAAAGTCCAGATTCCAGAAAGAGCAATGACTCCGTGCTCTCTGTAGACAGAGTGGTTTTTAACGAGCACGGGGAACACAGAGGGCCTGATCCTAACCCCACTTAAGCGAGTGGGATGGTTTCTACTGACTTCAGCGGGTTTTGGATGGAGCTTTGAGGTCCTGATTCTGCATCTGTCACACTGCTGGCTTCACTGAAACCAGCAGGGAGCTTCAGTGTCACTCAAAGAACAGTTCTTCCACAGTTAGTATCACCCCCTCCTCCAACGTGGGAATTCCCCCATTGTAAGCAGGAAGAAATCAGCTGCTGAGAATTTCAGACTGCATTTTCAAACAGAAGAACTTTTGGAGATGACACTCAGTAGGCGCATCTTGTGCCAACCCTGACTGTGAAGGAAGTCCAGTTACATGCTCCAAATGTATTACACTCATTTCCACTATCACTTACAGGTGTATTGCTGAGAGCACATTTTATTGCCAAGCCTACTTATTTTAGTAAACGTGTTTTCCAGCACTTGGATGATCTGTTCATCTGGAACAGGCGGAGTGTGTCGGGACAAACTAATACACTGGAATAGTAACTTACCATGGATCACAGGCTACACAGAACTTTCTAATTCGCAATATTTAATATACAGTTTAAAAGACACAGCATTTTCTGTATGGTATTTTTTTCCTACAGTTGGCTTTGAAAGCCACTACTTCAGTGTATGCCTGACCTACTCATCAAGTAAGTTCTTTAATGGCATTAATAAATTACAGGTAAGCTCCGAGTTAAGGACACTAGTCAGAGAATCACAGAAGCCCAAGGATCATATAGTCCAACCTTGCTTGGCAAAATTCTTCAAGTAAAACGAATAGCCACAACTGCAGCATCTCTCTCTGGTGCTGCTGCACTCTGTTGGCAGTATGCTACGCAAACACAGCTGGGGTCAACAAACCAGTGTTCTTCAGAACTGTTTCACAGCATTTCCCTCATTTCAAACCAGTCACAGATTTTAGCTCTTACCCATCAAACTTTCAACAGCTTTGGCTACTTGGTTATAACAGAATACGTGCATGTATATATTCTCTTCCTGTGGATGCTTCTTTTCATTCGTAATGACCATGAAAATGACAAGCCCACTCCTCATGTGCAGCATGCTGCTTGACAAGACTGCTCACCCGCTGCAAGCTGCTCCACTGAAGAGACACAGGAAGCACAGAACAGGGAACACCTGGGTAGGCAGCAGCTCTGCAGGGAAAGAAGTGGCACCAGAAGACATTTGGAAATCTAATTACTCTAGCAAAAATAATATGCATGAATTGTGGTCAAAGTGATTTTTCACATGCACATTTTTTAAACCCTCAGTCAAGATTTTCAACGATATAGGTGTTTGGTGAATTCAGTCTTATTTTCATGAGCGCTACACATCAACATCTGAGAATCATGGCCCTTTAAAGCTTCGTATTTCAGTTATCTAGAAAAGTCATCGGTCACGTTTGAAGATATCGGTCTTTTTTAGTTACAATGCTTTTTACCTGTGTCTTTTTTTTTTTTTCCACCTTTGCTTTCATTCAGCTTTCATTCCCATCTTGCCTAATGTTCCAAGCAGAACTAAACAGTGGCCAAAATACTGCTTTTAAGGCAAAAAATCTCACCCTGTGAATACACTGCCGTACTCAAAAACAAAACTGCAAGTTGAAAGGGAGTGGAGAACCCCTGAATCATTGAATCTCGTGAGGCTTCATCTAGCTTGCATTAGTGGATAGGATCATTTGGGTTTTTGGACCTTTAAGAAATTAATACCATTAGTAACAGGAGAACCTCTTTGCTTTAACTTCTTCCACATATGGACACTGTTGCTTCAGCTAGAAATCAACCATTGGCCTGATTTCTGTGTGTTGCTACAAGGATTGCAGATGAGGAAAACCACAGAAAGAGAACAGATATTGAAACTGAACGTAGGGAAAAAAAAAGTCAGTGAGGGAAGAAATATTAATTACTTGGAAGATAACTTTAAAGCAGGAATTGATTCCATGTTATCTATCGATTTTCCATTTTGTATTTGCCTAGGTTGATAGTTTTCCCTCTAGTACACAGAAATGTTCTTTTCTCCAGAGAGAAAATCCATTGTGTATGATGAAACAGACCTCATGTGACAGAGGGAAGATTAAAGAGAAGATAACCACGGGTTCCAAGCAGATTTCAAATCCAGTAGATTCACAGCATATATAAAACTAGCACAATTAGACACTAGCGAAACACATTAATATATTTGTACCAAATCAGCTTAGAAACTTATCCCTAAAATATTCTCCACTGAGCTGAAAGTGGATTTACTCCAAAGTCAACACAAGGAACTGGGTCAGTAATCAGGTGAACAGAAGACCTTGAATCTGTAGTGTTAAACTTCTACCACTTTAGAACTGCATAAACACGCATCCAACTTGGTGGCCCATAATGGCTATTATCATGATCTACTAGGCCAATATTGCGTTTCACAACTGTATATAACTGTAATTCCAGTTTAGAAAATGGACTGTAAACAGCCCAAAAGGACCCACTGAGGTCCACTGAGGAAACTACTGTATAAAAAGGGAAGTTTGAGATCATACAGATATTCTACATATACTTAAACATACAGGAAATAGATATTGCTGTACTAAGGTATAAGAAGACACTATTTAATCCAGTATCCTGCAGACAGAATTGTCTAGTAACAGATGTTTTAGAACTGTATGAAATACAACAGTGATTTTATAAATACTGCAGGTCCATAATTCTTACTGGGCTTTCATCATGAACCCAGGCAGATGTCACTTCTGTTCTGAAGCACAAAAATTGACAGCCTTTGCAATCTCTGTGTAACCATAGAGGTTTATTTGCTTGAAAGATATCCAGTACTGCAGACTTACTACACACGATGCTGCACATTTTAGTTAGCTTTTCACTTGTTTCTTCTTGTACAAATACAATGGAGAAAGACAGTCCTACTGGTTTATTTCATCAACTTTAATTTTTTTAAACACCTCATGTATTCTCTTCCCTTTATTCAAATGAAATTACATCACGTTCAATGACCTTCTCCACACATCAGAGTATCATCTTCCTCCAAAAGCTGCGTACTGAAATACTCGCATATCTTCACCTCTTAAAACACTTTGAACAAGAGAATAAGCATTATAATCAAAAATAACTAAAACACCCCCAAAAGTCGTGAAGATTGATCTTTCATAGTGTCCCATTACATTGTGGGCATTTTTGTTTTCTGGACGCTCTACGAATGACAGCAAGGTTGTGGTTTTGAAAGGTTTGGAGTTCCCACAGTGCCCAGCGATTTCAGTGGGAGTTGATAACACTCAGAAGCTCTAAAAATAAGGACTCATTATATAATGCCAAACCCAGGAATATCTCCATTAGCAGACACTAAGAAAAATCTCTGCCTAAGTGACACAGCCCACAGCGAACCTCCTGGCTTTGCGTGACTGAGCCTCGCCATTTACTTCAAGGAAAAGCTTGAATCTGCTGCACCATCCTAGCTGAACACACATCCCATCCACCCAGCACAACTGAAGGCAGCGTTCTGACAGAAACCATGGAGTTTCCACCATGGCTTGTCAGACGTGCTCTGTTTCGCTGGTCCACGGGATGAGGGCGGCAATATCTCCGCTAAGAACCATGAAACCTTCATAGATAAAGGTAATAAAAAGCCCCACGAGAACTACATTAAATCAGTCTTCACCTATCTTCTTTCTGGCGTTCATTCACAAAGTATGAACACAAACTATTCAAATATTACTAGCATGAACATCATTCATTTCCTTACTATTCATCTGTCTCACAAGTGTACTAATAGGCATGAAAATACTAAATACAAAGATTTTCTTCATCCTCAGAATAATTTGTAAAAGGCACCCTACCCTTGCATTTCTGTGTGATGCCTGATAAATACTAGATCAATTGCATGGTGGTAGTGTTAATATTAATGTTACCAGACAGCATCTGAGAGAAGCAGGACCGAAACCTGAATTCTGGAGGAATTTGGAGCACCAGCAGTCACCATCCAGATGCAGATTTTGCAGCTCAGGTCCATCTCTTACGGGGTGCACAGTCCCATGAATTGCTATTCAGTTTACCCAGAGACGAAGACACTTAGCACGTGATAGAATTTGGCAACAATCTTCTTAAATGAATTATTTAAAGTTAACTGGTGGGTTAAAATAAAATCCCCATCAAGCACAAAACAAACAATGGGAAGATACTGTGATCTGTTTCAGGAATGCTGATATTTGTTTGTTCTGAAATCAGAGAAAACCTCATTTCCTCAGCCTAAATGTTGACATTTTCCAGCATGGAGATAAATAACCTTTGAGCTGCTTAATGCTTTGACCCAGCTTTAGGAAATCCTTCCTAGCTATAGGGTTTTTCTTCCCTACAAATATGTGTTCTGGATCCATAAAATATAAAGAGCAGGATTAATTATTTAGTGCTAAATCATGTCTCTTCCGTGCAGTAATATTAGGAAGTGAGGAGGGGCGTATAAAGACTTTCTCCTCTCCTCTCCCACCTGGACAGCTTTACAGGACGTATGTTTGGCTGAATCCAGCCTGAGAAGCAGGGCCTGGCCACCGTATTACCAGCCTCAGCGCAGTTCTGTGAAGGCCTTGCCAAGAGCTGAGTGCAGACGTGTGCAGGTACCACACACGTCCAGTTCTCAACACGCAAAGGACAGTGATGTCCTTTGTCATCCTAAGAAATGCTTGGTGTGGCCGTCTCACTACCGTGACCGCTTTCTGTGGCTAGAAACATTGTCAGAGACAAGCAAACAGTGCCGTCTCTACCTTCCCATGCAGAGCTCCATTCCAGAACTCCAGAGAACCTGAGAGAAACCCAGGGTCAGTTACAGACGTGTTGCTTCTTCACAGGCTAGGGCACTACAGAAAACAAACATACCATACTTTCCCACTAAAGTTCATTTAAAAGCTGATTAAGTAGGAGTGGGACAAAAGTTACATGAAGGACATGTCTATTGTTCTAAAGAAAAACTAGTTTCAGGCACAGATCTGAGACCTAGCCAAACCCCTCTCCTTCCCTCGCCCACATTCTCTTGCAGAGATCCCCAGCCTGCAGCACAGGCATCCATCACCGGTGGCCTCGACAGGACTGGTCCACCTTGACTTCCCACCCTGCGGGGCTCGGATGGCCCCTGCGGTGTTACTGTGGTTGAACGACGGGGCAGGAGGAGAGACCAAGAAACGAGGGGAGGGGTTCTGCGTCCCACGCGCAGGCAGGGAGCAGAGCAGAGCGATGAGCACCCCAGGCAGCGGCAGGCAGAGACAGAGCAATGGCACAGGCAGAGAAAATCCCTCCAATATGAAGCAGAAAGAGAAGGACATAGCAGCAGGTGAAAGGAGGACTCTCTGCCTCTTACATGTCGTGAATTCTTCCCCCATCCTATCTGCTGAGTAAAGCACTTTCAAAAAGCACTGCAAGATTACACTGATTTCAAGCTCTTCAGAGAACACAGTATTTACCATCCAATGAACGTGATCACAAAAGCTTTCACTCTCTCGCTGACGTATTCACAGCCATCGCAATGCTTCTCAAACTGTAACACGCTCACAACTACGTCCTATGAAAAACAGCTCTGCAGAGAAGCAGGCTCAACATCTGGTCTACCTGGACAACGATTCACTAGGACTTCTCTGAACTCAGAAGCACTCACAAGCCCGCTGCTACCCTCCCGTGCATCCTGTGGCAGCGGACTCCTTTAGCCATTTTTCACCAGGCCGCTGCTTGTCAATAAATCACTGCGCTAATTGCTGTGACGCCTCCTGTGAAGTGCTTTGGGAATTGTGGCACAGATTTCTAAGCTGCATCTGAGAATTGGTGGTGAATGGCTGACTCCAGGTTGACATGATGAAGAAAGGTTAAGCTCTTCAGCTGAGCAGCCTCTTAGAAAGATTCATTGTGACTCCAGCTATCCCTTTTCTATAGAGCAAGGCTACCCTCTGCATCTGCCTGAATACATAAGGGAGTTGACATTTGTCTTCTGTGTGGCTCACAAACTTAAGTTTTCCTCTCTTCTCATTACCCATGAAAGGTGATTACATTCCCTATGGAACATCACTGGTGATACATCACACTTCGGGGCTGCGTTTCCCCCCGCCCCAGTGGGAACCTGTGGTTACTTCATCTTTTTCCTTTCTTGAATACCAATCCTCCCACAAGCCTGTGTGTTAGCCACCAGCCTCCCACCAGAGAAGAATAATGGGACTCCTACTGAAGCTCATTAATAGTAAATTATTTTCAGTTAGTGAAGACGACTTTCTCGGTGGAAGTCTCTGAAGAGCCAGGGACGGAACAGCAGAACACTGTCTGCCCCACAATTGATTTGAATACAGTGGTTTGAAGGAAACCTCAGACTTCAACAGCGAGCCATTAAGAAGAGCTGTCTGTACGGTGTCTGTCTGAGCACTGGAGATACGAGGGAAGGCAGAGCCTGTCTTTCCTGATCCATTGATTATTCTTTTTTCCCCCCCCACCAGATGGTCTTCAAGAAAACACTGGCATCAGAGGTCTGAACTGGCAGTCAAAAGCTGTGTAAAAAGCTGTAAGTCACAGAACTTGCACTTTATCATATAAAGCAAGGATTTTTTTCTTCTATTTTTTTTTTCCTTTTTCTTTTTTGTAAAACAAAGTCAAGGCATTTACTAATATTTTTCAAGTCCATGCTTCTGGCAGATGAAGCAAGAAATGCCCAGCATAAGCAGATGCTGAACAGTTCAAGGGCACGCTGTTTCTACGCAGGGAACTGCTATTTGGGGGACTTTCAAAGCAACATGAGGGAGTCAGGTATCTGAATCCGTACTGGAATTTGAAAGCTCCAGGCCAAGCACTTAAAAACATTTGAGGAGGATGCTTAACAAAAATAGGCAGACAGATTCCAAGTCTACACACGTATACATAATAAATATAGCACTGAAAAGGTCTGCTTCCGTATCAAACAATACTTTCTGGCTTGTGCTATAAAAGTGCATGCTCATTTTTGCTATATCTGATTTCACCATTTACAGTACTGTTAGGTACTATAAAAAAGCAGAAACAGAGCTGGTTGAAATTCAGAATTTCTAAAATAGCTGAAAAAGTCTTTTTCAGACAAAAATATATGCATATTTACTCAATTAATTCTCTACATTCAATTCAGTCTGGAATGTTTTTTGCTGGGGAGGAAAAGGAGGAATTAAAATCTTTTCAGTTCAATTTCCTCAAAAATAAAAACTAGCAGAGGGCTGCCCTGTGCTCCGCCGATGCCCCTGGTCCTACGCAGGGTATTTGGGAAAGCTGAACTCTGACAGCTCAGTCCTGGTGGGGGACAGCAGGGCATCAAGACTGCTAGAAAGAGGGAAGTCAAAGACACCCCCGAGCCACGTAGCCACAGCATGGCAGGGTTACCTCGTAGTTACAGACGTGGAGCCTAAGTCCGGGCTCCTCTAAACCTCTAGGCAGCTGGGGTGAAAACCTCACTGCCTCAGGTGGCAGATTGTCCAGGCTCTGGCCGGACATGACTAGAATTCATACGTCTGCATAAAGCATCTCCCTCTGGGCTGCCCAGTCTTCACTCCAAATGAATCTGGTCAGACAGTCCCTGACCACCTCTAAGCAGGAGCTGCTATGTTAACGCAGCTGCTTTTCCAAAGAGAAAAGGCAGGGAACAGAAGGAAGCCAAAGAGTAGCTGGGGCCACTCTGACTTGAGAGCCACGCAGACACCACTGGGGCACGCCCGACACGCACACATCAGGGGTGAAATGGACTCACAAGTATGCAGTGTCCATTACAGGTGTGCTTTCTAAGCTGAAACCCATAAGGCAAAAAAACCAACAGAAAAGGTTCTCATTCACGAGAGAAAACAGGTGGCACTGCTCCCGGGTGGGACAAGAGAGGGAAAAGAGAAGAGGGACTGGGGTACTACTGTAGTGCTTCGACGAGCCACGATACGGCCATGCTCTGCTGCGACAGCTGAAGAAAGGCTCAGAAGACAACCAGCAGCCACTGACAGAGCCTCCCGTAAACCGTTAATCTATTGCAAAAATACTAGTCTTACACTCATCTGACCAAACGAGAGGGAAAAAAAATCCAGAGCTGGAGAAGACAGTTCATTAAGAGGAAACCAATTCTCTGTTAGCTACAGTCAAAAGCAGCTTCTGGGTTGCTTTTTCTGCAGAGAAGCTGCTGCTGGGACTTTGCCAGCTCAGCAGTTAAAGGTAATCTCAGAGAATCCCTCGGCAAATTGTAAAGTGCTCAGGCTGTAGAACAACAAGGTGTCCAGGGACTGAACCGACTGTTTTAATTCACGTAACGCTAGCAGCAAGCTGCGCTGCAGAATTATTCTGCTTAATTCACCTGTTCCAGAAGCAGAAGAAAACAAAGCCAGCTTCAATAAGTAACCAGACCTAAAAGTATTTGATTTTGATCTCCATCTAGATAAGAGAAAGTGCAACAAATCTGGCAGTAAAAAGGAAAATGATGTTATTGTATTGTCCTTCCTATATACTAACAAGCAGCTAGGGGTGTGCATTGACACAACACAGCTGTCAATAGGATCTGACTCTTCACTGTCACATCTGTTCTTTTCACTATTTGGAAAAGAATAGACACAGGTCATTCTGAGTCGTCCCAAAGTCTCTAAAGATGGTGCCTCAGTGCACCCACCTTCCTCCTTCACAGCAGCCAATACCTTTCCTCCCCCTTTGCTTAACAGACTGTTACAAATGTGCAGATCTCACCCCAGAAGCGTGCAAGTAATTCACTCAAACGCAAGAATAAATCCTTTCTTACCTATTCCTCACTTCACTGTGTAGCCATCAAAATGCAGCAAATCAATTTTCTTCCCCCTTGCTGTCTCCACACTGCCTTTTCAGAGTATTTTTAGTTTTTCTGATTAAAAATTTACCTCTAAAGTACCACTGAGAACACAGTGCATTTCTTGATTACAGTTTTGTATACTTTTTTCAGCCTACCTATGTAGCTTCCTTACAAAGGAAGATTTACCCTTCCTTCCTTCCTCTTGATAACAGAACAAGAAATTTTAGTATCAAACCTTAAAAAATCAGCTCGCAGACCAGTAGGAAAGCCACCTCTCTGCAAAATGCAGAAAATACTGTTTCAGAACGAGGATATGAGGCCATCACACCTGACAGCACAGTACCTAGGGAAAGAGACACGGCATGCTAAGCTGGAAAAAACATTTGCAGGGCTCACCCAAAGCAAAGACGAGCAGCCTCAGTGTTCTGGATTCTCTTTGTGGTGCCGCACAGTAGGGAACGGGTACTCGCCCCTGGACTCTTCCTCTATCTGCCCTCTTCAGCAGGGACAACTCGGGTCAAAAACGTATTCTGCCACTCCCACCACCTGTGGGTACACAGCATTTCCTCCGTTTCTCTGGACAGGTATGCTTTCATTACCGTCCCTGGAAATACATGTGTATGCGGTTGCAATGCTTGCTTGAATGTCTCAGAAACACACAACACTGGTCTTACTGGGATTCCCTGCACAGCAGCAGTTTTAATGTGTTTACTCTTAACGGGCAGAGACTTCTCTACCTTCTGACTGCCGTTCAGCCAGCCTCTCTTTTAATCTGTGAAACCTCTTTCTGAAACTGGAGACATCTTGACCACTGAACAGGGGATTACCTTCCGATTTAACTTCTGAAGGTCATTCCTATTGATTAGACAAAAGAGTAGAAGACCTGAACTTAAAAATACGGAGGGTACAACCACCATTGCAAAGATTAAGGAAAAAAACCCTGACTTTCCTTTGTCCCTTCAGTATCAATATAGTCCAAAATATTCTCTTTGTTTTTGCAAACGTTTGTTCACTAGAATGTTCCAAAGGGAAAAATGTCAGCCACAAATCCTTACTCCTCATGTATTTGCACAGCAGTGCTTAAAGGTCCTTAAAGATCTCCAAGGATTTGAAAGAAATAATCCAGCCAGGTAGCAGAAACAGTGCCAGAGCCTTGTGGTGACCGGTCGCACGGCTCACACAGCAACAGGCAACTCAAGGCCAGTCAGAGAACGGATTTTACAAACCACAGACAGACAAATATTCTCCACTAATTCAAACATACGAAAGTCTAAATGTTTGCAGGTAATGCACCAAGCAAAGGAGAGCTTAAATCTGCAAGATGAAATGTGGAAAACATTTTGCTCGCTGCCAAGGGTAATTTCTTCCCTGTTCTGCTTTCCTTGCTCCTGTTCTTGCCATAACCACCACAGTTCCACTACGTTTCTTTGGCATTTCAGCAATGCCACAACTTTTTCTTCATATATGTTGATTTATTCTTTATACACCTGAACAACGGGTGTGTTACTACCACGTTTTGCGTTAGTTATGTTGGACGAAGTTACATCCTGACAAGTCTGATACAACATTTAGAACCCAAGAATATCCCAAAAATCAGGTGACAGTGGGCTGTACTTTCCCATCCACGCTCAGCTGCACGGGTCTGTGACGGCCCCTTCTGCCACGGGCGATGGGAAGTTCCCCGTGGCTGACAGCATTCTCCTCCGACCGGTTCAGTCTCACGCGCTACTCGCTCCCTCCCCCAGACTCCTGGCCTGAACGCAAGAGCCACATCCCACACAGGTGATGCTCCTCTCTTATTCAAGGACCCCATATTCCCAGATTTCCCAGTCTGACTGCAGCTCTAAACCCCCCGAGCAGCCGTCTAAGGTCCCAAGTGCTGTTTGGCAGCTGAGATCCCCAGGCCGTCTCCCCTCAAGCGACACACTGGGCAGACACACAGCTAACGCGGAGAGGCGGGTGGGGACTGCAGACACCTCAAAATCCCACGTTCTCCTTTCAGTCCAAAGCTCTTGACTCAAAAGCAGTGTTTGGGACAGGTGGACCTGTTTGGAACCACTCGGGTGAAACCGAAGGTAGGAAGTTCTCGTGCATCAGAGGACTCTCGCTGAGCATCCCTACAGCTGTCCTGGTTTCCAGGATCGCTTCACGCAGAAGCTACCTACCTCCACTTAGTTGCTAAAACTCAAGTGTTCTGCTTGGAACCGAGCACGTGGATTGCTTTGCTCTGTGGGGTTCACCTGCTGCACTGGTGAACAGAAATTTAGAGGAATGACAAAATTCAAGAGAGGTAAATACAGAAATGCCTACATGTCCTAACTACTGCTAGTACAGTATTTTCTAACAGAGAATGCTTATTATCCCACCTCGAAGTAACACGACACTGCAGTATGAAATAACTTTCTGCTTAACCATTTTATAACTGATCTAGCCCCACTACGCTGGCATCCATCATAATTAGTTTCAGCTGTAAAGAAAATAACATTTTTGCAGACTGAACTGAACCAAGAAGTTTATTTTCTGGAAAGCCTTCTTCACACATCACACAGTACTCAGTTTGCCTCAGTGCTGTGTCTTGTTAGTCAAGTTTATGTACGATGCACTTAGGCTGGAACGGTTCTGAATTACCCTAGCAC
>Ga0181612_145800_pt1 | contig 15883 bp, 8 predicted proteins | sample HoacroProtozoa21_FD_119630 | JGI IMG/M metagenome (GOLD analysis project Ga0181612, IMG submission 119630) | Hoatzin crop microbial communities from Cojedes, Venezuel. Combined Assembly of Gp0051906, Gp0051904, Gp0051908
CCTGCATTGGGGGTGTATACAAATTTATACCAGTAATGGCTGCAAGATCAAGCACATGCGATTTTGTGACAAGAAGTAGGTGACGTACTGGGATATGCCTCCCAGATGTGGAAGACAGACAAGCATAGCCCTAACACGTGAGAAAACCTGCCTCCCCTACAAACCACCTACGCTCAGTGAGCCCTTTAGCACGCTGTCAAAATCAGCACCAGCTTGAGCTTTCTGATATCCATAGAACATTAACTTGTCTTGGGTCAACATTGCCTATTAAAGAGTGGAGAGGAATTTCAGAATTCCCTGAGACATAAGCACACTGAAAAGCCAACTGAATCCCCAAATAAGCTTTTCCACAAAACTAACAGGTGTACTTTTCTTTCTCTTATTTCTAATTGAACTTCTTGGCATTCTAGTCAATGCTCCATAGTATATTTTGGAAAACAATAAATCCTGGTAACCCGAGACCTTGCTACAGTATTTCACTGTTAAACCTTTGCTGAGATTTGGGAAGAGTGTAGCAGGGTTTGCATGCTAAATTATGGGGTGTGCGGATGAATGATTTTTCCCCCTTCGCTTTTCCCATCACAGAGTCAGCACATAGCGAAAAATCTTTGATGAGTCAGATTCCTACCGTGTCTGCATTTGAGTGCTCTAGGAACAGTATATTTCAAATATATTTTAATCTTTCGTTGAAAGTAAATTATTATTTGTGAGTAGAGAAGATTGATGTTTTAATTTATGGGGCTTATAAATGTTTAATTTTCTTTAAAATATAATTTTGACAATATTGTGTTTTCTCCTTAAAAGCAAATATTTTCATAGAAAAATAACTTCTGTTCAATTCCCAAAGAAAACCTGAAGTTTTTCTCATAAAAAAGTTCTGTTTATAATTTAAAACTATTTTCCTAATTTCATACACAATTCTTGAAAAGAAAAATATTCTCTGAAGCATTTTTTAATTGAAAAAAATCCCCTTCATTTTCACTGGAAATATTCAGGGGAAAAAAAAACACTTTTGAAAATTTCTTTAAAATCTTTGTGCTTAACATTACTTGTTTGTTTTACACCCTAATGCTTTTCTGTTTAATTATGATATCATGGCTTCTGTGACTTCCTGGAAAGCAATCAGGATATTTCTGATATAATCAATAATTCAGTATTCAGAAACTTCCTGAAACTTTCTGAAATGATAGATTAATGAGGAACATTTGGGGAAGAAAAAAAAAAAGCTTGGGAAGTTTCAAAATCTCATATATATTCTTAAAGACCTATTGAGGCACTTTTATATGACAGTGGGTTAAACATCATTGAGGTCTTAATCTCACAAAAGCATAATGAGACAGCAAAGAGTTATCCAAGACTCTGCATTAACAATGATTAAAAACTGTGAAATTGTATTTAATAATTTATAGACTAAATTTTAACTATAAGATCATGGACAATAATTCTTTTTGATTATTTTTTCCAATTTAACATCACTATTCTTCAAGAACCACAGAAGCATAACTCTAATGATTTTCCTTTCTATTTCTGAGAATATTGTTATGCTGCTTTAACAGAATGTCCTAAATGAACATAACTCTTTCTGCCACAGACTTCAAGCACTGCCCAAACTTTTTACCCCAAGCTGACCTGCAAGATCAACTGTAAGATTTTATTCTTCTAAAAGGCTTTATGATGTCAAGACCAGCACTAATAATAATAATACGTTGAGTTTGTTTTACCCTAGGTGTTTTTTTGGCCTTTTACAGCGTTCTTCAAGTTCAGCAATTAATACTGGAGCTCGATCATAACATAGCTATTAAAATGCAATGTAACTGGGAAAATAGCAGGCATTCTTTCCAAAGCTGTACCCAATACCTTAGTTTCACCTATTCACTGACATTTGATGTAAAAATTAGGATATGTACAAAAGCTTCAATTTTGCCTGTATTCTTGTAAGTTATGCAAAAAGAGAATGGCCCTGAAGACTAGTTGCCAGCTGTAATACAAAGAATTATACTACAGAAACTGAGAACTGGTTATGGCAGATCCGCTCTCCAAGGAATGATTTATAATCTGGAAATACAAGCAGTAAGAGAGGCCCAGCAGCAAAACCTGTATCATCTGAAGCAATCAAATACTGCAAATATAAAGCAATTCACTATTACCATTTCCAAGTGCTCCCCTCAGAAAGGACTCTTGTATGCCAAAGTTTAATAATCAGAGCAGAAACCACAAACTCTAACAGCCACTTCTGGTCAAGATAGCTAATAACAGTTCCCAGGCAATGGCAGTATTGTAATAGTATTGCACAAAGCAGCTGGGGATTTACTTGTATGTCAGCTTCTACATCTAAGAACTAGAAAAAGATGGTGGGTCAGACATCCATTTGCTTTATATATTGATATAATTTCATCAGAATTTATGATGTGGGAATTATTGCACTGGCAAGAAATGTAATCTAACCTTCATCTTGCACAATCTAGTGCCGATATTAGGTTTTTGAGTGAAATATACTGACTTGTTGAATCAGATTACTCCAAGTGCATTCCTAATGGATTTCAATATTCCCTTGGACAAACCAATGCTATTTGCTTTGTATTTATTACATTTAAAAAAAAATATATACAGAAGATAAAACCTCTTCTGACACCATATATTCTTTCACTTTGAAAATTACAAACATACATTTGTTCATTAATTTTAATGTCTAAACTTTTCCCTGGGTAGCAGTCACCACATTTATTCAACTACCTATATTTCAACTACACACTTTAAATGAATAAAGAATTTTAGTCTAAGTATTGACAAGTGTATGCTTTTCTCCTTCCTCTCCCAAATTAGACAGCTTGTCCTTTAATATCTGTGAGGATCATATGGTATAATTATTAGTGCTAGGATATTCCCAGATGCCAGTGAATGCCACTGGTAATAGGTTATATATTTGGGATATTCTTTATTATGACACTTCTTATGTAACAGAAGTCCAAGGAATTTTATCAAGAGAAAAAACTTGCAATGGTCCTGAGGCTGCTTCTTATCATGAGTCAAGAATGGGGAAAATAAGAATAGTAACTAAGTTTTATATAAAAAGAGAGTGACGAATCTTGAGAGCTAGTCCCCCAAACAGCTCTGAAAAGACTTTATAAACCCTGTGAACCCCAGTCCCTGCACTATAATTGGATTATCCCTAAGAAGCGTAATTACTTTCAAACCCATGAACATGCCCACTGCTAAGCCATCTTCTCCCAAGCTCTCCTTTGCCAATAAAGAGGCAAGTGCCCCAGAGGAGATCCATCTCTGCTGGTGCAGCATCCAGCTTGGTGATCATCATATGCTGGAGCTTTTGAGAGCCCTGAAACACCTCCTGGGCAGGAAGCACCCTGAGCAAGTCAGGCCAGCTGTAAATGGATGTGAAGGAAGAGAGCGTACTATGCCTGTCAGCTCACTTCAGCATCACGCTCACTCCTGTACAAGCCTCAAAAAAGGCAGGGATGTTCCATTAAAGTAAAGGGTGAAGCACTGGGCTGCAAAACTAGAAACAAAGCTGCAGCGAAGTAAAGGAGGAAAACCATGTCTTTTGGGGGCTGGAGCTTTACCCTCAATGTTACTCCATATTTCCTGCACAGTGAGGAATCAGGGAACAGCGAATGAACACTGAAGGCGACGGGCAGTAAATGTTCACCTGGACAGGATGTTATCCCACAGAATTATCTTTCTCCTCCCTCACAGCACATCTCTTACACTCCATCTTAATCAATAGCTACTGAGTGGAAACGGTTCCTCTCCTACTCCATTTAGAGAGCTCCTCAGTCTTCTGGCTTTTCAGCTAGCAGATTGCTTTGTATTCCTGCTTCATTTTGTTGTCCTTCCCTCCTGCTGTGGTGATCAGACAAGACAGAATAGGTTAGTATCTCAATGGAAATGCAAACCACTGTGCATAGTATGTAAATATTGATATTAGGAATGGGGACACTGAATGAATACCTCCACACACTACCAGTTCCAGGGTACTCAGTCATGTCCAGGCAGTCCTATAAACAAATACAGGAAGAAGCAACAAGAGATTCAGGCAAAGCTCCTGTTCCTTACTGTTATTTCTTCTTGAGCACAATTAGCACCAGAAGACCCACAGTTGCTGGTGGACAGTGCTAGAAAGTGCATGTTAGTTGTAAATCCCCCTGTTAGTAAGGAGCATCATATTTTGTACAGTCTGTTCAAGACTAAGTTGTTTTAGCATGGACTGGGCTATTTTTTAAGTGCCAGACAATACAAAACATTGTAATGTGAGAGCATTCATTAGAGTATTTGTAAAAAATTCTCTTTTTGAGATCAGGAGACTGCTGCCCATCCTGCTATTCTCCAGTTCCACTGCATTCACTAAGCTGATATTGCCAGGGCTGATCTAGTGATTCACGATCTCCACATTGAGGAACTTTATGAGGTGTAACACACATCAGAGTGCAGAACTGAAACAGAAATTAGATCACAGAGGGGCTTGCCTTGCTCATTTTTTTGAAAAAAGAAAAGAAAAACAAAACCAAAACCCTTTGCTAATGAAGATTCAACAATCTCCCCAAGCAGCCTAATGTATTGCTATTGTAGTTTGCCTGATGAATGTAGCTATATGACATACAGCTACACAGTAAGTCCATTATTTGTGGAACAATCCACCATAGCCATGGAGAACATATGCTCCTCGTACAGCTGAAGTCCTTTTGCTGTACAGATTGTAGTTGATAGCAAGTGGGTATGCAAAAGGTAAAAGTGAGTTAGTGTCACTTTTTGAGATTGCTGACCTGACTTGAAATTATTGCTGTTTTGAAACAGGTGTTTGGAAGAAACAGTTTTTCACTGTGATGTTTAGGAAAGACATACACCAGTGATTTCTTCTGGATAGACTCATTCTCCATGACACCTCTAGTCATTGCAGAACAACCAGCCTAACACCAGCTCTGGCTCTGTACAGAACAACCCTTTTTCCTAACTCCTAAAAAAAGTATATAGGACATACATGTAAGCACTCCAGGCTGAGGGTTTCTATTGAACAGATGTGCTATGCTAATGGATTAAGTGGATGCGTTCAGTTAGTGTTTTACCATTACTGAGTGGCAAAGCCATTATTACAGAGGCAGAAACTGTGAATGAGATGGGAGACGCTTACAAGTATGGCATGCCCTGGGCACAGGTGGCAGTGCTTCAGAATAAATGCATGGTGTCTCCTGAGATGGTCATCTCAGTTTCACTCCCCTATTTGTTTGCTGTCCTTTGATGTTCAGTGGAAAACAGCATTATTTAATGATGCAGCAGCAATTGTAACACACCAAACTCTCCTAATCTTTGGTTGGTAATTTCCTGCTTGCTTCACCCTACACCATCTCATCCTCTTTGCCCCTGAAATACACATACACAGCAAATATCACCATCCAGTACTAAGCAGTCCTATTTTGGTAAGATTTTCCCTGGGAGGAAAAGCTCTGAGCTACGAAGCCTACTTGCCTTAATCATGGGTAGTATTAAATACTGTACAAGGAAAAGGTTTCAGCCCAAAATGAAGGGACAAAAATAACGGTAGAGTTTGAGCATGAAGTCACGTAAGTGCATCTGTCTGTGTTTTACAGAGGCAAGGCTGAGGTATTACCTAAAAACATTCATTTCAAAGCAGTGTAGTGAAGCCTGAAGGAGCACTATTTTAAAACAAATCAGTCAGCATTTTATTGGTGTCGGCCCAGCTTTGTACTAAACACTCAGATTAATGTTAAATCACAGCTCAGGAATTATTCATGAGATCTCATACAATGTAATTGCTGATTTTGGCATCAATAGTCTGTATCCCTTTATTTCCTAGATTAGCTTCCCTTCCTGAACTACTGTATGTCATGCCAGGGACAATGATTTTATACGACATATTTAGGAAAGAGGGACCCACCTATTTTACATAAAACAACGTCTGAGGAATGTACTGTTATTGCTGAGATGCCAGTCTGTGCTGACATGTTCCTGTGAGAGGCAGAGCCTGCTGGGAGAGCAGACAGCACAGCACTAAACGTCTCCTTTCAAACTGTTGACTGAGTGGTTAGTTTTATTCCAAACCTTTCTAAAAACTAATGAAATTACCCTTCACCTATCTTTGAGGATTAGCATTAATGCTCAGAACAAACTGCATGACTACTAATCTCTTAATGTCCCTAAAGATATGTACAAAATGAAATTTATAAATAATAAATGAAACTCAACTTTTTCTAGAAATACTAAGTCATTCTGCTCTCTCCCTCCCTCTCTCTGAGAGTTGTGTGCTCTTGTGTGAGGTTGGGTTGATACAGGGAGTCGAATAAAGGTGCCTTTGAGCATGGAAGTCAGTGAGCTCCATGCTTTGGGCATCCACCATTTTTTACCTCTAAAAATACTTCATTTTCTTTCTACAGCAGAATGTTTAGATTTAAATATCTTCAGCCTCTCCCCCCTCTCATTCCTTCATGCTCCGAATACATGTATCACACGGGTGAGCAATGAGAGCAGGAATCCCTAAAGACACGGAGTATTTCATGCTCAGGTGGCTACGTCCTGTAGCTGCCAGCAAAGCAACATTACCACGCATGCCATTTCCTCACATCCAAATTTTCGTGCAAACAAAAACCAAACTGAAAACCAGACTTAAATTCTCTGAGGTGATGAGAAGAAATTGTTAAAATTTATCAGAATTCATTGCATGTGCTACAAGCAAAAAAGTTTCGCAAGTGAGAAACCCAACTGTCGTTCTCTTAGCTGGAATGCAAAACCGGTATCTCTCTAAATGATGATACCGGAGGGATCAGTCACTCTGATTTTCCTTTGCCTTCAGTCCACCCACTGCACTTCCACCCCTGCTTATAGATGCTCACACTTGTGTGCTCGAGTATTTTAGTATCTACTTTTAAAGATGTGCTTTTTGGGCTATAAAAAAATACAGATTTTGAAAGTGATTGTTGAAGATTTCCCAGGAGAGCTGGTCTCTGACCTCCATCCCTGGGGTGTTTGTTTGCTCAACAAGCACACCTGAAGTGCATTTATTGCACTTGTACATATTTTAGAGTACAGGAGACACAGTAAGTATACAAATATCTAATTCTGAAAGACTGTGGCAGCTTCTCTTTGAACTGATTGTAACGATCCTTTTGAGACAAACTTGGATCCACTGAAATTTGCTCACATTTTCAAGCCCCTGTCAATGCAGGCCTGGTTCTTACCATTTGATTTACACTTTCTCTTATTTCTAAGAAATCTCCACTCAAGGAAACATTTCAGGTCAAAGATTTTGTCCTCTTCAAGGACTAACTCATGGAAGAATATGACTCAAGTCCAAAAAAGATCCTCAGTTACCAAATTGCTTAAGATTCATGCACTTACTTTTTAATCACTGAGCCGTCGTAGCAAAATTTGGAAGTCTAAACTAGGCATTTAGACTTCACACCCAAATCAGAAGCAGAATTACATGCCTCGCGGAGGGAATGCACAAGACCAGTAAACCAAGTAATGAGCCTCCAAAGCTGGCAAAAGAGGCATGAGTTTATCCTAAATCCTTCCCTGTGCCAAGAGGGAAGGACATTTTGCCATGACTGTCAAAGAAAGTGATCCCATCATCGCTGTATTTTGGGGAGGCTGCTCTAAGTAGGTAAGAGTAGCATGTCATCATCATCTTGCTTCCTCTAAAATCAACAGCCTCCACTACATTTGTATGGCTCTGGCTTGATATTTAGGTCTACCGGGTCAGCTCTCTCAGATGACGAATGTGGAGAAACACCTAACCTATGGATCCCAGTTGAGCCTGGACATTAGCCGAGGACTGGCAAAAAGCAGTATTCTGTACGTGTAGTACAGTAGAATTTTTTGAACACCAGCAACTGATATCACATGGACACCCACAGGAGCTGACATTATTTGACAGTTAAGCAGCAGCGTTATGATGATACAAGATTATTTCACTCCTTGAGAAAATTTGGTTCCTTTGATTCTGCAAAGATAACCCATGGGGTGAGAAAGAGGTGAGAAAACAGTAGTGCTGCTGGTTCAGACTTCGGTTTCCAACAGAGCCTGTCCCAAAATCTCATTTGCTTTCAGCTGTATTTGGACACTTAACTTAAGACATTGGAAGCCTAAAACCCTGTTGAGTAGGGTTTGTATGAACTGTTATAAGAAAATTATATTTATTCATGATAGAAGAGCATACTTTGTGGATAACATTGTATGCTCATATAAAGTCCATATATCAGAAAGTTATGAAACATTTTTAAAAAATACTTCCCAAGTGATCATTACTGCTTGAACGCCAAATAGTGATTTTGTTAAAAAAAACCAGACCTATTTCTGAAAGTCATAAGACTCCCATAGGCATCAAGTGGAGCTTTAAGGACTCAGAATCCAGAAAAGAAACAGCACTTATTTTTATATTCATAATTTTATAGTGGCCAAATGTACAGTTTTCTAACTTTACAAAAATGCATAAATTAATAATACAAAATAAAAATAGTATGATCCAAACTACCTCAAGGCTGAGACACCATGTGCCTAATTTCAGCCCAATTTTCATGGCTGTGTTATCTGAGCCTGCATATTTATAATGGAATTACTGACAACCCTTTTTTCATAAGGAGACTCTCCTGCTTTAAGACTAATATAAATATAATTGGACAAATTTGTTATGCAGGAAAACAAACATCAATAAAGATTTTGATACACAGAATAATATAGAAATGACAACAAATTTTTGACTCTGTACAAAGACATGCATTCATCTGTAAATGATTACACTTCTATCAGTGGCAGAATGGTAGTGTGGGGCATATGAATCTCACCTTCAAAAGATATTCTTTCGTTCTACTAAAAAATCCCGGCAAGCACAGCAAACTTCAATCAATGTCTTATATTCAAAAACTATGACACTGTCAAACTGGTGTCATTAAAGCTAACTAACCATATTAAACGAATATTAAAATATAGGTTTCTTTGCATAACATAATGAGTAAAACTGCTTTTAAGTTTTTCCCTATGCTTTGAGGTGTAGGTGGCATTTTCATTCCAAAACTTTGAAGTCAGAACAAAATGTACAGGTAGAGGGTACTAGATCAAATAATAATCAACTTCAAAAAGCATTTTGGCTGTTAGATGTCCCAAGGCTAATTTCCTCTAGACATTTTAAATGTAAATGTCTAAACTCATTTAAAAATTGTAAATTGGTCTAGGTTCAATCAAAAACCATCCTGACACAGAACAGGGAGACTGGGCTAATTGTCATTTGTTTGTCAAATGAATTCCATTTGGAAAGCAATGAAACCTCCAAGCTAATTCTTTTAAGGTGAGCTGGTAGTTGTATTATCAGTTAAATGCAGTAAAATGGATAATCACATGATGATAATGAAAACTGAACCTATGTTAGCACTCAGGCTTAGTCTGCCACAGGGCATATAGTGATGGAACTTAAGTACTGTAATGTTCCATTGGGCACAATGGCACCAAGTCTGCTCTTTAGCCTTACAGACACTTTCTTTGCATTTTAAAAAACTTTATCAAAGCACCGTGGCAATGTAGAAAATGTCAAAGTGAAATGCACTGTAGGCAAATTGAGATTTCATTAAGTTTAAATTTATTGCTTTTGACTGATGTATTACCATGCTTGTTAAGAACCAGTAATTTGGAATATCTGCCTGCCTGGTAAAATAGCTTTGTCTCCTTGCGTAATACTTTATATGGACTTTGAAAGACCACAGTAATTCAAAAAAAGTGTGGGTTATTTTATTTTTCTAAAGAACAATTTCAAATATTTTAAGGTCCCTGACCTAGTGGATCAATAGGCTTATGTGTGGGTCCCAAGTGTGTTGTTGGTGCACTCGGTAGAAAATTGCAGCACTAATATGTTATTTTTTTGCCCAGGTATAGCATTGCACTTGCTGACAACAGAACCTTGGGAAGCGCTTAACAATTCTACTTGTTCTGCCGCTCTCTGAACATTTATGTTGGAAATAAATGAAAGTGTTTGTGAGCGATAAGGAATCCAACAAACTGGTGGGAGACTGTGTGCAGATGCATACTTTTTTATATAAATATATATATACACACACATAAATTGTGCGCATAGGTGAATTTGTGCATAGGTATATAAACAGACAAAGCAAAGATAGAGCTGTATCTGTATCACAGCAGAACACGTACAGGTATTCTCTGCATTGCACAGTATAGATGTTGTTTAGTTTGCAGGCTTCAGCTATGGCAAAAGCTAGATTTTAGATGTTGACACAAAATCTCTTCATGTACTCTGGTGCTTTTCTCACCTTCAGGAAAGGATTGAATCAATAGTGTAGGACTAGCACAATTTCTGACCGATGAGGAAGGTTAGGCCTTCAGGAACAGATTACTGCCCTTGGAGAGAGGCCTAGACTGAATTTACTATATTCCAGATATATTTATTTACACTAGGTGCCAGCGTTTTATGGCAGAAGTGACAAAGTTTATGAAACCCAGGAATGCATTATCATGTTATCTGGTATCTCAGATGGACAGTCAATATGAACAGCCTGTAGACACACCTGTCCCAGTATCCAGTTCACCAAGCAATGAAATGGAAACAATAAAAGTCTTTGAACGAACAACAGACATTCGAGTCTTTGGGTTTAAACAAGAGGATTGTAGAATTCAAATGGGTTCCCTCCAGTGATGCCAAGGCAGCCATATCTGTACTGGTGCCAACGCCGAGACTCACACAACAAAGCTCGACTGTGTCTGCCCGTGTGCTTTCATTCTGCAGACTGTGGATATACGTACTTCTTCTTGGGGTCGGGAGGGGGGGGGGTGAGGAAAGCAGAGAGTTTAAAATTTACCCACACTTGCAATGAAACTTCCAGCTGAAAACCAAGGAGAACATAATGTGTGGGATTCTATGAATTTAAACTGCATTTTGTTTTTACCATTTAAAATTAATATTCTGAAGATTAGGGCAGTCTGTGTGAATTTATTGACTTAAGACATAAACCTTCATCCCCGGAAGCAACCTGCTTCCCTCCACCCCAGCATTCAGCTTCTCTCAAACAATCCCTGCCTGTGACTGCAGATCTACCAAAGCTGGACACGGCTGGATCTGCTGGGCCACAGCCCAAATTCACCTAAGAGAGATTTTTAGCCGGGTCACTCACCCCTCTTTGAGGTGGAAGCTCCAAAGTCTTCCCTCTTGCAATGCTCCAAAGGACAGCATGCCCAAGAGCTCACACACGAGGGTGTCTGTCACCAGTTCTGCCCAGCCTGCGCAGCGGCCTCCCAGACCCAGAACCGATCGACGTGTGTTAAAAAGTTCTGAGAGAAAAGAGATCCCACCAAAGGCGGGTGCAAATCTCAAACGCTACCTAAAAATAAAGGTTTTCTAGATTTGGTTTTGCACATTGTACAAAGGCTACACCAACTCTCAATAAGAAGGGTGCAGAGTCAAAGTAGGAGCTAAGGTAAAGCTCTTCATTTGATAAAATGTCTGTTTTTCTGCTTTAAGACATCTATGTGCAGCTTCCTTTGAAGTCCAGAAGAGCTATACAAGTCTACACTTGAGGGCAGAATTTGGCCCAATGTGATAACATAGGAGCTTGTAATCTGGAAAAGGAGTGCATTTATTACATTTTAAAGAATTTGTGGGTTAACTCAAATTAGCCAGGAAAGACTAATGCCTCTGAATAATTCTCCCTCTCAACACACGCTTCAGAACACTGTAAGAATTACAACTAAACCCCACCTTTCTGCTTTCTTTTAAGGCCTTGGACAAAATTTGCATTTTGGAGTAAGCCACTAGCTGGAGCTAAAGACCTGTAGAGCAAATTCAAAGGAAAAAAGAAAGGAAGCAGGGAAATCCACAAGCCTGAGGAGAAATCCAGAATTTTTAAAGCAGGCCTGGACCAGGTTTTTGATTGAGTGGTGGATACTGGCTGTCATCTGTTAGAAGGACAGCAAGACAAGGCTGAAAAATGAAAACATCCGTGTGCTTGAGTTGGTGGCTAGCCGAACTAAACTGGAGCAAAGTCTGCTATTTAACAGCAGAATGAATCAAAACAAACATACTGAAAAGAGCTTTTAAAAGCACCCAAAGGAGCAGTGAAACAATGAAAGAAATTAGAAGCTGAGATACTAAATAAGTAATTATAGGCAGAGATTGTTAGGTAGTATTTGGAATTGAAAGAGGATTACCTAGAAATACAGAAAGCACCTAACAAACTCTCTGACCCATTTACTTTTAATTACTGATACTGTGAAGGCTCTTCAATATGCAGCTGTTTAAACATCATCTGGGAAGGTGTTTTCATGCGAGCAGAAGAAAAGATCTCTTTTTATAGATAAAGATCAATTTATCTGTGGCAATCAGATACAGTATATCAGGTGGGAACTGAGCACTCCCTGGTTTTGAAAGGTCAAAGTAAAACAGAGAAACACAAAGAATACTCTGCACATTCTCCTAGTTCAGCGGCACATACACAGGATTTGACCTTCCCATGTAGCCCTTGGTACTGAGATGACTTTGGTGAAAATGACAATCACTGAATAATACAGCTGCAGGCAAAATGCATCACAATCTTTCAAAACCTTTCAAAACATCACCAAATCAATGCCTAATGTGCCAAATGGGATGAAATGGACCAGCTTTCCCTGTAGTCATCCATAGAGGGAAACCAGGAGTAAAATACTACTAGGGAGAGAGTAAATATGTCTTAAGTTTCTGTCTGTGCCTTCAGTACACTCAATTGCAGCAGATACCAAGGCTGGTGGCAGGGCACTACATTTAGGGTAAGAATGTATATGCATAATTTGAATGTTTCCACCAGGCTTACGCATGTCATGCTAATATCATGCTGCCCTTGCCATGATTCAACAAAACACTAAAATATGAATGCAGATTTAAACACTTGCTTAAGAGCTTTCCTGGAGCTGGCTCATAACTTCTTGTTAGTCTCAAGTCAGGTATTGCATGTGTGGCTGGATTAGTATATGGAGGCATCTATTTTCCACAGTAAATTTAGCTTCCAGAGGGTCACCCATGTGTCACAGCAATGGCCGCATTAATTTCCCCATTGTGATGATTTTCCTAATTGTAATAAATCCTGTTCTTTGATCAACTGGTATTTACTGTGTTGCTAGACCCAGTTTGCACAGCCAGCACCCACATCAGCAGCAGATGCAGCTCCCGGCTTTCAGCAGGTGCTGGTGAGACACTCCGCTCTTCGAGCAGTGGTGGCACGATGTTTCGAACCAGCCGTGTATGACGCGCTGTTGTCATCCATCTGCTTTAAGGGGTCAGTTTTGTTGCTGTCACACTGTATAACGGACTTCAATAGTTTTTCTGTGTGTGTGATCCAGCCAGAGACAACTCTGAGCTTTCCTGGAGATGTATTTTATAGGACATTCTCCTCAGGTTATGCTGTTTTGAGACTCCTAGAAGTAAGTATTTTCTGTTTTCTCCAAGGATAACAAAAAAAATCCCTAACGCTGCAAAAGCACACCTTGAATTTAATGGTGTTGGTGGGTTTTACATACACAACTGTACCATGCCTATTTATTTCAGACACTACATTCATAAGATCTAATTATATTGAATGCGACATTCTTTTCATAATTTTAACATGCAGTTTAATAATTTTTTAATATACGCTCTTTCTTGATTCATAGTATTAACTCCACTAAGCACAGGTAGCTACTACATCTTGAACTGGACTTTTCGTTTTACTCTTTAAACAGAGCTGTTTTCACATGTGAACACGAGACTCTTTACTGACTCAGGATAGGCTTTTTTCTTTAAAAGTAATTTCCTCTCAACTACTTTCCCAAACCAATAGCTTGCAGACATTGTAAACAACTACATTTTCTTAACAATACTGCAATTCTGACCATTTATCCTTGTCTTTGAATTGTACAGAAAACCTTTGAGTCAGCACCACCTTCGGAACTCTTTCAGTGCTATGCCAAGTGTATTTACATGCTGCTTCACAGGATCCAGAGAGAAATTGCATTGTTTTGCTGCTCTGGGCAGTACTGCAAATGAAGCTTTTCTATTGGTATACTTAGTGATTCAGAAAAGTTTCCTTCTCGGTCACTTTGTGGTGTCTGTCATTACGTACTGAAAATCAGGATAGAGTAAGACGTATGAAACATGAAGAACTCTGTGTTTACTTACGCATGTTCTACTTGGACAAGTGTTTGAAAAATTCAGCCAGGAAAAAGGACAATATTGCTGAAGTAGTGATTGCCTTTATTCCATGGCACACACTCTTTCGAAAGTCCTCTATCAGCCTGAATTTAGAATGCAGCAGGGCAGACTCAGGCTTACCTGAGGCCAAAACCTTCTCTAGTAAAGAGATTTAAAGAGCTGAGCTGCAAGCTGAGAAATTTATAAAGCAGGTGAGTTGAGAGGAAGGAGCCTTGCCTCCAACACCAAGGAAAACATACAGTGACTCCATTTCCCCATGCCACCCTGTGCACCCTTGCGTGAATTCAGAGTCCATGGGCAGTTGTGGTACACCTGACCCTAACTCTCTTGTATATTATCCTATATAATTTTCTAGAAAGGAGAGGCACAATTCTTTTAAGCTGTGCCCTTGTGAATCTTGTCACACGGATACCATGGTCTCAGGATGCTTTGGAGTACGGATGGGAGATGATACAACAGAAGTAGAGAGTCGTGCTGGACAGAAAAGCAGTATATCATGCAAGAAAAGCAGGTGAGGACCAAACCGTAAGCACGGTGTTTGTTTTGGAGTGGGGAAGCAGCAGAGGATTCAAAGGCACTAGGAACAGCATGTAAACGAACACTGAGGGCTGGCTGGCCAGGGAGTGCCTCTCGGTAATACAGTATCGCGTGTATCCGTAAGAAATCGCACCTATCCTACAAAGACATTTGAGTCATTTACATAGCCTCATCAGCAGTGCGAAATGGCTCCTTGTGGAGTCAGACATTTGGAAACAGATAAAGCCCGTAAAGAATGCTTCTTTTCTCCCTAAGAGATTAATGTAGATGTGAACACATTAGCGCTGTTTAAGGGAGAGTATTCTCTTTGACAGATAACTGGGATTGGGAATATTAGATTACCAAATAATGGACCTTTTAAATTCTGTCATCATTACTTATCAGGTACATTAGTTTAAAACCTGCAATTTTGAACTTAGCATTATTGAGCTTTTGAAAGATTAAATTACTGAGCTTTTGTTTGTGAATGGCTCAGTGAAATTTCCTGAAAAGGATAGTCCTCGTCCTTCATTGTGTAAATGTGAATGCCAAATAACATACTTTATTGATATTTACAGACATACAAATGATAGGACTAATGCACCTTAATGTCTGTCTCCCTGAGTGAAAAGGCAGAGTGTTGTTAGATAATATGGTGCACTGTACCTCTTTTGTAAACGGCTTTGGAAGAGTTAGTCTTTATCCCCTCCCTCCTTTCCTTCCTGAAAACCTTATTCTCACAAGTAGCTTCTCATAGGCAGGCCTGCAGTATGGGCTTCCTTCTAAGGGTTGCTTTCTTTTACTCCTTAGGTGGATCAGAAAATACATAACTTCAAGATACAAAGATATCTTGCATGTATAGGTTGGCAAGAGAGCCATCCATGTCCAATACACTAAAAAATTAACTATTTATAAGCACATCCACAATTGCATTCGATAGGGAAGATAAAGCCCCACATTCATTAGGTGATCAGTCTCAGCCAAGGCTTTAGGAAAAAAAAACCCTGCTGTGCTGTTAAGCCTCCCAGCTGCCTGCTCAGCACTTTTCTCGGTGGCTTCAGGAGCAGGGCAATTCTGCAAGATCTGTCCTAAGAGCCATCGCAGAGAACTTGACCAGTCTGACGACACGGGTACCTTCTGTACCCTGGACATGCCAATGTGTCACCTTCTTCCTCTTCCTCA
>Ga0181612_135423_pt1 | contig 15882 bp, 9 predicted proteins | sample HoacroProtozoa21_FD_119630 | JGI IMG/M metagenome (GOLD analysis project Ga0181612, IMG submission 119630) | Hoatzin crop microbial communities from Cojedes, Venezuel. Combined Assembly of Gp0051906, Gp0051904, Gp0051908
AACCTCCCTGGGCAGCCTGTTCCAGTGCTCCATCACCCTCAAAGTAAAGAAGTTCTTCCTTGTCTTCAGATGGAACTTCTTATGCTTCAGTAGTCCCCTGGCAAGTAATGCTTGTAAAGCAGATCAGTGGGGTCTTGCCAATATTATGATCATATTATTGTGCTGGAGGTAACATGAGAACGGGATAGGAAAAGATACACAAGACACTTCTCAGACATTCTGTACACTCTACAAAAGGGAACCCTTTCTATGGGCATCAGATCCCAAGCAGAGAATTTGTCTATGGTTGTATCTTCTCAAAACATAAAGCTATGGTCTATTAAATGCCTGTACACCCTACCTGGAAAATGACCTAACAGCATCTTCAGCTTTTGGCTCTATTTTTGGACAATCTCCATCCATTATTGTTGATAAAGGCATCTTTCTTCGTACTATTTTCCTCCACTGCAAAGAAGTCTCCCAAATCCTGGGACTTTACTGCAAATGTGCATGCCTGAAATAACACTTTCTGTGGGTTCTTTTAGATTTCCTTTTTTCTTAATGGAGATAATTAAGAATATTAATTCTACATGACAGAAAAATATGTCCAATGCCCTGGGAAGATGTTCTGGACCTGGGAGCAGTGTCTCAAATGTGTTTGAATGAGATCTAACAAAGAAGGATAAGCATGTGTCTTAAGCAGGCTCTTGAGACTGCAGGATGGGAGAAATATGCTGGAAGGAATCACACTGAAGTAGTTTGCCAGTAGTACACAGATGGGATTGCTGGGAGGGAGATTTAGTAACATGGGTATGGTTCTCGTTTCCAGGACTTAGAGTTCATAAAAAAACAGGTGAAAAGAGATTAGGTGCTTCCCTGACATCATTTTTCCATGTCAGAATTTGCTGTCGGTGCCACAAGTCATCTTTGCAGGGGGAAAAGTGAGCTACATAGCTACAAGCAGGGAAGGGAGGTGCGTGCGTATGCCCTATAAACTGGGAATCTTGTTTCCCATGACAGTGGATCCCGGTAACAGTATTTCTTTGTTATAAAAATGCACTTCAGAGATTGAACTGAAGCCATACAAGACAATTTTAAGAATCGTACTTCTGAAAGCACAGGAATATCGCACAAAGAGTAGAAGACAAAATATTTGCCCTGTGGCTTCCAGCTTTGATTTGTGTTGCTAAATGCTCCTTCTCTGGAGCCAACGAAAACTCTTAAGGTGGACTTACCCCTTCACAGGCCAAACTTAGCTCACACGCACTCTGAAACATCAGCAGACTCTGATGTAAAGCAACCAGAAACCCCAGTGTTTTATGAGCCATTTTGGGCTTTAGGGAACCTCGACTAAGGTGCAGCTTTGGTATTACTGACAGAAAATGAAGGGTCACCAATTTGAGATGGCCATCAAAGGAGATCGCAGGATCAAAATTACAAGAAATCTTTTAAGAATGCATTTAAGAGGTAACAGAGCTGAGAAAATGACCTTTGGAAAGTGCTGTTCTCCTGTAATATCTTTGTCAGTTGTTTTTGCCAGGAATGTCTATGTGATGCTCCAGGGTGAAGTAGCTGAGCCTCAAAGCTTGGTAGTCCATGTACTTTCCTCTTCTACTGCTTTATCGTTTTCTGGAAGAATTCAAACATATATTCTAGTCACCCACTGAAGAATGGATTCTGGTTTATCTAATAAATGATATAAATTGCTGGTCTGTTCTAGCTGGACAAAAGAAATGAAAAAGAACTCAGATAAAAGCCTTTCTTTATTAAAGAGCCAGAGACATTTTAGATCTCATTTGGCCTTCACGCCCTACGCGTTCCTCCTCTCTTTATCTAGTGGTGCTTTGTTGATACAGTTATTATCCTTTTCAGCTACTCTAAACACATATTATTAATCCTGCAACTGGCTTTCTACCTCCAGCCCTTTTAACAGTAAGCTCACTAAAATCCTGTAAGGCTATACACCCTGGGAACCACCTGCATCTTTCTCACCTGAGTGCAGATGCTCCAGTTCCCTCTGAACGGCCTATTGGGCCATCCCTTTCTTGCTCTGTTTGTTCCCTTGCCTGCTCCCTTCTCCGTGCTGTGCTTTGCCATCTCTAGCCCTGCTTCTCCTGTATCAGGAAAACTTCTTTGTCCTGATTTTATGAATGTTTTCTTACATTCATCAGGAAGCAAAAAAATCAGGGAAATAGCGGTAAGACTTGGAACTGAATCCTGCCTGTGAGGTGGGTCCAAGACTTAGGCTGAAATAGCTCAGTGAAGGTCCATTTTAATGTTACAGCCTGCTTTTTGTGTTGTATAACATTGTTGGCCTGGACTGTTTTAATGATCGTATTGGCTGGTCTTAAAATCCATGGATTCTTCTTTAAAGGCTCACTTAAATAACCCACCACTTCAACCAATTACTTCTCTCTTTCTCTCTTCATTAGTAATCCCCTCACATGCTCTTTGCTACAGTGTTGTTTCATCTTGTGTTTATTTGTCCTAAGTAATTTAGATATTAAGTCCTTGGTGACTGTCAATGTGTCTATCTACGCAAAGCACACTTAAATAAATAAATTTAATAATAATTAATAATAAATATAACTGGAAAGCTATGTATCTGAGCTAGCAAGGACGACGCTGACATTGATCTATTCTGTTTCAGGGGCAGCGTTTGCTGTTCCACTGCCATGGCTCCTTGGGAAGAGCTGTTAATGGCTGCTGTGCTCTGAGGGGGGTCGGGTCCCCCTCTCACAGTCCTCCCGATCGAAGAGCCACTCAGAGAGCTCTCCCTTGACCCTTGTCACTCACCAATTTGGAATCCAGCCTTTGGAGCCAGCATGCTCCTAAAGGTGGTCAAAATACAAGAGGATAGCATAGAATCTGCTTTGGGGTAGAGGATCCTGCAAATCCCTGACATCTCCCAGAAATCACTGTTCACCGCTAGTACCAGTCCCTTGCAAACAGTGAATTTTTTACATCTTTATTCATCCTTCCATATGGGGCAAAGTATTTTTCCTCTCTCTCTTTTTTCCCCTCCCCAGTTTCCTATGTGCAAAAAGCTTGCAAAGCAAGTAAGGACTTTTGTGAAACAGGGTCTGTAAACACTCAGGCAGAATCATTGAAACTGCCAGGAAAGAATTCATGTGCTGTGCGTTAATAGTTGTCTAAGCGAGAACACTCTTTAATCTGTTATTCCTGGTGGGCACTACCTTGTAGAAAAATAATATTTTTACAGGTATAATCTTTCAGTTAGTAATAAACCTCAGGAGTGGTCTGGCGGAGAAAGGGGAGAAGCGAGTGTTTCCTTAACAGAGGTAAACTGGGCAAAATCTGCCCTTTGTGTATCTGCCTGAAGAATTATGACTTCTGATAGAAGCGAATTAGCCACAGTATATGTTGCCATTTTATTTCGTTATGGGAAGAAGGGATTACTTTGCATATACTTTCTCTGGTCCATCCCATAGCTAGAACTGCAGCATAAGTCATGAAAAGGACAGCTGAATAAAATGTAGCAAAGGCAGAGGAATTATTGTAATTTCTATGATTATTAATCCATCTGAAGATGATGACTTTTATCAGAGATGGCAATGTCTAGAATGTGTCCAGTGTAGTAGTGGTTTTATTCCTTATACTGCCATCAAAACAATGACATTTGGATGCTCTGTATTTACTGCCATGGGTAATGTTTGTTACTTGGGGTTTGTTTTCCCAGTTCATCCCTGGGTAAGAGGGGTGAGTGCTCATGAGCTTTGGATTTTGTAGAATCTTTAATTTTTTATACAGGTATAAAATGCACCTTGGAGGAGGCAGTGGGATGCTCTGTGGGATTCGGGAGCCGCAGGCTAGACCACAAGACAGTTCTTTCTCAGGCAAATAACTTTTCTTTTTACACTGTAAGGCTTCATTGTGGCAGAACTTTCTGAGGTCCAGGGAGGACTTTGAATATAAACACTTCAATCTCGAGCTTAATTCAATATTTTGTGGAGTCAGTGGAGAAAGTAATATGATTTGTTCACTGTAATCAGCTAGTGGGTGTCTCTGAAGGTCTGATTTCTTCATGTTCAAATAAAATGCACTGTTACAATCCAGATGGGAGTTAATGATGGCATATATAACTAAGATGGACTTGCTTAAGATGGAGTCTTTTAACCAATCACAGATAAAAGAAAGCATTATCGATGGATATGGCTCCTTGGGAGCTTGGTGTGAATGAGAACTCCGAACCTAAATTAAATAGTGTGGGTATGCACTGTCAAAGAAAGGATATTGCACAGCGACTACAAACTTTTTGAAGTGTGCTGCAGAGCATTCGAAATAACCTCTGTCTCTGTCCAGTTCCAGGTTGTCCAGTCATTTTTCAAATATGAGCTACTTATGGCTCGTGTGGTGATGCCAGTATATTCGCCCTCCCCTTCTCCCCAGCTTTTTCCTTAACAATAGCAGAAGTGTGGCCAATTATGGCATCTTTTATACTTTACGGCGATGTGTGGCTCAGTACCAGTTTGAGGGTACAGTCAGTGGGCTCAGCCATCACTCTTGTGCAGCTGTGATCTGGGCAAAGCTGGGGGCTAATGAAGACTGGGCAGTGCTGCGTGTTGTCCCCGGATTGCTGGCGTTTTAGTCCATATCGTCTGACCCCACCATTTCATGGCTGCACGTAGATGCTGACAAGGCCTTGAGAGAGAATTGTTTATTGCAGAACTCTGTTTTTAAGAAGTCTGTTGACAGACAAGCATTTTTCTCGTTAGTAGTTGTTAGGTGCTTCTAACCCTGAAATAAGCAACTATTTTAGCCTGCTCCTTGCAATGACTTTCTCTTCAAGGCAGGACAGCAATACCTGTCAGACCCTTTAACAGGTTACGTTCACATCTTACCCCAGGATTCCGTACTCATTGTACTGAAGATCCTATAAGCTTTGTGTGAAACAGAGAAATGCTACATAATGGTCTTCTAATTTTTGTTTCTTTTGACAACTAAATAGCAAGTCATTGTGAATGAGACTCATCTGCCCAAATGCAGCTTTCTGTAGCTGAGCTAATCACCTTCCTTCATTAATTAATGAAGAAAACTAGGCACTTCTGGGATGCAATTTGTTTTATACTGAAGTAGATACCTCAGTCATACAAGAGGGGTTGAGATCTGGAAGTTTCAAAATTAGTGACTTAGGTCACTAAAATTAGTTCAGGCCATGGCACAGCCTGTTTAGGCTTAGGGAACAACAGATGACTATTTATAGCTGTATTTATTATTATTAAGAGGGATCTCAGTAATCAATATTCCCGTTTTGCAGTACTTCACAAGAATTTTATTTCTCTTTTTCTTTTTTTTTCTCTTTGGAAGAGAAGAGCCATGACTCCATTCTTTCCAATTCAAATGTGACTTCCATCCCTATTTTTTGAAAGGCAATTCTAGCCAGGGATCTCTTAGAATGAATACAATGAAACTGAAATATGTGTGTTACTCAAACAAATGCAACGGGCTCAAGACAGGGCTAATTGGATGCTATTTTACGAGCAATACAGAAGGTCAGGTTAAATGATTCAGTTGTCCCTTCTAGCCTTAAGATCTATTAAAAAACCTGAATAAGTTCAATAAAAGTGTAATAGCGTTTTACAGAAATTAGTCTAAAGCCCCTAAGAATTAAACAATAGTCATTAATAGCCTTTTAATGATGTTTCTACAATATAGTTATAGAGAAAAAAATTCCTATAGAGAGGGTTATGTTTCTCTTTAAATTGATGATGTGATGGGGAAAAAAGTCCTCACTTGAACAATCAGGCCTGGTATAGCAAAAAAGCTTATTTCCTAGTGTGGATGCCTCATATGTATTGGCAAGTAGGAAGAACAGTAATTTAGAAATGAGAGGAGGATCTCATTTGGACATGAATTTTCAAAGCATCACTCTGTGTAGCATTTAGACAATCCTTGGCGCTGACTGCTGCGTACAAATGCATGAGCCAGAGTGTGTGGGCAGTGTGAGTCATTCAATCTTCCTACTATATAATAATAAAAAAACAAATGGTGGTGAAGTCAGCATTTAGGTCTAGACAAGGAAGCTGTGATAATGCCATGAGTCCTTGCACTCAGGGATCAACAGTGATGGCATACAAAGCAAACACAATGACAGGCAGCTTCTTGCTTAACAGATGTTGATCTGAGCCACAGACATAGATTTATCCAACCTTATTTTTGTTTTGCAGTTCTTGTAACCGGACTAACACATTTAAGAAAATGAATGGTGCTTTAAAACATGGAAACTCAAGCCTATAGGAATTAAACACATTTGAAAACAAGTTAATTCATTCTGGTTAATATCAGAGATTTCTGGCATTTCTTCCTTCCTCTTATTCCCCCCAGTTATATCTGTTTTACATTTTAATGTAATATATTGTACTGTAGAGGCAGTAGTTTCAATTCATGCTAGTTGAAAAGAATAGAAACCCAGAACTGCTGCAATATCATGTGCCTTCTGGGGATCCCCCTAGCCAAATGTGTCTGGAGAACTTCCCTTCATAGGATATAGCTTCTGCATCATCCCTAGTAAGAAACTTGATTAAATATCCCATAATGTAGTTAAATACCTACTCTGCACACACAAACAAGTTTGTCATGACAGAAAAAAAATACTTTATATTGCTTTTATTAGCATTATTGCACAAAGACTAGACTAGGAGTTGTTTTTACAAATTTTGTTTATGGTGAGACATGGGTATTTAAAGAAGATCGAGTGTGGAAAGAGAAGATGATTTCAATAATTTTAAATAATCAGACCATCACATTCAGGTTTACAGTCTGGTTGGAGATAGTGTGATGGTCCAAATTCAGAGAATTGAGAATGATGACTGTCAGAAAGGGAGTATTAAATAGACAGGGAAATAGTCAAGCTTCTAATTCTATTACAATGTTCGCAGATAAAAAATAGCGAATTCAGTGGCACATAAAACACTGACATGTTGACTTTAGAGAAACTTGGTGAGACCATTCACATGAGTAGAATATTAATTCTGGTGGCAGAAAAGTAAAATTGTCTCAAGAAAGAGTTACTGAAATGCTCAAGACAGAAAAAATTTTGTGTCTAAAGTGCTTTAAGGTTGAAGCATTACTTTTAGGTGTATATAACATACTGAATGACAGAGACCCTAAATGCTAGCAAAATGTAAGTATCTTTTAGCAGTGGGCTAATGGTGATGCTTAGTGATGCAAAGAGGAATGTTGAAGTGCTAATTATGATATTCTTGCATAATTTTTTCCTCTATGTAAAAGGGACTAGGATATGAATCGGAAGTGTGGGTATGCCATAGCGATGTCCACAGTTCCTTCCCGACCCTGCTGGGGTTGGAATACTTAAATATTTCTGTGTGATTTTGATCCAAAATGGAGCACAAATTATGGGAGGGCTGGAGACTGTTTATTGTTGCTGAAGCAGTAAGATACAAATTAATAAAGAAAACAGCAGCAACAAAGTGCTGCCGGTCACAATTTGTGATATAAAATTAAAGTAGACAGCCCAAAGGAGCTAGTGACAATAAGTAAATAACATTTACAAATATGCTGCAGGAAAAAAAAAAAGGCAAAAGCAAGAGAGGCAGTCAGTCTCTTGATAGATGACAAGGGTAATAAAAACCAGAGGGATGAGGCTTTGCAAAATTCTCTTATCTTTCTGTCCTTGTTCTCACTCATGCATCCTAAGCTGGAAATGGGATCCTCTCATGTATAATGAGAAAGGACATGTAGTATAAAGGAAATAAGAAGAGTAGACATATTCCAGTGCCTTCACTGCTGCTTGTGTGAGCTTATCACTGTATGGGGAACATAAAATCTTCAGTGCTATAACAAAGCTCAGCCCAAATGTCTGGCAGGGCTCAAACCCGCCTGGTCTTCACATCTGGCCCCTACATCTTCCCACAGCACCTCTGTCCTGGTATAGATGAACCCACCACAGCCCTGCGTGGACTCTCCAGGACTAGACAGGCCAGGAGGCAGCAGCTGCGGCACTGCTTTCTGTCTCCGCTCTTGTTCCTCAACAAAGGGTTTATCTGCCTTTCTTCTGCCATGTGTCCCTGCACTGCTGGTTGTCTAAAGCTCTTCCACATCTGCTAGAGATGTGCTTCACACTAAAAGGACTTGACACACTTGAGGGACTTTTTTTAACTTCCCAGATTCCCCTCTAGCATAGGTGAGACTTTTTCAGGGGAACAAACGACCAAACCAATGCTCCAGTCCTTGTGTTTCCCTACTGCAGTCTCTCTGGTTGCCTTGACATTAGCCGCCTACTCTGGCAGGCTCTGCCAGGATTCCCATCACAGCACTGCTACAAAGCCTCCTTCAGCAGTCTGTCTTCACCCCCAGCTTTCCCAGCAGCTCTCCATTACCGCTTTTCCAGGACTCACAAGTTTCTCAGCACTGCTCCTCTCTCCTCCCTCTCCCCTCCTCGCTGTCCTTTTTTCCCCCGTTTTCCCAGCAGCAGCAGCCCCTGTCTCCGTGTCAGCCCGGCGCCTCTGCCTGCCTTCGGTTGTTAACAGAAGTCACTGGCGTAGCATATGATTACATGGTGACGGATTATGGGGCTCTATTTAGTAATCAAATCTTCGCTTTCCTCCAAGTGGCAGAATAGAAGTAAACTTGAAGTTTTACCTTCCGTGGAGGTTTAATGGCTGAGGCAGGGAGCCACATCTGTGTGGAAAGGAAACTGGAAAGATTTATGGAAGGAAGGTAACGAGAGCTTGACAAATAGGGGAATTATCCCGTGGAGGATCCCTGTACTCCTCAGACTGCCTTCCTCAGAGCCGGCGCAGCGCTGGCCTCCGGGGCTGTTCAAAAGGGGTTTGCAAACCCGCAGGCACTGCGGGACCATGACAAATGCAGCCAGAAATGCGCTGGCAGCTGAGATCTCCCCGGGCCTGTAAGCCGCTTCCAGCCAGAGAAGGGTGGGATGGAAGGGCAGAGGAAAGAATTTGGAGGGGGAACTTCAGGTGAAGAAGATGCCTGGTCTGGCTGTGCGCTGAGTGCTGGTGCTGGGTGTGGAAGGAGCCCGGGGAGGCTCTCGCACTGCAGGGAGCGGGCTCAGCCGGCAGCTGGGCTTGCTGCGCTGGCGCAGGCAGGGCTGGGTCCCCTGGGTGGTCAGCAGACAGCAGGTCAGGCGTCCCGGTGAACCTGAGCCCACGGCAACAGCCCCAGGAGCCTTTGGCAGGAAAGGTGCACCTTCCCTGCCAAAGGCTCCTAGGGCTGTCGCCGGTTTATCCCTCCCCAGCTGGTGTTAGCCTAACATGGCTACGCTGCTCTTGCTAGCGTAGCAGATGTGTTCAGAGGAGATTGCCATCGCTGTGGGTCAGCCCTAGGAGCCGGCCCAGAGAGTGAGATTTAGGAGAGCAGTGAGTGACTCCAGCAGCTGGCTTTTCAATGCCTGCCTGGGCTGATGCTCAGTGGCTTCCATCACCTTCACTCAGGGCAGAGCTTGGAATAATCAGCAAGTAAAACCTGCAACACGCTGAAGTAGATTAGCTAATGCAAGGTGCTTTTCCACCCCCGATGCAATTATGAGCTAGTGCTAGTTCTTCATGTAAATAAATACACATTTTTTTTTCCCACTAACATGCAATACCTGCGAATGCTTGTATGAAAGCTCTGGTTTGATCATGCATTCATGTTCCTTGATCACATGTTCAGAACATATCTCACATATTCATTGCTTCTGTCTGTAGAAAAAAAAATGTAGAGAAAGAATTATAGTGAAATGCAATGAAGAATTTCACAAGGTAAAATTCCCACAGCAATGTTGCTGAGCAGGACTGAGAGTACACACTTAATGTAAAAACCATTCCAGAAGAAAACCGTGTCATATGTATTATGCAATGTGATAAGGCTGATGCCTCTCTTGGAGTCTGAAGTTTTGGACCTCATGATTCCTGTGTGTTTAGCATTTTCAGACTCTGTACTGTGATAGCAATCTTTTCCATTAATTTGCCATCTAGTTGCAGAAACACAGCTCGGCTTTTGTTTTATTTGTTTACATTTTATTTACAGCATTCCTGCTTTACCAGAGGTGTGTTAAATTATTAACAGGTTATGTCCATGTTCACAGAAAAGCTAAATTGAATTCAGTACAATGTGGGCTTATTAAAAGACTGGCTAACAGATTCACTTTGCCCACAGAACTCTGCACTGTGGTCTGAAATATTCCTTTTCCAATTAAAGCTATTTATTTGTTTTGATTTCTAGCAGTCATGGTGAATTCTTGTCAGTGGTATTTTTTTCCACAGAAATGTTCTGTGTTTTTACAGGAGTAAAACTGCATGTTTCATTGGTTATTTTAACACCTTTAGTGCAATATCTCCGTGCTTTAATAGGGCTATAATTTTTAAATGTAGGTCCATTATTTTCTATGGCACAGACACTGGCAGACTTCTCAAGCCTCTTGCTTCTCACTGGTGTCTCTGATTTCACATTAAAATCCCTCTTTGTCCCTCCTTAGTCCCTGCTGATGACCCTTATTAACCAGAAGGATTTCTAGAGCTGAAAAGCTTATCAGGTTAGAAAGGGGCATGTTACAATGATGTGTTTTTGTCAGAATTTGAAGTAACAATCAGGCTAAAGAAAGAAAAGCCTGCGGTGTTGCACTGGGCTGCATAAAGATAAGTATGCCATAAGTTAGCTGATTTTTTTCTTAGTATTTTTTCTGCTATGGTGGGATGAAGTGTTAGGCAGAAGCATTTAAGTTCGGCTCCACTAAAGGGCATCAACCCTATGCAGTATCCTGCTTACCTAGCACTTGGCTCAGCCTTCGTTTCAGCAGGTCAGGTCTCATAGATGGCGACAGGCAGGTTGTCTACCTACTTACTAGATGTGTTTGGGGGAAACTCAGTTGAACTCCTGCCCTCTTTCTGTCCTATCTAGTAGAAAAGGATGGGAAGGATTGAGGGAGAAATGGCTGTATGAATGTCTGTAAAATACCTTGCTGTGCTTATGCTGAATGCATGGGGCCAAATCTTGCATTGGTGTCAGCTGGTGTAACAGCCTGGGTTGGCAAGGGGATCTCTGTTCATTGAGTTGTGCCTCTTTAGATAGCAGAGTTTCATTGATTTAATCAGAACAACTCATGTAGCTTTGTACAGCTTTCTTTGAGTAAAGTTAGCAAAATTTGGCCAATTATGGTAAGAAAAATCAAGTGTTATATCCTAAAATGAAGAGTGACTGAAAAAGGCTAGGGTTCATGATATGCTTAATCACTGAACGGGGAACTCACTGGGAAGTGCTAAGGACAGAGGACAAACATGATGTTTTGGTGAGTAAGGAAGGAATATCAAGTGTGAATGGGAAACTGGTGTTCCACATTATTCAATGCTGGGGAGATATTTACCAGAATAATAATAAATCAGACCAGAATATCTTCAAGAAGGATACTGAAAATCAGGGAAATGTTACTGCCCTCATCACAAATCTGTCACAAAGATTTAACAAAGATAGTTAAATGTCTATAAATGCACCGTAAATTTAGAGATGTAAGAAGCTTAATGCATTTTGATTCTCCAAGAGGAGATGAAGAGGTGAACTGAAGGAAGGTATTTGTGGAGATAGGTCTTTAATGCAGTGGAAAAGCCATAATGGGGTCCACTAGTCAGAAAACAAGATGGACAAATAAGATGTGTGTTTTCAGTATTGAGGGTGATTAATCCACAAAACAATTTTACTTGGAATATGATGGCTTTTCAATTGCCTGATGTCTTTGAATCAATAGTGGGTATTTTTCTCAGAGATGGGCTATAGCTCACTGAGACATTATAGACTTGATGCAGGAGTCACTTGTTAAAGTTCTGTGGGGAAAGGAAAGGTCAAGCTAATTGATCATATATCATATATCATATCATATCATCATATCGCCTTGTAATTTATGAATCAATTACATCATCTTGGCTAGCTCTACATTTTGATTCCCGTTTCTATCTGACCTAAATTTGGGTACAGAAACTTTATGCACAATAGTCTGTAAAATCAGGGAGAGAGTCAGCAACGTTTCTTGGGAACATTTGTGATCTGCTAATTTTTCTACTTTTCCAAAGTAGTGAACATCAGCTACAAAACAAATGGACCTTGAAACCCTTAGCCATCCTTTCCTGCTACCTTGACCAAGTGGTCAGCTGGTGTATCATAACTTGTGGCTGGGTTCAGGGTCCACTGTCTCAGCCTACATAGAGATGCAAAGAAGACATTTTTGCTCAGCCTGGACCCCTATGAGAGTAGTTCAGGCTGAGCAGAATATACAAGAGGATTTGTATTTCTTCTTTATTTAGCACTGCATTGCTTTTAAAGAATGTCCTCTTTCACACAATTCTATAAGGGAAGAGTGGAAATAGAAAAGGCCAATCTTAGGAGGGTTTTTTCTTTGTATCTACTTAAACCAAGAACATAAGTGAGGATTAAGCTATCTGAACAAATAGAAGGCTGATTCTCCATGAGTAGAGACATGAATTAAAGCAAACGAGAAAACCTCCTTTGCAAATGTATGTCATTATGTTGCTGGTGCTGTTGAAAACACTTGTTTTATTCAAAAGCCTTGTTATAAAACCTTCATGGGAATGAAGAGATGGCTGAGAAGCAGTCCCCATAAGCCATAATTGGAGAATCATAAATGTAACAATTATTTTCTGCTCCTGGAGTCTGCAAAATTTCTTTCTCTCATCAAGGATTAAAATAATGAAAAAAATTACAATCACGTTGTCAGAGCATGGCTCATACTTTAATTCAAAGTTTGTGGGCTAATCCTGGCAGTGGTATAACAGCCATGAAGTTTGTTGAAGTTACTCCACAGAGGGATTAGATGCTGTTTGTCTCCTCATGCCTCTGCTTTCCACTCTGATAAGATACCGTTATGTACTCAGTCAGGTTTTTCAACCATGGGTGAAATACTGACTCTAATATTGTTTTTGTCACTTGAAGCTGTAACTTAATTTTTATTTTGTTTCGGTAATATCTTTGTCAATTGGCAACAAACTGTGGTGAGTATGATAAGTTTCTATTTAGGCTGCAAATGTGTAATGGAAGTATAGTCCCAGAATAATCAGAAGCTGAACTCTAGCAATTATGACTAATAATGTTTGGAAGTAAATTGTGTTAATTTTAAGCTTAATGAATTTCCAATAGTAAATTTTACAATAAAAATTATGCTTGCAAGATCTTGAACCAGCCTCCATCTGCAGTGAATGAGTTCACATCACAGTGCTCTTGTTTCTGAGGAAATCTCAGCTTCATTTTGCTGTGGAATGTAATTTATGGCATGAAACTGCTACAGTCCAGAACTGTGCGCTCCTCCTTTCCAAATGGCTAATACATGATTTTTGACTTGCAAGTAATCCATTCCCTAAAATAAGAAGGAAAAATGGGAAAAAAGTGGGGGTGTTTCTAATTCTAAAGGCTTTGACATATTACCAGCGAAGAGAAGCAATACATTCTCACACCCCGAGCACAGTAGTGTCTTGTGTGTCACCATGTTACAGAGCGATTAAACCTATTTAGACATCCTTCATGTAATTTAAGAAGAAACGCGAGGCGTATGTCATACTGTTCTTAACCCTAAGATGTAGAGTCACCTAGAAAAGCCAGACTGGTATCTGAGTACATTTATATCAGTCTTCTGATGCTTGGTCAGCTATGCAAAAGCACAGCACAGAGTGAGTTTCCCGGAAAGCATAAATCCCCTGAATTCAGTAGCAGCACAGAGTGTGTGTGCACCCTCCGAGGACTTCTGTGGGAAGTGAAATGGCCTTTCTGGGGTAGACGTGCGAGTATTTGCTTAGCTCTAGGGGCAAGTGCACAGTAACTCACTAGGCTGGGAACAGGGGAAGGAATGAACTGTGTAGGGACACCACGCTGGCCATTTATGTGTTACCTTCTTCCACAGGCCAAGCTGTAGGGTGTCACAGCCATTTTTCTTGGAGCAGCTCTAGAGCACACCAGCCAAGTGTTACCTGACCATGGAGGGGTAGCAGGGATGGTCCCTCCATCTTTTGCAGAGAAGTAGGATTTTTCCCAAGACCTCGGAAATCCATTCGTTAGTGGATGGAGAGTGAGATTTACAGCTGTTTGAGACAGTATGTTTTCTTGTCTATAGAAATGTCCTTTAGTTTTGACCTGATCTAGTTCCATATCTGTAACACTATTCTTGTGGAAATTAAAGTAGTCATTCAGTATTTGATTATATAAAGCTCACCTCAGTGAACAGCAAAACTCCCATGGGTGTCTGTAGAATCAGGTTGTTGCCTCCTATTCTTGTGTACTCTTAGTCGAATGTGGCTTTGCTTCTGAGGTAGCTTCCATGCTCTAATGGTTGCTGTAATGGCTATTGAGCATCCCCCACCCCGGGAGCATCAGTTGCCTCTCCTGCCCTGTCTTGTCTGCTTTATCTCAGGCTCTTGACAATGCTGTCACTTGGTGTTGCTGTTGTGTTTACTCACTTCTGTATTTGCCTTTGAGAAGAAGAGATGGACTTGGAATTTAAGTCATCAAAAACATGATTTTGACAATATGAAAACCTTCGTCTAATAAACTGTATGTAGAACAAAAATAAATTCAATGCAGTAAGCGAATGAGTGAAGTTTTTTGTGTCACTGGGGAAGTGTTCTGTAAAAACTGTGACAGAGATGAGTAGTATTTATTTTATTTGTTCTCATGTTTCATAGTTTCTCAGACTGAAATGCCAAGAAGGCCTATTAGGATCGTATAATCTGGGCCCCTCCCGCATAAACAGAATTTCACCCAGTAATTTCAAGCCTGATGTAATTTCTTTCTCCAAAGATATATTCTTTTAGCAGCTTTGTGCTTCTTAATGGTTATTGATTTAAGCGTCCTCCATCCTGCTCTTAAAAATGCTTTGTTTAAGGGAGGAAAAAGTACACTTTGTTTCTTGTCTGAATGAAGTAAGCTTCTTTACTCAGCTTGGCATTTCTCTCCTTTCTCTGCAGCAAGAAACTTCTGCATAGCAGCTCAGGGCATTTCAGGGAATATTCTCAATTGTCAGTGGAAAAACTCCATTGATTTCAGGTAACAATTGGAGGGGGGAAAAAGAAAAAGAAAACAAGAGAAGAGAAAATGTGAATACCTAGCATATGATTAGCAGATTCAGCAGCTTCACTCACTTCCCTAATTGTTTATAGACCAAAGGACAGGTTGATAGCAATCACTCACTTCTTCCAAAATAATTATACTGTCCATGTCAGCTTTGTTTATCCTCCCAAAACAGTTTAAAGAGCTGACTCCCTGAAATATTTATTCCTCAGTCAAAAAGGCAGGAAAAACAGAGATGGTGGCATGACATGAATTTTCAGAAGTGCATTTGAGGAACAAGCAGGATGAACTAGAAGTGTTCGTCAGCTCCCAGAGCTACGATATCATTGGCATTAGTGAAACTTGGTGGTATGTGTCTTGTGACTGAAGTGCTGGGATGGAGGCCTACAAGCTCTTTGGGAGGGGTAGGCAGGGCAGGGGAGGAGGAGGTGTTGCACTATATTTAAGAGTACAGAACGTATGGTTAATGATGATGTGGTGGAGAGCCTCTGGGTAAAGATTAGGGGGATGGAAAAAAAAGGAGATATTGTAGTAGGTGTCTGCTACTGACGACCCAGCCAGGATGTGAGCACTGATGAGTTATTCTATAGGCAATCAGGAGAAATTTCTGGATCGATAGCCATTGTCCTTATGGGAGATTTCAAATTCCCAGACATCAACTGGAAATATCATACTGCTGTGATGAGCAGGTCTTGGAAATTCTTGAAGTTTGTGGGAGATAACTTTTTGTCACAGGTACTCAATGAGCCAACTAGGAAAGACACCCTCCTAGACTTGCTGTCTGTGAATACAGAAGGGCTCATTGGGGATGTGATGGTAGGTGGCTGTCCTGGCCACAGTGATCATGAAATGGTTGAA
>Ga0181612_123818_pt1 | contig 15880 bp, 9 predicted proteins | sample HoacroProtozoa21_FD_119630 | JGI IMG/M metagenome (GOLD analysis project Ga0181612, IMG submission 119630) | Hoatzin crop microbial communities from Cojedes, Venezuel. Combined Assembly of Gp0051906, Gp0051904, Gp0051908
AGGGCCACATCCAGGCACCTATGTAAAGAACTGTCCCTGGGTGCATGTAGCATGAGTAGTAGCATTATTCCATGGGAGGGGGAATCCATAAGAAAGGATGCAAGTGTTGAAGAAGCTGCAGGAAAGAGTGTTTGGGCTCAGCTGCCTGTTGCCAAGCTGCCCAAGGAGTCTCAGCGGAGCTCAGGTCCCCGGGGAGGTGTCCTCATGGGGCCCGACAGGGTGACTTCAGATGGTCCCACAAGAGCAGGCTCTGATCTCCGCTGCGTCCTGGCTGGCTTGCTCCTTCTCACCCTCCCCAGCAGCAGGATGTGGGATGGAGATGCAGGGAGAGGAGTCCATCTGCCCTGGGAAAGGTGGAAGCGCTTACAATACACTATTATGATTTTCTGCATTTTCCTCTTTATGGCAGATCATGAGTCAGGTCTTTGCAAACATTGGTGGTTTGATTGCCGAGTGTTAATCAGACCCTGAACAGAAGAAAGTCTTAAAAAAAATTACTTCCACAAAACCTTTTTTCTACTTTATTTTGTATTTCTGACAAAGTTCATTGTCAGTAAAAGGTGAAGTTGATTACATATGTTTTTCATCCTTAGAAACAAGAAGATTATGGAATAAGGGGGGGGGAATGAAAAATAAGTGAGTATATAGACTTGATAACACAACAGAACTAGAGGCAATATAGGTGCAGCCTTTTACAGGCAATGTGTGAGGCGAGGAAAAGCGAGTCCTCTATTTCATTGACAAAGGCTTTTTCTGGCTCCAAGTTACATATTTAACAAGGTTTTGTTTTCCAGTTTACAGTTTATTAGTCCCTCTCTGCTCACTTGTGCCATGTTCGTACTGATGTAACATTGCATTTCTATGTCCTTTTCCTACTTTATATCAACCTGAATTTCTCTCAATCGTCTTTATTGCGTAAGGTAGACGTAGGTTTTCCAGTTTGCCCTCCGGGCTCAAAGCAATAGTAAGATTAAAGCAATAAACCTCCTTTTTGAAACAGGAAAACAGGTTAACCTGAGTTTTTTGGTTTGGACCTTGTTAAAGGACTATTTGTCATCCCAGTTCCTTCTTGGAGCAAGAGGCTTGTGTCCTCTTGAACTGGATGTGAAGATCTCCACTGGTGGCTATGGAAATGTTTATGGACAAGTCTGAATGTCACCTCCCTGCCACCAATCCCCAGGAAGGGGTCAGCCACTTGGGCTGCTGGTGGAGCAGACTGCGAAGAGGTGCATATCCTGGCTGGATCTTCATTGTCCTCGCTCACCTCCTCTGCTTTCATTCGTTGGTAAGGCACAGTGGCTGCTGCTTGGACATGAAGCATCTCCTTCAAAATGGGTCCTTCTTTCCAAAATTAAAGTCACAACAGTAGCATACCTCCTGTTTCACAGAGAGGGTCACTCAAGACAGGTGCTACAGGGTTTCAGGAGGGATATTTATGCCTGTTCCAGGTTTCTGAGAGGACAGTGTGGGTTTTTGGTCTCCAGAGCTTTGTGAGCCTTTCCTACAGGTCAGATTCACCCATCTCCCATGCAGCTGTGGTCTTGCACTGGAAGCCCTTCCCCTCATTCCTGCTGCAGAGAGAGAGAGTCACTTGCACTAATCTTACTGTATAAGCTCATTTCTAATTCCATTTTTGCAGCCCAGCTGATAAATACTATAATGTTTAAGTGCTTACCAACCATTTGGTCTGCAATGATTTATTAATCAAGCTTTATCACTTGAAGTAAGAGGCTTAGCTCGTGCACACATGGGCTGTGATATGCAGGCAGGGATGCTGTCCTTCATGCAGATGTCACAAGAGCTGTGCTCCAAAAGTGCACACATTGCCTATGGGTATTCGATCAAATAAAGTTTTATTTACTTATTCTTACCTCGTTCTTATCACTGCTTCTGCTGTAAACTGAAATCATAGGTAGCATCCCCGATGCTGTTAATTTTGTCTTGTAAGTGTCATTAGTTTTGGAGGGGGACAGTATGAAAAATGATTAAATGCCTTGCTTCTCTGCTGGAGGTTTTCTCCCCCCTGTACAGCATGGCCAGACTAAAGAGCATTTGAGGGGGTTAAGAAGAAGAAGCAGCCGAAGAAGGAAAGGGAGAAGAGCAGACTGGCTGTGGCTTCCCAGGCTGGATTCCCACCCCATTCATAAGGGGCCGTCCTTGTGGCATGACCCCATCTCTGCTTGGTCAGGCTCCGATCTCCTAGTGGACCAGTAGTTGGTTCTTCCACGGCCAAGGAGGAACTTCTGAGAAGACCTGCAGGAGGAGGCTGAGACTTGGTATCCTCAGACAGCAACTCCTGTTTCCCTGTACAGCCAGAAGGAAGAAGGAGATGCTTATACACAGAGACTTGTGTGGGTACTCGGACACTATGCTGAGCTACGGCAGGTGCTCACCTCTCTCCATAGACCCTGAGGGAGGCTGGCTTAGGAAGAGGTGTCTTGGGTTTAGGTGCTTCCATGAGGCACCTGAACCCCACCCATCATACCAGAGGGTGGGGAGGAAATGCATCAAAGTTTGGGGTGGGATGGAGTTGCTGTCTGAATATGTTTTTTTACCATATCTGAAACTAACAGTTTTATTTCCAGAGCAAGGTTTTTGTAATCCCATGGAGGTGCTCAGACGTGTCGGAGATGGGTGAGGTGTGCCATGGAGGGATGTGCTTGGGCTTTTGGTTCAGCAGCTGCAAAGCGCCTGGACTCCCCTGAAATCCATGGCCTTTATCCATGTAGCCCAGCTCCGATATATCTCCCATTTCTGCATAGTTATGTTCTTTTACTCCCACTAAATGTTTTCAGACATGTCACTCACATTTCATTTGTTAGAATTTCCCCTGCTTCCCTTCCGCCTCGCAAGAGCACAGACACTGCTCAGGGAACCGCCTGCCTTGCTGTTCAATCCCCTGTCAATACACGTAGCTTTGCTGTTTGACCTTTAAGACATCTCCTCTCCTGGCTACCACCGCCCTTGTGCACCAGCAGTTTGGCTGGAGATGGAGCAGACGGATGCGCCGATAGCAGTGCAAGCACCCAGAGGAATCCGGAGGAGCACGGCGGTGGCAAGCCTCGGTTCACCAGGAAGGATTAAGGCAGGGTTTCTGTTACTGTGTGAGATACGTAGGAATAAACAGCTGCTGGAGTTGATTAAATGCCAGCATGAATGTATAATCAATCATAAAAGCCATTAGCTGTGAGTGGAGGCTATCGCTGCCCCAGCAAACACCATTCCCCAGCAAAGGGGGGGTCTGACCTCTCCTCTCCAAGGCCACGTGCGGGAAGGTGAGGAACACCTCATCTCTGGCATTTGGCGTGTTTTGAATCAATCTCCTGGAGCATGGTAGCTGCCACACACCAACCGCATTAGTGAGAGCCTGAGCCCACCCAGATTCAGTGTCCTCAGTGCTCCCTGACCCCAGGAGCTGAAGCTGTTTTGGCTGCTGATGGCTGACCCCAGGCAGAGCAGTCTCCCAGGGGGTGGTGGGCAGAGGTGGGGAGCAGAATTAGTGCAGACCCAGTGTGGGCTTTGTCCATCTCCTCTTCTCCATCCTACAGCTTCTGCTGTTCTGGGGTGAATGGAGAATGAGCGGTGAAAAAGAGAGAAAGAAAGAAAATGCCTAAAAAGGAGTATCTTCCATCCACACAGGTAAGGCAAGGGACCTAACCTTCTGGTCCTGCTGGGAAAAGCCAAGAACTCCCCCAAGGAAATGGGAGAGTTTGGCCCTTATCCAGTTCCAGTGTTAGCATTTTGGCCATTATTCAAAAAGCTCAGATATAGTTTTAAAATTGTAATATTCAAAGTTGAGCCAACAGGACCAGACTATCCATCTTGTTTGTATGTCTAGGACTTCTGAACATCAGCTATCTGCACTCTGCTAGCTGGATTCTGACTAGGTCACCAGCTCATTTCCTTCTCTGTCTTCTTTCCTAACAGGCAAAGCAATTTTATTGCTACAGAATTTGTCTTAAAAGAGCTGGTCACCTAAGGGAAATGGTCCCTGACCCACTTTTTCCTCTGATTTTTTCTGCAGGCAGAAGGAAACCTCTGAGTTTTGAGTTTTTATCTTGCATCCCAAGTTGTCTCAGAGCTGTATGGTGACGATGGGTGGGATGCAGCATGCAGGTTCAACCAGGTGGTCAGGGGACTCTGCTCCTTTCATCTCCTGTTGGACTGATGCTCACCTTGTTACACAGATGGGTGCAGGCGCTCTGGTCAGTGTGGTGTAACATGTGCTAACTCAGACAGAAAAGAAAAGCCATTTGAAAAACAATTTTTTATGAAAATCTCTCCCTATGGCTGCAATCACCAGAGGTGCCAGCCTCCTGCTGTGCAGGCAATGGAAGCAATGGGGTGTCTATGGCATGTATAGTGCTGGTGACTGGACCTTCCACCGTGGACTGTGTGCTTCTGATTGTATCAAACTGACCCGTGATGTTTTAAAATCTTTCTGGAAGTTTTACATCTGTTTGGAACTTTTAAATCTTTCTGGACATATTCATGCTGCCAAAAGAGGTTTACCCTCTTCCAAATGGCGTAATCCTATGTATTGTACATGCTTTCCAGACAACAGAGGAACCTACTGATACAGGAGGAGATGTTTGGTTTAGAGGGACGAAACCATTTTTCTGTAATGTAGAGAAACTTCTCACCCAGTACCACCAGAATTAAAGCAGAGGCTCTTTGGGAGGTGTGCAGACTGTGCTTCCATAAGGAATTAGGTCAAATCCAAAACTGAAACACATGTGAAGTCTGAATGGAGGTGCTGGCTCGCCTTCAGGGTGCAGCTCCATTTGGGTGCATGGTGACAGAAGCCACCTTCACTGCTGGGTGCACAGATAGTGGACAGGGATTGCGGAGGCCATGGGAACTCTTCAGGCATCACACAGGAGATGGGGACACTTTGGTTCACTTGCTCTGCGACCAGCTCTGAGCATCTCCAGGAAGGAGTCATGCCTAGACAGGAATTCACCAGGGTGGAGCAAGGATCAGACACAGCTTCACAGAGCAGGGGACACCTGATCATGTAGACAAACCTGCAGCATTTCAAAAAGTATCAGCACCTGGATTGCTGTTTCCTAATCATCTCTTTTGCTATTTTGCTGCACAGGGTGAGAGATGCTCTCATTAACAGCACAAGTTTCTACTAAGCCACATGAGTTTTGGTTTGCTTGGTTACTCTGAAGCATGAAAATTAAAGCTAAATTGGAAAAGCAAAAGCCAATGTAAATAGCCTCATGTCTCTAATTAAAGTTGTTTTGATCAATCTTCTGCTAAGTATTTATTTTAACACACTTCTGTCTTATTTTTTTAAAGATAATAAAATGTGATTTTTATAAGCCTTGGGCTGGTGCTGACAGCTGTCATGTTGTTTTACTCCTCGTGGGATGACCCACACCAGTTCCTTGGGTGTGATTCATAGAGCTGACCATACGCAAGCATAATTTAAGCTCTGTGTTTCGTTTCAGAGGAAAGGAAAAGCACATAATTACTTATCAAGTGATAGGTAACACAAATTTCGTGCAGAGGTTAGAGCAAAGGTACTATTGACCTGGTTGTTCAACAGGTGGTATTGAACTGGGGCCACCTGACCCCCCTTTCAGACACAAAGGCAACACTCGCACCCAAGCTCTTATTCTGCCATGTTGGCCAGAATAAATCAGATAAATTTCTACTTCAGGAGGCAACAAGGGCAGAAAAGAAAGCAGAAAGCCAGAGATCCCGAATCAGCCACACTTCCTTAAACATTAACATCTAATTACCGGCGTAGTTGCCATATGTCATAATTTCGGGAAGCTGCTTATGAATTCTGATTGATGTCACAGTGTTGTGAAACTGCTACATCTTTTTTTAATTTTGCTGCCAAAGAGCACCAATGTGCCTGCCAAGGATGGTGTCTTGGGCTCCCTGCATGGACGCCGGCAGTTGCTGCTGAGCACCATGGCTAGGGATGCACCCAGCCAGCACATAGGCTAACAAGGTCGGCTGAGGGATCTCCCCTGCCTCCCCTCGCAGGACTCCTCCCCAGAGGTGAGCATAGACCAATGGATGCAAAACTCTGTGTCAACATCCCAGGTACCCAGAGCAGCTGTCACGTCTTGGTGTCACCTTCTTTGAAGTTTCCACATCTTCAGAGGTCCCCATCTACCGTGCTCCTCTGCAGTGCAGCATCACCCACTTGGTCCCGGGCACCTGGCCTGGGTTAAATTTGCACAGCCCTTGGGAACATGTGGTGCCAGATGAGTGCCAAAAGGTGCTCCCGAAACATCTGAGTGTGTAACCCAACCGCAGCCTCCGACTTCTCTGCAGCTGGCCTGTCCCTAAGTCTACAACAAACACAGAAGTTGCAGAACAAGATCGTAGCCTTGGGAATATTTGGTGGTGGAGTTTCTACACCAGCCCTTTGGTATTTGAGCCACTGATCTGTTTGTCCCCTTTAAAGCAACCGACTCTACCCACCACCCTCTCACTGTCACAGCACACCTCACTCTTATGCCTTGAAGCTCTCGGCACTGTGCCTTCACCAAGTACAGACTTTTTCTCACTACATCTCAGCCATGGAGTATATTTGCAAATAACAGCTCTCATGAAAGCTGGCATCTCTCCTCTCCATCAGTGCTGGTGCCAGTCCTCATGCTGGAAATGGCACCGCAGATCACAGGAGCAGTCCAGCATCCCTGGGTGAGAGCTTGCAATTCAGTTCATTACTGCCTTAATGCTCTCCCCTAATCTCTTACAGCGAGCGGCATCTCTGCCCATGGTGGAACTAATGTCATTTTTCATCCTTGTGGTCACTGTTAGCACTCAAGCAAAAAATGTCAGTTTTAATTACAGCATTTATTTACATGTATCTCTCCTGCTTTAAACTGGGAGAAAGACACCCTCTCCCCATCACACAGGGCTCATATGATTCTGTTAGAGAAACAGGTACAGTTCTTGCCAAAGCGAGTAAATCTTTTAGCAACACCTGCTTATTCTCAAAGCAAATAGCTGTAATCAATGACCTATTTAAAAAATGAGAAAATTGGATTTTTTTTTTTTTAAGTGATTTCAAGCTTGCTGAACAGGTACTGTAGTAAATCTGGCATGTCTGTAATATACTGCTCTGGTAATCCCTGTCTGCTTTTTATTTCCATATGTATTGGCTGTTCTCTTTATGACCACAGTAAACAAAATTGGTGAGAGAATATCAGACCTCTTTGGAGAAAGCACCATAAGCAGTATTATCTGAATTACGTTTCCACTCTTTAAAAGACAGCTGTGATCTGAGATTTCAGCTTCTTGGTTTTCCCATGGTCCCCTGAACGGCCATTCATTTACTTGTCAGCATTTGTTTCCATCTCTTAGACCATCTAATACTTTTCTTCTTTTTCCTATCCACTTTTTCTGGTGCTCCTCTTAGTGCCATCAGTCAGGAGCAATGAATTGTGGAGGATGTCACACCGGGTTTTTTGCGCTTTGTATGACTGCAGTGGCCGGTAATAGCTGGTGGGGAAATCATTGACAAGTTAACAGGTCCGTTCACTTTTTTGACGTTATGCATTCCCTGACTGCTTTCTTCTGACCCTCTGACTAAGCAAAAGGCTGTTCTGATTCAGAGAAAATGTAATTGGATCCATCCTGACCAATTTTCTTGTATTAGCCTTAGCTTTGCCACTTGTATGGGATTGTAGAAGATGAAAAAGGTGAACTGTCATTCTTCCTTGCACTGCTCACGGCTTATTAAGACTCCCTGGTGAGTACATCACGGAGAGTGATCTGAATATGGGATATCTCAGCACACCCAAAGACAGACAATCCCAAGTCTGGGGATCAGGCTGGTTATAAATGTTTATACTGTATACAGAAAGTCAACATGGAGGAAAGATCAGTATTCTGATTCAACTGCTTTTAATATACACCTTGTTAAATACTCACAGCACTGTGTTCAAGATTAGACACGATTTCTCACATTTTGAAACACAAAGGAGTTGAGTTTATCTGCGTAAGCCAGTTACATTGTTAGCTGATGTCCCGTGATACTGAGCAGTGATTGTTTGCTTTCCTTCATCAGAAAATAGAGAACCTCTTTGTTAACCAGTGAAATGAGAAACATCCCGATGGTTATGCTTCAGTAACCTGGTCCATTGAACCAGCCTGAAGGAATCCCGTTGATTCAGTCTGCTGGAGTGTGGAGAATAGCCTTGGGAGTGTTTTAAGAAGTGTCAGGGGAGGATTTTCTTTTTAAATTGAATGGAGCCCATGGAGAGCAGGAAACCTGTTAGGGCTTGTATATGCTAGGAGTATAAGAAACAGAAATAGTCTCCTCTCTTTCCTGTTAGCATGGCCAATAGCTAGGTCTAAAAACTTCATCCTACCTGGCCGTTTCCCTTGGAACAAAGTTCAACTTTACTGACAGTAAAAGCCTCAGCAATCAGGAGCATCATCTTAGCAGGCTATGGGGACCATGTCCAATTTCTGGCAATGTTGCTGGAGCTCAAGGAACCATCTCAGTAATGGTGACAACCGTCCATGTCTGAGGGCTGAAGCATCTGCTTTCTCCTTGCAAAGACCATCTCACCTTGAAACCGAGCATGATATGATGGGGCTCCACTAACAAGTCTCAACATCACTCCTTCAAGGCGAAAAGTTCTCTTCCAGCATCATTTTCCCCGTTAATTGGACGACCTCTGCTACTCAGCATTGGTCTGCTATTTGGGAAAAGGTCAGGCCTTTTTCACGGCTGCTCTTTCCAATTAACTTTTTGGTGTACTCGGGCACGGGTCTACTGCCCTTCAAACGCAAGAGATGCTCAGCATGCCATAAAGCTCGAAGGAGCGCAGGGGGCTAAACGATCCTCCCGGGAGGCACGTGACCTGACTGCTAACTCCGGTTTTAGTTGGGAGAACAAGAAATATCCTGTCTGCTTTCTGCCATAAAGGCAGAGATAGCACCGTGGTGAAGCAGCTCTGTGGGTAGTGGGGGTTTTCTGTTGTCCGCTGCAGCTACATCCCTTCCCACGTCTCTTATCTGCTTGGCTGAATCCATGCCTCTGAGGTAGGAGTCACCATCTTTTGTAGGACAGAGCATTGCATTTAATATTTCCAAAATATGCCTGCAGAAGCATAACCATTTGAACTCAAATCCCGTAAATAATTTGTGATGACTGACCTGTACTGGTTTCCATAACATGCACAGGCCTCGGTCCGCTGCCTGCCTATCCTCACTTTCACCTTTCCTCCTGAGCCTTTGGCCCTATTTCAGCAAATTCTGCAGGTGAGAAGAAGTTGCAAAGATAAGTGATTTTGTCTGAATTTGGGGAAGAAGGCTGGCCAGACAGAGGAGGAAGATGTGTTGTGGACCATTGCCAAAAGAAGAGTGCAATGTGTGCTCAGACCATATCAAATGCCAGCAAATTCACATGGCAAAAAGCGCTTGTAAATGTGAATGAAATTATAATAAAACCCACTGAAGTGCAAAGAGCTTTGATTTAAGCTCACACTTTCTCTAAGTCCAGCAAATCAGCTATGAGATAAAACCCAAAAGACACCAGTCTCTGGAAGCTCTGGTGCTCATCTTTACACCTTGCAAGGAGAATTTAGTTGTTATCTAAAGGGCTGACACCCACCTCTGCCCTCCTCGTGGCCAGGCTACCTCCTGTTTTGAAGGTTTGTGTGTTGCTGAGTGTTTAGTTGATGCTTTACACCAGGAGGAGATGAGCCACAAGCCTAATCACTAAGGATCTGATCCATCTGGTTTAGTGCCTAAACCACGCACTCTCTGAGACCTGTGTATGGTCATTGAAAAAGAACAGGTTCGGATCATGTTTTTGCCAGATCCACTGGATTTCCCATCCTTACTCCTTGGCCACCCCAAGTCAGTGGGTATCTCTGCCAGTTACAGCGTGTCTCTCTCTGCCCCAGTGCCCTGTGCACAGCAAAAGAATGCTAAAGCTGCTGAAGGTGGTAAGTGCTGTGGTGTTGGATCCACTAATAACAGTGAAGCTCTGAGATGCAGATGAGAACGTTGTGGACACATCCCTGAGCATGGGAGTAGTTTTCAGTGGGAGTAGGGGCTGTGCAATGGCATGGGCTGTGCCAAATACCTGGGACACGCACTGTGCCTGGGTTAGCTCCATCTCACTCACTGTCATTCTCCTTCTCCCTGCACAGTGGCCCAACCAGCTCTTTACACCCTGTTTGCTCCTTGCACCCTTGCAACTGACCCCTTGGACCCTCTTTGCTACCATGTGCACAGGCCAGCAGGAAACCACTACTTCTGCAATGTTCCTTCAGCACGGAGGAGGTGGAAACAAGACTTCAGTGTCCAACAACTAGGCAAGAGCTGCCAGGGATGGAAATCCAGCATGGGCACTGCCTGGCCTGTGAATGCCTGACTCTCCAGCCTATGGAGACCTTTTGGGTAGCGTGGTGTTGTGCTGTCAGCACCATGCACATGTCCATGGCCATTCTCTTGTTGATCACTTTGTGTCCCCCCCAAATCCCCCCAGAGCCACGCAGAACCAGACAGTATTCTGCCAGTCACACTCTGCTTCAGCCCAGAGTATTTGACTGTCTCACCAGCAAGAAATATTTATTCACATCAGAACATCAGCACAGCAAAAAACATTAAGATGTAACACCCTGCCAATTGCCTGGTAAAATTTCAATTTCAGGAGCACCTTTTAATAAATGGGAATGCTGGAACTTGAAGTCAATGGGGATGCATAGCTAAAGATTGCCTTGATCAGTAGGGCATCTGTCATTGCTTAATTAAGATGCAAATCATATCTGTCTCCATGGTGATGAAGTCACTTTTTCTGTTGATGAAATACAAACAAAGCTGGATGTGCCCAGCTGAACTGGCTACAACCTCAGGAAAAAAAGTCAGGGCTGGCTGCAGCTCCAGCAGTGCTTGGCCAAATTCTGGCCTCATCTCCCCCCCAGCAAACCTCCGTACCAGGAGTCCTCTGAGCATGGCAAGGTCTCAGCACTTGTGCTGCTGATGAGAGACTGAGGTGAGTGCTTGAAAAGGTGTGGTCAATCGAGAAAAAAAGGGCTGAAGTGAGATGGTTACCACCAGTTCATGGTGAGATCCCACCAGCATCACTCGGTGGTGAGAGCTGCTCGCACCCCTTCCCAGCTGGGGCAGCGGCTCTGCAGAGCCATAGATATGAGCCATGGGCACACTGCCGCAGGCGGTAAAAGCCATCTTAGCTCGTGGGGAGCAAAAGCGCGTTAATTATGGGTGAGTGAAGTAATTACATGAGCCATATAAAGAAGTTTATGAGACATACCTTCAGGAGGGACGTGGCAGCAAACAACATTTTCTACCCTCCAGCTGATATTTGCCAGGTCTGCGATGAAAAAAGCCAGTTGACTAAATCTCTGCTGCTGCAGTCCCTTGCTGGCTGGGACATGCGCCGAGCTCTTATACTCCCAAAGTGGACCTGAAGTGGGTGAAATACAAATATTCAGGTAAAAGGCCCAGAGCTGCCAGCACCGGTGACTGTGTTTTGTGCAAGAAATGTTTTAAGCCTATGACGTTTGTGAGCCAATCTCCTGACAGGCCAGGCTCCTTGCCTGAATTTTGTTAATATTTTGAAGCACTCATGGCATGATTCTAGGGTCTCTGTTGCTGCCTCTCAAGGGACTTTGAACACTCCCTTGCCTGTCCTCCCTCAGTTTCCTGTACCCAGGGATAATAAAAACAACCTGGCCAGAGATATTGACTCCTGTTCCCGCATGTGGTCGAGGTAGCTGCGGAAATCTTGGTGGCGAGTCACCACTTTGCTGTGGGCTCTGCTGGAAGAAATGAATATTTTCCTGCACAGACAAAGCCAACAGTTGCTCATGCACCTACGACCCCATGTGTGCTGCAGCCGCTGGTCCTGTAGCTCCTCATGCAGGTGTGTGAGTGCTTGTAACCACTCAGCATTCACCCTCCCTTCAAGCAAATGAGCTTTTTCAACAGGAGTGAACTGCATCCAGACTGAGGGGTCAGCCCCACCCGAGCTGCAGCAGGAGCATGGCTCCTGGATGTAAATGAGCACTTAGGCATACTTGGAAAAAAAAAGGGCTTGATTGGCTCCCAGGGCAATGTCTTGAAGTGAAGAGGAAAGAGTAATTTAAAAAACAGCCACCTAGAGGCAACTGTGGCAGCAGGGAAAATACCCTCTGGCAGCAGCAGAATGGCTAATTGCTCCATTTTGGGATTCATGTGATCATTCATTAGCTCTTGCTTAATAACGATTTACTCTGCACTGGTGTGGAACCCTTCATCTCGTCTCCCAAGGGGCTCCACAAAGACCAAATCTGGCCCGAGAGCACTGGCCAAGGGGGGTGCTGAGCTCTGGGTCACATCTATGGGGAAACTGAGGCACGGGAGGCTCAGGACCATACCAGAGCCCAGTGGAGCATCTGATGTACTGCATCTCTGGGCTCCCACCCTCTGCACTGTCCCAAGCCCTACATGGCTTTTCGTGAAGAGCTGAAATCAGAAGAAAGGAGCTGGGTTTGCATGCATTGGTAGTTAAGCACAGTCATTCCCACCTCCGTAAGCTACTGCAGCCACTTACATCTTTGCTGATAGAAAAGAAGGCAGGATTAACCTAGTAAAATCATAAAAAAAAGCTGGGAGAACAGGGTTAGCACACCCCCCTTTACTTTTAAATGGAGGCTGTTATGAGATCCTCATACACCCCAGTCTGCTTGTCCATCGCTCTCTGAATGCTGGTGGGTCAAGCAGTACATTAGATGCTGCGCTGCACCACGCTGCGTTGGGCAAGATGAGAGAGCCAGGGAAAGAGACTGACTGCACGGAGAGCACTCCAGGCTGGCTGGATCTGCAGCAGGGTGGACCACAGCTGCCAGACCCAGAGGTGCGGGTCTGCCATGGGGTCTGCGGGCGTCGGGCAGTCCAGTGTGGGCATCTCAAGTGCACTGTCAGTGTGCTAGACACTGAATCAATCCTCTAAAATAAGTCCTCTAAAGTAAGGAAAGAGGAATTCATCCCAAAGGGACTAATCATTGTGGAGAATGAAAAAAAACAAAAAAAACCCAAACAAAGCATGGAGGCCATAAATGTAACTGAATTCTTAAGTCAGTGTCAGAAACCTCTTCCTGCAAATGTGTAATTTGGCAGTGGAGAAGATTTAGTGCCTGTGTATCAGCGCTCGTGGGTACAGTCCATAGGACAGTGCTTTAACAAGACAAAGTGTGCGCTGTGTTCAACAGAAGAATTTTGTAAGGTACTGTTTAAAAATTCAGCATATGTCTGCTTTTTTATTCTGGATCTATAAATAAGCAAAGACACAGAAAACAAACCCTTTGCAGGATACTGGAAAATCCAGTAAACCAGGGAAGGCTGAAATCACCAGCCCTTGGCAAATCCCATCACCCTCTCAGATGGGCAGAAGCACTATGTCAGGATGTTTCCCGCTGGGAATCCATTGACTGACAGCCTCCTACCACACCATCACAGGTTAAATAGCAAAGTCTTTGATTCTTCACCGAGTTTCACTTTTTCCTTTGGTCCAGGTTCATTCTGTACCCTGTGGAAGTGTTTGTGCTGGAGAAAGCCATGGATTCCCTTCCCTTCGCAGCATTTCCCACTCCAGAAACAAAGACCAAGGGTAAGTGTTTGGCTTTTGCACTGATCTGTTGGTGTGCCAGCGGTTGCTAAAAGGAGAGCTTTACCCCTTGAATCAGACTGGAAGGTTGCCTTGGTGCCCTCACTACAGGCCTCATTCACAGCTTGAGAATGGATGTCCTGCTGGTGATTGGCACCATCCCTTTCTCCCTCCCCTTTTTCTTCCCCCCAAAATCTTGCAAGTCTTTCCCAAATTTGTGCGTAATTCACCCAGAGGTATCTGAACATGCACCAGTAGAGTTACTGTTCCGTCTTCAGCCAGTTTAATGACAGCCACAGCTGTTGGACTGTGCATTATAGAATATATTCTCTTTATAACCACAGTTGCCAACTTTTTTTTCCCTTTGCACCGTGGAGGAGGGAGAAGGTCCCTCTGTTATGGTGCCTTTGTGGGCTTGCCTCCTGCAGACACCCCATGCAGGTGGGCTCATGTGGGGTGGACTCTGCCCTCCAGCCCCTCCTCCAACAGTAACAGGGTGGTTACAGCTACCAAGTGGGAATGGCGAGGGGAACACAAGGGCCGCTGTGGTGGTCAGCCCTGTGCTAGCCAAGCCCAAAGGAAATCTTCCTGGAGGGGAAACTCTGCTCCCTTCCTCTTCAGAAGTGCCTGTGGAGCGATGACGGAGCCATCCCTTCACTGCCGTGCTGCAAATCAAACAGGACAGCAATTTTCTGTTCCCTCTCTCTTCTATAAAGGAAAGGGCACTGGTGATCAATTCACTTATTTACCTTCCCATCTGCAGCTAGAAAAACCTGCTGTTCCCAACAAAAATCAAGGCCTCTGGCCATCATCTCCAGAGATGCAGGTTTCACTGCTGGCACGGCAGCCTGATGCCCATCGCACCAGCGTGGGGAGACAGGCAGGACCTTCAAGCAGACAGGCATTAAGGTATTACTCAGCTCAGGAAACACACAATAGATAGTCCTCTGCTGTCCCCAGCTTTCAGCAGGGAATCTTCGTTCCTCTGAGCCATACTCACATCTTCACCAGGCCTGGTGGAAGCTAGGTCCTACCCGAGTTCATGGCAAGAGCATGAGCAAGCAAGCCTTTGGGACTTGTATCTTGCACTTGGTAGAAATAGCACAAAGGCCTGGCTGTATCCCTGTGAAGCTCACTCTGCCCCCTGAGTTGGTCACTGTGAGCATGATCCCCACCGTCAGTCTGGGTGTTGGCCTCAGAAGTCTGCCAGGGGTCGCTTGCAACCAAGGCAAAGACCAACTAGGCAGCTGTCCTCCTGGCCAAGGTGAGGGCTTTCCATTCATTCCCCTCCAATGGCCCCACTCAACACATTTTCTGTCCACTTTCAGCCTTCCCCGTGCAAGTGACGACGACTTCGGTGAGATCTCAGGGTGTCATCTCCGTACTCACCCACATGCCAGTGCAGACGGAGATTTCTCTTGTCTACTCGAAGACAGCTTAAAAACAACACCCGCTTGCCAGAGAGCTTTCTGCACTGATCTAACACGGCTATCCCCAGAGAGAGGATTTCTCTCCCACAGAGGTCTCAGGGCCAGTCCTTATGCTCTTTACCTGGGTAGGAGCAACAGAAAAGAGCCATAATGAGTAAACTTCTTCCATCAAGACCCCTGGATGCATCCATGCTTCAGAGGGCACATCCCACCAAACTGGCTGCTACCTTCACCTTGGCCTGTGGCATTGCTCAGTGATGGTGGCACCCAGATCCTCAGGGCAGGAGCTTGCTGTTAGTTTGCAGAATGGTTCATAGACCTGCTGTTCGCAAGATCATCTTGAAATCTCTTAGCCGTGGGCATCGATCGTTTTATCAGCTGAACCATGTGGTGGGCACCAGCTAGCTCCACAAGGCTGTGACTCATCTGTCATTCAAGCACCACTTTGAGCTCAGGACGTTTATACCTCAGCCTGGTGTTACCTGAACAAGGGATAGGGCTGCTTAGCTTAGACGATTCTCAGGTGGCTTGCCCTATATGCATGCGGTGCTGATTTCCTAGCACGATGCAGCACCTTTGTGCTACGCTTGCACAAGTGCCTGTGCCTGGACCAGAGGGCAGAGCCCGGGTTGTGCTGGCTGCAGCAGTGGCTTCTCTGGAGCTCCGCTGCTTGGTCTCCTCCTACGTTAAAGGCTTGGGAAAGCACAGCACTCGTCAGAAACCCAGCAAGACGGAGCATGTATTGCTGGTAGCAGGTTGCTGTTCCTCCTAGTTAAAGCCAGGTCTTTGAAAAGGGCTGCAGCTCTGCTGATTATACCTGTGCAGCCCACCACTTTCTGCTTTTGTTTGC
>Ga0181612_130013_pt1 | contig 15880 bp, 6 predicted proteins | sample HoacroProtozoa21_FD_119630 | JGI IMG/M metagenome (GOLD analysis project Ga0181612, IMG submission 119630) | Hoatzin crop microbial communities from Cojedes, Venezuel. Combined Assembly of Gp0051906, Gp0051904, Gp0051908
CTAAGTTAGATATGAGCCAATAGTGTGCCCTTGCTGCGAAGAAAGCAGATGGGTGACAAGGATGATTAAGGGACTGGAGCACCTCACATGAGAAAAGGCTGAGAGAGCTGGGACTGTTTATCCTGGAGAAGAGAAGGCTGAGGGAGGATCTTAGTGATGTATATAAATACTTTAAAGGAGGGTGCAAAACGTGGCCATCCTCACTAACAGCTATATATATTAAACTGAGTAAGTTGAAGCATAAATAAGTTTCACTGACTGAAGATTTTAAACCAGCCCATCTCCTCACCCCAAATGCTTAAAAGATATAAAAGCTCCTACTTTCTTACAATAAACTGAGTAACAAGGATTGCTTTTTTCAGACAGGAAAGAAAAATGTCCAGAAGTGAATTACAGCTCAATAACAAAATTTGATTAGCTTATTTGCTTTTAAACCCTCCTATCTGTGCAACTAATAATCACAACTGGTATAATTACCCAATTGTTGTTCCGTATGTAGCAATCTTATTACTGTAAACAAAACACTGTGTAAACATTAATTGCTTTTTAATGATGCCTTTTGTGCAATGGCTACAAAACATCTATGCTAAAACAACTTGGAAATTAATGTTCTGTGTACCTTAGTCCTACCCACTCCCTCCACCTGGCTGGTGGAGAAGTTTAGAGCACATCTGTGGCCTTTCAGTCCTCCTCAAAATGTTTAAAAAATCTTTATTTATTTGTAGTTTCCCCCCCATATGGACTAGAAATGTATCATCCCATCACTCTTTAAGTATGTCTATTTTATCTCTTCTGTATCATTGTCCTTTCAGTCATATTTTCCTGACACTGTTCATATACTGATAAATCTTTCACAGTCATATTGTCTCTTTCATCAACACTTTGCAGTATGCACATCTAACCCTTGTAATGTTTTGGGTTTGTTTTTATGTTTTTGATTTTTTTTTTTTTAGGTTTTAGTTTATAGATATCAAAACTAGTTCATTGGTTAGCATGAACACTGAATGTTCTCACAGGGGAAAAAAAAATGTTCAGAACCATTGCTTTCTGCCCTGCTGAGTATTTTTTGTAGTCTATTATGGTTCCCATCACTTGCATTTTATTTATTTCTTTGTCTCACTTCCTTTAAGCTCCTTTAAACTACCAATGGCAATGAGACTCTAAACAGGAAAAAATATAGGTAAATAGGTCTAATCTCTTGCTAACTATTCACCCCACTGTGCTAAGAAAAAGTTAATGCTAGGACTCTGGTTCTGCAAAGTACTTATTCAAGTTAGTAATTTAAAGGTACTTTGCTAGTTTACACATCGTGAATGTTTTGTACGTAAATAAAAATTTGGTTCATTGATCATCTTAGAGATGACATTTTCTTCTAGAACAGAAGGAAAAACATATGGCCTCAACTCGTGCTACCTGCAGACTGGGGCTGACAGAGTTCTCTACAGAAATCTATGGAAGATGATACAAGTATTTGCTTCACATGTCAAGAATGTTTCTTTCACCTTATAATTTACAAATTTTCTGGGGATAACAGTTATTTTTACATATGTTTGACTGGCATCAATTTTAAAATTAGAAATAGCTTTGCAGTTTCTCGAAGTACTATTCTAGGAAAAGGACCTGCTTCCTGTTGATTGCAGCGTTATCATTTAACCCCTTGCTGTTGTTCAGATACACATATAGCAAACCACTGGTTTTCCCTGAACTCTTTGTTAAAGACAACATAAAGCTAGCATTTTCCTTGTCTGTGTAATTACGTATCTTTCCACGCTGTTGCCCAGGTTTGGCCTTCTCTCTCCATTTGTCCCAATTAACTTTAAGCACTTAACTGTGTCCCTTATACTATACACCTCAACATGAGGTTCATTTCACAAGCACTGCAGAAAAGGAGGTGACTTCAGAGGAGATATTCACTGGGTTGTGGAAGTGCCAACTATCCACCATAAGCTGTAGGTAGGAGTGAGTTTTCTGTCTATGATGTCATTCATCAAAGGGTCTGAAGTCCAGTTAGATCAGTTTGGCCCTAGAGTGTGAAAATCAAAACCAAACAGAGTTAACATTGTGACTACTGTAGTTAACCGAAGTGGGTGAGGGAAAAAATATTACTTTCTTATAGAAAAGTATTGGATTTTGAAATCTAACACTCCCTAAAGGTTAATTTTTGCATGAAGAGTCTCCCTGTACTTCTCTAGTAAATTGAGACAGCCGAGTTCCTCGAAAGGGTGTGATGAAAAATCACTGTCGTAATATCCCGACTAAGTGTTCAGAGAACCGAGAGGAGTTCTTTTCCCTCATTTTGTGGAAATACCTCTCTTAACTTCAGTCTGTTGTATGCTGACAGTTGTAATTGTGACTCTTCCACTGAATCTGAAATGGTAATTTTGGCCTTTTTTTAACTTTTTCTTTAATTATAAAATAATATAGTAAAAATTCAAAATAACATGTAATATATTTTATGTTTACTGATAAGATTTTTTAAAAATAAATCCCAGATTAAAAGACAAGCAATCTACACTTACTCACGGACTATTTCAATTCCATTTAGTTGCTGTATACCACAGAAAAACAACTTTTCTGGAAATTTTCAACCAGTTTTACTGATTTCAATCAGTTTTACTGATTAAATGGTCATGTATACATAGATTTAAGGCCTTTGAAATGTACTTCAGCATAGATCTCAAGTCCACCTTTAAGGTATGGGAAACAGGATCACATGTTTAGTTATTTTGTGGTTGGAGTGTACCAAAAACCCTGACACTGCATTCAGCGTGAAAGGAAAGAGACACTTTTGAGCCAGATAGGTAACAGTTAAGATTATCACTGATATGTGTTAAGTACGAACCATTTGACCTATGGAGAATAACTTAACACTGTTTCTAACTCAGAATTCTAAATGAGAAAAATAAGTAAATAAAAACTTCTCCTCAAACCTGTTCCTGTTTTGAAGTCAATTTTATTTAAATGAAAAGTGTTGTGTCTTTAATTTTCAGATACAAATCTGAAGAAAGATAGTCGTGCTCGTGAAACACATCTGCCACCAACAGAAGGCACTGCTGGAAATAAGATTTTTAAAAATCCCAAGTTTTCTGAATTAACAGTACAAAAAGGTCACCAGGTTTTCTGGAGTGACAGACGCTTCATTTCTATTTGTGAAATTTAACAACAGCAGATACACAGAATATAACCTGGCATTATTTCTGAACTACAGATTATGTTGCAGATTCTATATTATTAATCGTATAGAATGTATTCTCAAGCTTGAACCTGTTCCTCTCATATTTAGTTAGGCAAAGTTATGCAGTGTGTTTGATCCCAGAATGATATAACACATTACATTAGACAGTGGCATGATCACAGTAGCTGTTGTTGGGATTGGTTACCATTTCAGTGCAAACACTACACTTGAGGCTGTGCCTGTTCTATACAATCAGAGAAATATTGTTGTAAACCACATATTTTTCCTTACACTATGTATCTTTTTGGTTTATTCAGTTCTGATGAAAAGAAAGCCTTAAATATTAACGGTAAATTTGTGGAGTCAGCTACACTTTTTACCACACAGCTTTCTGATTAAAGGAATTGACACTACTCAGAACCAATGTGGTACCTAGTCAATAGATGACGAAGTGATAACTGATGGATATTAAAATGTAATCACTAGTAAGAAATCACAGAAAGAATATATAGCCTCAAGAATTAATCCTCAATCCAATGCAACTCAATGTCTCCATTAGAGAAGTGAAGAAAATATAAACAGTTCTCTGTCAAGGTTTATAGACAACCAAGGACTGGTGAATAGATAGATAATAATTAGGGTCATTTTTAAACTGAGTCAAACCATTTTTAAGAGGGTCACAGTCAAAGAGGAATAATGGGCTCTGTCAGCTACCATTTTTCCTAGACTCAGACGAAAAGACATAAATATGGACAGACAAAAGATTATTGAATGAGAACTGCATCCTGGGAAGAAGCAATGACCTTGACAAAGATTTAGTGTTTGGCCATGCTGAAGAATCATCTGACCATGAATTTCCAAAAACATTAAAAAGTTCAAGGGCTAAAATCAACGGTAGACAAATCCAAAAGAGAGGACAGACATATTTTAACAATGACTAACCTTTTGAAAAACTTCCCTGGAGAAGTGGTGGAGGCACCTTCAGAAAAGTTTTTGAGCTAAAACTATATTTGTAAAATCTGTACTTATTAATCCAAAAATTATTGGATTCATTGAAGGTATTGCAAGGTGAAATTTTATAGTTGATATTACATAGGATCTTCAAATAGAATTTCATTAAGGCTCATTTTAGACTTAAAATTAGTAACAGGTAGAAAAAAAAAAAAAGGAACACATATTATGATCCGGACTTAGGATTTCTGCTGAAGCTGCTTTTCAAATGAAAAGGAAGCTTTAGACCATGAAGGGCTCCTCCTCTCTCCCCCAAAATACTGGCTCTATTCTACATGCTTTTTGCAAAAAAGAAAAAAAAATGTAAGTGGACATTATTTTAGAGAATCATCACGTTTTTCACGTTAGTCGTCTAGCAAAGCATCTTGTTTTCAATATAATGAAGCTCTAAGTGACTGTGTTCAAGGCTACTCTAAGAAAGCCACCAGAATGAAGTGTATATATAATGAAGATGCAGTAAAAATTTCAGGGGCAGAGAAAAGGTGATAATACAGCTACAAGAATGATAATTTAATCAAGGGTAATCAATGAGAGTAGACTTCAGTGTCAGTGCTTCCTCTTCTATGTGTCTCCCCTCTCCTCAGTGAGTCATATCCACTCTAGAGAGCAGTAAGTAGGAACATAGCAGGACGCTCTGGCTCTTTATTCAGCTTGTATTACAGGAAGACTTACTGCTCATATAGATGACTTTTCAGCGTACAATTTGTGAACACAGGTTAATAAATGGGTTAGCCAAATTGGGACTTCTGTCCATTACAGAAAAAAGGAATAGCGACAGCAACAACCTCCTTGTCCAATGTTTCTAGCCTATTTTCCTTTTTTTTCCCTATTCTTTTTGATGCTATTAGTTAGCTACAAAAATCCATCTTTGCTACTTCAGCAAGACTTTCAGATTTATAGAGAATCCGTTTTAGAATCCTGCTTTAATTAGATACTGGTTAATTAATCCCTAAAGCTCCTATGTAACTAATCTGTCATTAAAAAATCCCTGTGAAAAATATGCACACTTTTATTATGTATATTTATTACTATCTTCTCTTATTTTCCTTGCCACACGTCATTCCAATAGCAAAACAAGGCCAAGATGTCCTGAGTTCAAAGTGTCAAATGAGTATTTAAGAAAAATTTCAGAATACCATAGGTGAACATCTGGCCATGCTGAAATCGGTATGCATTTGCTACTGGTTTACTGGGGCCAGGCTTTCAAACCAGAACTTCCAAAAGGATTCTAGTATCAAATTTCTACAAAACTTCTTAGTTTCAGCTGAGAAATGACTTATGACTTATATTTATGTGGTAAGAATATCAGATTTGTAATAAGGAAGGCAGCTTCAACATTTGGTATGTATGTCCTGTCCTAATGCTCTAGAATTCTATAAAGTATCTTGAATGACTTATTAATAAACAGAAGTAAAACAATGACAGAACAGATGACACTTTAAAGTCATATATGGTGGGTGCATCACCAGGAGAATTGCACATGGATTGCTTGTATATACAATTATAAGAGTCACTTTTAATCAGATAATTACATGGGTGCATGAAGATTACATGGACTGAAAATGCAGCATGCCGAAAGATCTGTCTTAGTAGAAAGTCTCTGGCACCTCAGTGGATGTGTTTATTGCTGTACTGTAAAAGCAAACCCTACGTGCTGCAAGTCTGTGTCAAAGCGACAGCTTTATAAGATCGTCTTTCTAAATTAGTAGAATATAAAAACATGCCAAGCACATACTGTACTAGACAAATACATTTTCTTCTTTCTACTGAAATTTTCTATCTAGGCAAAAGGTTGAAATGAAAAAAAAGGTCAAATATGACAGCATGATTTACAACTTCCTAAGTGAACAACCATACATAATACAGGAATAATATAAAAGGCAATAAATAAATAACCTGTAAAAAATCTTCTGACAGATTGCATTTACAGTAGCCTTGATTCTTCATTTTATGCAGCACTGCTGTAGATGAAGGATGAGGTGAGAACACAAGGAAGGAAGATAAAAATTTCCCAGAAGGGGTGGCCAAAATATTTAGCAGCTAAATTATTATTTCACGTGTTTATGCAGTTACCCAAAAGACATATATGGAATTTTTACATTATGATATACTGAGACTGAAATACTTAGGAGCATGAATATTACATGTTCAGCAAGGGAGGCAAAGTAGTTTCCTGTAGGATGACATTCATCAAAATCAGAGCAAACAGCGATATAATATAAATAAGAATACTCAGAAATGATGATTGACTGTATCTTTAGTTTGAAATCTATCACTATTTCTAATAAGATGATCCCACTTCATGTGGAAGAGAAAAGAGCTTCAAAATATCATAGTGAGTAGAAAAGGGGAGAATGAGTTGTCAAAAACTATCTGGAGAAAAAGGCTGACAGAGAGAGGGACTCCAGAGGTCTCAGTAGGGTTTTTCCAGGAAGCAATAAACCTTAGGGAAGAGTGGATAGACGTGTACAGTCTAAATTTTTGTTGCTTGCATGCATGCTTTGAGAGCTCAAAGTCCTTTGTTTTACATAAACTGTTATTTCCCTTAGGAGACTGCACTTTCAAGGGAACCCATTGCTGTTTCCCAGAGGGAAAAGAATCCCAGCCCTGGAGCGAAAGCAAACAATGGAGCTATGGCTGCAGGGCTGAGCGCCAGCATTACCTGGCAGCTGATACTCATGAAACCAGCACAGAGATGTGAAGCACTACGGCTTAGCCTTCCGTCAGTGGTGATGACTTAGAGCATAAGATCATGAGAGTATCATATTTGCAGCTCCTAAAGAAACACCTTAAATAGATGCTTCAAGACAGCTTGCACATGTATGTCAAAATAATACATGGAAAGACGGCTTCAGTTCAGCAATCCTCATTTACCAGGTTTTTTTTTCTGAGCAAGGTGCATAACCAAATGATGTGTTTTCCAAAGATCTCATCTTCAGTATTTTTCTGTATTCATTAAAGAGTTACACCTAGAAAGGCATATGCTAACTAGGACTATTTGGTAATCTGAAATGCTAACTTGAGTATCATCCTTTGATTAAGGACAATAAATTCTTTAGATAATTGCCTATGTAAGGTGCATCTGTATTTTGTAAGCATTATTGATGTTGTGCAGTTATTGCACTCCTTTGCTTTGATTTAGTGCTCATCTTTAAGCCAGCCAAGTCTATTTCGAGGCAGGGTATCTTGTGAACAATGATCAAAGTGTAAATTTATGCAAATTCAATGCTTCACCTTAATTACCTTGATGGTGCTTGTCAGCAACCTTTTCCATGCTTTCACTGATTAGCAAGCTATCACAAATAATTATTATTTCATCTGCAATTACAATGATGCTGTGCAATGGCTTATTGCCCAGTCACAGTATTGCATTCTGCCCCTCGGTCTGGTCTTCTGGAGTTATGCTACACCGCACATCACGAATTAGCATCCCTATTTTATTCAATCAATCACCATAAACTCCTGAACCTTATGATAGCATAAGGCAGGTTCTCTCTAAATGTCTACAAGTGGTATTACTACAGAAAATTGTTAAATATAGCCTGGAGAAGTGCAAGAGCAAGAAAGGGCTGTATTCTCCATGACCATTTCACATCTTCCCCACTTTCTATTCAAAAAACCCTTTCACTTGTCCTCTCTCCTTTTTTTGCTCAGAGTATTTTACTTCAGGAAATCTAATGCCACTACTGTTGACAAGTGAATTATGAACTTCAGAGGTTAACAAATTGCTTCTAGGCAGCCCAAGGCTATCGTTGTAAAGTGGGCCTACAGCATGAAAATGGATCTGGTTCCACCATGTTGGAGGCTTTGAGTAAACTCCAATACCAGCTGCAATCAACAAACAGCTCAGGAAGTAAGTACCTGTTTGTTCCTTTTCCCGATTGAGTAACGGAGCAGAAAAACTAACATCACCGAGTTCTGCCCTCATTTCAAACAGTTTATTTCTCATTACGCTGGATATGCTTGCATGTATTGAGAAAGGCATGAAGAATGTGGGGAAGTGAGTGGCTGGCTGTTTTTCTTTATGAATGCTTATACATCATCTTAAATCACTAGCTATAGCTAACAAGCAAAAGAAAAGCAAATATAAAAGTAAAAAAAGCAATTAAGTAGCAACATATGGTCAAATATGTCATCTCTTAAAGCAGGAATAAAAAAGGAAAAATATTGGAAGAGTAGCCTGAAGTGCTGTTTCTACACTTTAACTAGAAAACTGGTTTATTGACTCTTCAAGGTCAGAATAAAAACACCTGAAACATAAATAAATACTTCAGCTGCACAAGCCTATTCTAAGAAAAGGAAGCTGAGGATGATATAGAGAAACCAGAGTTAATAGCAGTCATCAACTCTAAAACAAAAAATGTCAACTACCTGTAAAACATAAACCAAACATTCTATAAATAGAAAGATTCATTTTTAAGTAGTCTCTGAAAGATGACACAGGAGATGAAGCAATACCCTAGAATTACGAACTGCATAATGATTAGACCAATGGAAAGAACTAACTAAACTTCCCATAAATTAAAGGGGAAACATTGCAACTTAAATCAGAATCATCTGTAAGACATTAAAACACAATGCTTACTACCATACATTTTGGAACTACAAATCAATGTCCCAGAATAACAAACTCAGATCACAGGATAGAAAAGACAGCATCAGTTTAATCTAGAAAATCTGTAAAGAACACAAAGCTGGTAAAAACATGAAAATGGAGCTATTTGGGCTAATAAAGCAGGGAAGGGTATTTCCAAGAGATGTATAAAAGCAAACAGTGTTCTGACTGGATTCATATCAGAGCTGCAAAAGCAAATCTGTTTAAGATTCAAAATTCCGCTTAATAGTTTGCCACAAACAGACACTAAGAGCAATGTCAAGTCAAGAGATCAGGTACATCTGATGAAAATTTCCCATTTGAAAATATGAAGACAAACAGGGATTGCAAATCAGCTAATGTAGTATAATGTAAAGCAAAATAGTGCTATTTTGTGCTAACATCTGTGGTCATCTGAATCCAATGACTCAGAAGAGCTACATAGTTGAAATAAAAGCATCCACAGAAGGATGAGTTAAATAACTTTCTATAATCCAAGGAATGTATTTACCAGATCTCTGCTGGGCATGATTGGAGCTTCTTGTTCACATATGGTCATCTGGACTGGAACATAAGGGTCTAGTGCCAACCAAGAAGTCTGCACAGTCTGGCAGATGCAGTGCAGGACCTATATGGGACTTTCGCTTCCTGTTTTGATACCTATAGGCCATATGGGATACCCTGCATGGTCTTAAAAAAAACAGCTAGTATCTAGGCTTAAGGAACTGACTCACACCCTGTGTTGTATTTGCTACCTCCACGGTCCAATTTGGTGAAAGGTTCAAAGCAGAGAAAGGGTCTCAAATATTATCCTAACTTATCAATAGAAAGAGGAAGACACAAAACCATACAGTCTTCCTTAAGTAGTGATTGTGTAACTAGGAAAGCCCAGAAGAAATTGGAACTAAAGGAATCATTATACTCCAATTCCTAAAAATTCTTGTGTGTAGCAGAGTGATATTCTTTCAATTTATCGACTTGTAGGAGGCCACCAAAAATTACAGACCTACATCTATAACTAAAGATAATGGTAGCAAAAATAAATGCTGTGTTATGTAGCAAACTGCTGCCACATTCTGAATTGAAAACAGTAATAAGTAAAGATTACTATCCCAAATACGTTTTACTGTCTCATCGTTTTGAAGCCAGGTGCAATTATTATTTGAAGGGTTTTCTCCTACATGTTGGAAATTCCCTGGAGTTATGCCAGAAAGTACTTATGGGTTTTTATGGAATGGAAGAAGGAAGAAAAAAAAATGAACTGGTAATCCATTACTTTTCCTACCACTGGGAAAAGCTGACAGGATTTCTCTTTCACTGATGGTCAGTGGAATCCTTCCTAATGTTAAAGTGTTCCTGAATTAGTGAGCTGAACTAGAATGCACCAGTACTTAGGAATGTTTTTGTGTGTAGACAATGCAGCTCTGTATGCTTGAAATGCTTTACTAACAGATCAGTAAGTTTGAAAGTAGAAAAGTTTCAAACATTGCAGAAGTTTGAAATAGAAAAGAACTATAAAGTCTAATGAAGCTAATTCTGAAGTTTTCTCAGTTATACATTAACCAAGTCTTTGGTCAGTCTGTCTTTAAATGTATTAATGAGCTTATTTGATGGGTTGGAAAATATTCCACAACCTGCCAGAACACCGTCAGGTGGTTGTTCCAGCTATTTGCGCTTCAGTTACGTCATCTCACTTCTTCACTGCTATGCCTTACTGAATTTCATGCAGTTAAACATGAGGGTGCTGAGTATTACTCTAATGCAGTAAGCATGTGTAGTATATGTTACTTAAGTTTTTTCATCACCCTTGGCAAACTCCAATGCTTGCAGCTCAAGTGTTGCATGTGGGTGATTTTACAAGTCACAGAACAAGACACACACACTGCTAAACTGCTTAGCCCCACTAGTTTTGATTTGTAAACCATCACTAATGACTGATGTTCCTTGCCATCTGTAATACCACACCTGTGGAGAAGAATTTTTAATAATAAGTCAATGTAGATTAATGCTTGTGCAGAGTATATTAATGATATAATAATTTGTACATAAGAAATATGAGCGAGCATTTGCTAGTGGAATAATTTGTTCTACTGGAGAAAGAATGCTTCTGACTAAATCTATTTCATATAAATCTGTTCACTTAACCTACTTTTGGCTGCTATTTGCTCAGTGTCCAAGTGCAGAAACCCTATCATTTTGTATCAAGTGCAAAAACCTAGGAGTTAATGTATCCTCTCTGCCATACATTTATGTTAATGGGATTTTGTCTGTAGTTCACCTGCAGCTTGACATGGTACTATATAAATCAATTTTGCATTCTGTAGGCTTCACGTTCACCTGAAAATGACAGTCGCAACACATTCTTTGTGAATATATTGTTGCATTTTTCTTCAACCTACTGTCTTTATCTTCCTTCAGCACTTGAAGAACATTTCTCATTAATTACTTTCTACCTGAAATTAACTCTGAAGTAAGATTGAATTAGACCTGCTTCAAAGGGAAAAGAATAAGAATTTAAACTGGATAAACATTAACATTCTGCCATCTAACACCAGTACAAGTAAATATAACCTGGAAACCTGAAGACAAAATGAAGAAGTATCCTTCCAGCATGGCTGCAAAGTTCTGTCCACCTCTCGCTTGCTTTATCATACAACCTTCAGCTTCCTCAGTCAGAGACATTCAATAATTTTTATTAATTGCCTCTCTGCCTCATAGGCTAGTTTTAAAATCCATTATTAATAGAATATTTGACCAAGGTAGTTCATTAAACAATTACTATTTCCCTCATGTGCCCTGCACAGGCTACAAGGCTACATGTATTCTACGACACTAGCTTGGATCTGACTCTGGCACACTGCTGTGTGCTGAAGCCCAATCCGCTGAGCACCTGTACTGCATGTGTACCTCCGAACACGGACCAAGTGTGAAGCGAAGGACCAGGCTGCCCAGGAGGGGACTCAGGCGGGGGAGCATTGCGGACAGGTCAGAGAAAAGACTCATGCACAGCTCAGGCCTCTGTTGGCAGAGCTTGCTGGAGCCATACTTCTCTCCAATATCAAGCCTGAGTCTGAGCCTGTGTAGCAAAGGCAGTGCAGACAAAACCTCAGTCAGTCCTTTTTCATCATCCTTCTATTGAAAGTGGTGTCTTCAGTTTCGGATGTTCCAACAGTAGTTTCTGATCAGCTTTAAAGGGCTCTAATTCTGCCCAGTCAATCTGTAGATGAGGTTGTCTGTGCAGATTCTCCATGTTCCCTTGGAAAGCTGTTTGACCAACAACACAGATAAAATGTATTCATACAACTAGTGCAAAAGTGTCTAGAAAACAGCAAAAAACCCCCCATAGAATTTTAACACAGATATCCAGAAAAAGCCATCTGTCACAAAGAGCTACTGACATCAACATGAACAACATTGAACCTGAATTTCTGTTATCACTTCATTATGCTGTACTATCACAAGCACATGCTCCAGCGCAGATGCCTTTTGATGCTAGCCGTATTCATTAGGAAAACAAAATGTTCATATTTATCCTTAACAAAAGTCATGGACATAAGTAGCTGCATTCTACTGAATGTTAAATTTTCTCTGAGATTATTTCCATGAAATTATACGAGAATAAATGCATTCTTCTAGCAATATAGACAGTAAAGACACTCTTTAGGATCTCTTTCTAGAGGGACTACAGACTGTAGATGACATCCAGGAAAAAACCACAATGAAAACAGTTTACAAGGTTTCTTGTAAAAGTTAAACAAACCAAAACATAGCCTAGGATGACTTTACTGAATGATTCACAACAGTATACCTGACCGTTTTGCAGATACTGGCTTTGCCAAAAATAACATCACTAAAATGCCGTGAGACTTCTTACAGGGAAGTCCAAGCAAAGATGTTGAAAAGGAAGTGAATCAGGACAAAGTGCATTCCAACAGCAGGTACTATGCTGTGGAAGCAGAAGGGTTCAGTCTGCAGGGAGATAGTGATTTATACTTTGGCTTGGTCAGATTCCAAAAAGTTTGTATATATGTTCATATCTGTTCTTTTCAATACGCTGCTGTTGAGATGGCCATCTCAAAAGCAAAAGAAGTAATTTCGTGTAAAAATCTATTAATAATACTATAAATGGTTTCTTCTTGTCTTACAATGATGGTTATAAACATGTACACTTTGCTATGTAATACAGTGGAGTCCCAATGTCCATAAATATTACCACAATATGAATGCAAATACCTGCAGGAGCATATGGTTGGAGAAAATACATTTTCCGTCAACATAGTCTACTTAGTCAACAGTTATACTATTTTATGCCTAGTGTACCTAGCACTAAATTTTTTTCCATACTTCAAAAACTTAGAATAAAGAGAACATCCATCTGATAAGAACAGCATCAGTCCCAGTAGAATGTACAAAAAGCAATCTGAAGCAAGCATTCTTATTCATCAAATTGAAAACATTTCACTGAGACTATTCAAATTGAATAAACTTTAAGGAGTTGTTGACATAGTTTTCCCAGTCTTCAAAGTCCCTGGCCAATGTTTACATTTTTATTTCATAAGCTATACTGGAAAGAGAGTAATTCTTCCCCTTCCACTACAATGAAGGCCTTTGAGAAACTAAAGTCTTCCTCTCCCTTCCTTTATAATAGAAAGCCCCTGACTTGGTGAGATTGGAAAACCCAGTTTTGAAGAAAATGAAGAAATAATAGAGGTCAAAAGCTTAGACTATGTAAGAACCCTGTTTTTCATTTTCATTTTCATTCTATTCTGAAGTTACTTGGCCACATGTTATTTTAAAGAAAAGTGTCAAACTTTGTAGTGTGAAACAGGAGCTCTGAGAAACAAAGTTCACTGTGCTTGTTCTGGACTGTTTCGTCTTTCCAAGTTCTTTGTGCTGGAGAAGGTAGCACTTTCTGAGGCCAGATATCCCAAGGATGCACAGGTAAGCCTAAGTGACCGGTTTATTTATTTGATTTTCTAGTTTCTATAATCATCTGTCATTCTGACAGCTAAGTGATCTGATTATGGAAAATTAAAACACAAAATGAGAACATAGCAAAAACAATAAAATGCTAAACAAAATAAATGGGTCTTGCCTCCTTCCCTGAATTCATTCAAATTAATCATTGAGTAGAGCTATAACAAAATTTAAACTATTCTACTCCATCACCACCTGTTTGCCACTTAATAAGGCAATCCTTAGTAATTTTAAGTTTTCAACTTCGTTTTTTGAGGCAAGAGGTGCATTAGACAATAAAAGCAGTTTAGACAGCACTATTACCTGTCTTAAGAGTAATTTATTAAAGATATTTTTGAACAGATTCTCTTATTGTCCTTTCATTTTTATCCAGGCTATCTAAGAGAATGATGCTTATGTGATCAAGAGAAGTCAGCGTTTCAGGGTAAGGAGGAATAATATGATGCATCTTTGGGTAGGCCAACTGTTGGACATGATAGTATTTAAATAAACTCCAGAGAAGATTCACATTGTGGATTACACCACGAAACATGTAGCGAAATAGGCAGCCGTGCTGGGGAAACACATCTCCTCTGCTTCCCCTGAGGGAGACATGACAGTGGAAACTCTTATGTTGTTGAACATCTCAGTGAGCTCACATGGAGAGAAGAACTTAAAGATGCCTCAGCCACTGGAAAGCTTTAATCGAAGTTCATGACCCAGATAAAAGATCTACAGGAATTTGAATTTAATTTTCTCACACTTATGAGAGCACTTACACATCAGTGTTCTGGTATCTCATGGACTCAGAGGATGTTGAAGGACCTCTGGATGTCAGGCAGTCCAATCTCCTAACATAGGACCAAAGCTGCTCTCTGTGTGTAACCTGCAGAGGAAATAGGGCTGTGATACACTGGACTTTGTAGGAGTCTTCTATGCCAGTCTTGTACAAAGTGTCACAGAGAAGACAGGGCTCTGCTTTTGTACATTTAAAATTGACTCCATGGCAAAGAGCCTGCTGAGGAAGCTTAATAAATGTAAGACAGGGAGAAACTGAACTGGAAATGAAATTCAGTTGCAGTTTATTATTAAAACTCTCTTCCATGTATGACAAGCAGAAACAAGGAAGTTCTGGTTTAGTGTGCTGCAATTTGTAAGTGACCATTCCTACGTGAGTCTGAAAGTCTCTTTACCAAGTGTATTTGTGTGCTTATTAATTACACTGCTGAGGTAATCTGTGCGGAACATAAATTCATGGCATGCTAGCTATTATAACCATCATTAAAACACCATTAAAATATAAGGCATCTGTAGTGCAGTTTTGTCAATAGAACAAGCAACAAAAAGTCTGCCTCACACAGTTTAGCAGTCATGAAGTGATAATGAACAGCGTGTTATAAACTACTGAATTCAGACACTATAGTAAAAAGTACTTTAACATCAGTAACTTTCAACCACTGGAACACTGGTCAGATTATAACTTTCATTAGACAAAAAGAAATTAATACATAAAGATCAGCCAACAAAGTAGAAGTTAAATTTATCTTTAATGAATTTTAAAGTAGAAGAACTTTTTAAAGATATATGCACATGTAGAAAATCTCCAACATCATGATCACATCTACCATTAAAATGACCTTTTGCACTGAGACATCACTGCTTACTATGTGTCCTGGTTTTGGCTTGGATAGAGTTAGTTTTCCTCCCAGTAGCTGCTGTGCTTTAGGTTTAGTACGAGAAGAATGTAGATAACACTGACATTTTCAGTTTCTGGTATGAAATCAAGGACTCTTTCCAGTTTCTCATATTCAACTAATTAGCAGGCATATAGGAACTGGGAGGGAGCATAGCCAGACAGATAGCCAAGCTGGCCAATGGAAATATTCTATAGCACAGATGTCATGCTTAATTTAGGAATGGGGGTTGGCCAGGGGGGCAGGAAGTTATCTGCTCTTCTTGTTCCCATGAGTGTGAATCCTTTCTTGTCCAGGAGTTTGAACTTTTTTGGGAATTTAGAAAAGTTTGTGATTTCTGGGTTCTGTTGTTGCTACTTGGGGGCTGGCTGCAATTCAGTCATTGAGTGGTGAAAGAAAATTGTATTGTATATAGTTTGTTTAGAATATTCATTATTATTATTATTATTA
>Ga0181612_110379_pt1 | contig 15879 bp, 13 predicted proteins | sample HoacroProtozoa21_FD_119630 | JGI IMG/M metagenome (GOLD analysis project Ga0181612, IMG submission 119630) | Hoatzin crop microbial communities from Cojedes, Venezuel. Combined Assembly of Gp0051906, Gp0051904, Gp0051908
CCAAACCACGCAAAGCAACCGACCACCCAGCACCGCCTCTCAGCAGATGCGCTCGAGACTGACTCGCTTTCCCCCACGACACCCCTGGGGACACTGATGGGACCTTGGGGAAGCTCGAGCCCCTCTGCGTTGAGGCGTTTGCTCTATAAATACAGAGAGCCCTTCAGCTTTCGAGGCTGTCTGGAATTTGTCATCCCCACAGTAATTCACTCCCTTTTAACAGAAGCCCGGGATATGAATAACCTCTCCTTCACGTTCCCTGAAAATGAGAAATACTCTCTCTTTAAATTATTCATGACATTATTATTATCAGAAGTGAAAGTGCCATTTAATGAAATAACATTTTAAAAGTATGATTGCATTAAAAACAGAATGCCACAGTTTTACAAAAACATCTCTCTCGGTCTACGTTGAATTATAAGAGCAATGAGTCTGAAATGATGCCTGTAGCTGAAGACAAAACCTCTCTGATACACAAATCAATACATGATTTAATTGTGTTTTATTGCTTCTTTTGCTTCAGTCTGGGGTCAGGAAAGACCCTGAGAACATCCTACTTGCTATTTTCCCAAGTCACATTCCCTCAACACGCACCTGTTTCTTAATTCCAACCTTCAAGCTTTCTCCAGCTGCAGGGCAACAGGGAGACGGCAAGAGCAAGCACGCAGCGAGAGCAAGCTGTTTATTCTCTTCTCGGACTGCAGCTTGTTGAAAGGTTTATTCCTCTATGCCTGTCTTCTGCAGATGCCAGCAAAATCGCAACGGGAACGGCAGAGCTAAAACGCTTGTTACGCAGAAGCGTTCGGCCCCGCCGAGGCGGCTCTGAGCACACACGGCAGCGGCCCCCGAGCACAGCTCAGCACACCTTTTGGCCAGAAAGGCCATTTTGTATACAGCACGGCTTTAAACTGGTATTGTAAGCTTTAGGAAGAAAACAGAATATAAATGCAGTATTTCCTCATTACTGGACTAAGAATTTTTTTTTAGTTTCTTTACTCAACACGCTTTGAGATTCGTCAAACATTGTTTCAGGGTTGAGCAGTCATTTTTCTCACAGATCAGAAACAGAGCGATTTCCAAATACACAATATTGGCTGATGTCCAAAGTTCCTTGCACTAAGCCCGGTGGACAAATTCTCATGCAGTATGTATGGACCCTTTTAATCCCCTGGCTTTTTCTAACAGCGGAAGAATTTCCGAAAATTCTTAGCCTCGAGACAGAAATCTAGGCTCATGCTCTCTATCTAATCTCTATCTTCTGCTCTACCATTTGGTATCAATACATGGAGCTCATGGCTGTGTTTTGACTCGTACTCTGCAAAATAGCTATAGTTCAATTAGAACCAGTAAGAATTTTAAAACTAAAAGCTAACACATTATTTGAAAATGAACTGCTGATTTTTATTCATCATGGGTCTCTAAGGAGACACTCATTTTTCAGAGTATTTATTTAAAGTTTTAAAAAAAGCTGAAATGGATTTTATTTTGTAGGTTGGAAATGTAGTTTAAAGCTCGACTGAAGGAACTAGCTTGAGATTACGCATTTATCTACCCACCCTTGTCCAACAAGTCCTGCAGGCGCCGAGCTGCAAACGGCCCCTGACTCCCCGCTGCCGCTGCCTGCTGCTCCCATCGTGCGGCTCTACGCAGACCCACTGCCGCGTCTCGCCCGCCTGCCAACCGCACTCCTGCGGCTCTGGCACGGCCACGGTCACCGCGCCGCTCCGACAGAGTCCGTGACTTACCGGGAAGGTCTCTCGTAGACGCAGCCAGCCCCTCCTCCCGGGCCTGCTCCAAACAAGCACTGATTTGCCATTTCTCACCACTTTGCACTGCTGATTAAATCCGTCGATAGCAGAACTTTCAGATAGGCAATTATTTTTCAGGATACATAAATGGAAAGATTTTAGAAATTAAGCAAAGATATAAGAAGATGCCAATCACATTAAAAAAACTGGCCCCCGGAGAATTGCCTGGCAAGACAACCCACTCAGAAATGTTTATTATTTCTTAGTAAGCAGACATGCTGGAAGCAAAATTACTGCTTTCTGCAAACAACCACAGGATTTGTTTAGTAAGCTGAAAGCAAAACAGACGCGTTTGCCTCAGTTAGGTTTATATGCAAGCTTCCTTGAGCCCCCGCGCGAATCTCACAACGGCACATCACGTTGCGTTGGCCCAGCCAGAAGAACAGCGTCTCCTGACAACAGGCTTAGGGCTACCAAAAGCCATCTTCTAGAACAGAACTGAAGAGCCATCTCCAAGGCACACAAATTGCCTTTTGCACTTTCTTTTCTTACTTAATGGCCATTAAACCCCCCACCCTGCATTTCAAGAAGCATTTTCCTCCATTATGCACTAATGGTTAATTCACCACACCGAGAAAAGCACTACTTAAAGATCAATTTTACAGTTGGAACTGAAAAAAGTATGAAGAACAATCACTCCATTCAAGGCATCACTGCAGAATGAGGAGGCTTGACTTAAAGACGTCCCAAATTCAAAAGATGCTACAATCCACCAGCAGAAAATCCCACCATTCTGTATGTTCAAGAAATTCTGTACTGGAAGTACACGGACTGGAACGCATAGTCACTGCTGGCAGCGTCGCCCAGCCACGGCCCTCTGAGAGGTTCAGCTGCCAGTGCTGCCCACGACACACCGAACTAGAACCACCACGGGGTAGTGGGGCCCAAGTGTGAAGGCAGGGAACCATGCTGGCTGCCAGCTCAATATATGCTTCCTTTCTGGTTTGGGTTTTTTTTTTGCCTGTGCTGACACCTGCCTTGCTGCAATTACCTTCCGATTCCCCATTTTCTGAGGAAATCTGGACCTAGAAGTTAATTCTGCAGCTGCTTCTGTGCCCATCAAGTACTGCTGAGAAATTAAATATATCTCCTTTTCCTAGCAATATGACAAGTCTAAATCCATCTGCAATCTAATTATTGTTGCAATATGTACTGTTCCAATACGTATCATATAAAACTACAATGCATTTAAAAAAACAAATCGGGGGTATTACCAATACTTGCCTGGCTCCTTTTTCAACAACTAACTTTTCTGTGTAAGTCAGGGGTACGATGAACCTTTACGATGATACTCATGAGTCCATAACCACGCACGCACTGATACCCTTACTCCAACACACATCCCTGGAGGGATTTTGTACGTTACTGGGACGATGGGAAGAGTACAGTGACAGCCACGTTAAGGTTCTCATGTATACGGCTCCCAAGAGGCACGCTTCATGCCCTCCTATTTCTTGCAGAGACCCAGGAGAGGTCCGGCACGCGCTGGATGCTGGGGTGCTGGTCCCGTCTCCTGCGGGCAGAGCCCCCGGCAGCCCCCCGGCAGAGCTCCGGGCGGCCCCTGCTCCCGGCCAACTCTGGAGTACGAAGAATTAAGGAAAGCTCCACGGAGCTGGAGGTTACACAGCCAGCAAAAGAAACAGATAGTAAAACACAGGTTGTGAGGAAGAGATGGAGCGTGAGAAACACACCCGATGAGCTCCAACCGTCCATCACGGGAATATCACCAAATCACTCATTGTTTGTACCGGTACTGAGATAAATAAGAGAAAATACCAAGGAAGTCAAATGTTCTTGCAGAACCGCGTACCTTTGGTCCTAGTTTCTATCTTGACAGATCAGATGGAGAAGCTGTAACCAAGCATGCCCACCCAGGAAAAGTCAGAGAGTACCTTGTGTTCCTTCTAGCTTTATTTCAAATATTTGCCATTTTCACATTCACAAAACTAGCTATTTTTTCTGACATACCTCAATATGCAATACTTTTATACAGGATTAATTTCCTTTGCATATTTGTAAGCATAGTTTGGATTTTACCCTCCGACATGAGCATGAAGTCACAGAAGCTACCTAGAGAGTTACTGTATTCACAGCAAAGACAGGGAACTGACGTCTACTCACTATTTTGCTAACAATATTTCAACAGAATATAGGACCACCGCAAAGCATCACCACAAATGCACAAATTTATCATAAACTGAGTAGTTTTTCACTGCTGCTTTCACAGAATCAACGTTTGGAGCAGAAAGAAGAACAGAGAACAACCACCAGCCTCATTCAGAGAGCTGGGCAGTTTTCCTGGTCCGAGATCACCGATACCATCAGCAGTGGCTGCAGTCACACACAAGTACAGAACGCGATGCGGAGGTAATCTGTGATCCAGAACATAAAAGAGGGTGGGGGGAAAAAAAAAAAAATCGATGCCTGTCAGATGGAAAAGGACAAGGACAGACAGGGACTAATGAGGTACTTCCAAGACACGACAAGAAGATGTTTCATAAAGAGACTGAAGACCACAAATGACAAGGAAGTGGATTACTCCAATAGTTTCCTTCAGTTTTGACTGCAATATCTTTCTATGAGCATATTTATTCAATATTTTTCTCTGCATGAAATGTCTCACTGAGGGCGTGTGATAAGCAAGTCTTACGGAAAGACCTCAAGGATGGACTTTGGGAATCGCAGTGGGCGGAGTGGAAGCTCCACCTTTCAGCCAACGCACAGGGATAGGTGTCAAGAAACTAAAATCCTGCTCTTGGCCCTTCCACAAATTTTCACAAAGCTCTCTCAATTTTTCTGCTTCAGTTTCCGATCTGTGCGAAGGAAGGCATCGCACCTCTTTCCCCAGACCTGAGCCTCAACTCGCCGCGAGCAGCAAGCGCTGAGTGCGCGGTCCCCATCATCAAATCACTGCACGTACCACTGCCCAAGCCTCGGCTCGGCTCCGCAACGGAACAGACGGCTCGACCAGCATCACGCAGCACAAACCTGAGAAGGTCACACGGAAAATACTTTCTTCCTATTTTCTTTCAGGGCTTTTGAATAACAGTTCCCAGTCCAGCTACTGGCTTGCACCTCAGCAATGATTATAGACCACAACATAGCCGTAACCGGGGTGTTATCACAGCAAATATTGCATTGAATATTGCATGGAAATTTATTCTAAAATAATTTAATAATATTATATATTAAATAATTTAATCTGAAATTTATTCACTAATTTCTCCTAAATTGCTTCCCAAAAGGTTGCAGTCTACAACTATCCTAGCCCAAGTAACTGAAGAGAAAATTCACTGACGCAGAGGTTAGCGAAACACCAGCTAGCAGGCTGGGGTTTTTGGAGTATCCCCGATCTACCTGCAACTCTCCTTCCCGTAGACCTCTGCACCTGAGCCTTGTTTTCAGTCACCGGAAGGTTTCAGCGCTGCTCTCCACAGACACGTGGAGTGTCGTCACAGCCAGTTACTGAGATCGGCGCCTGTGGTGACAACCTGCAACCAGATTAATCACAGCCCATAATAAGCTGCCTAAGAAAATGTGTATTATTCAGAGGACTCAGGTAAAAGAAAAAATAGCTCCACAGGTATGAAACTTATGATTTATCTCCCTTCCAAACACAAAGGGGAAGTGAGGCACCTCCTTTGCTCCATTACACATATTTGACAATTTTGCTCTGTACATCGCAAAGTGCAGTACTTAAAGAGGAATGAAAATAGTACCGCAGAAAATCAACACTACTTATTTCTGATAAAAGAGAACAGCATGAAAAACCTTGCACTTAAAGACCTCCACCAGCAAGCTATAAAGAGGCTGCAAGGTACTGTACAATATTTATGAGATATATACTATAGATTAATTCATAAATTCTCCATACATAATTTATAGTCTATTTACAGAGTAAAACAGTCATCACACAGCAACCACCGCAAATGCATTCACTTAAACTTTAGGGCATTTGTAATGACTGCTCAGAAATCAGAGGGCCATAATAAACCAGGCACAGGCAATGACAAGCTGACTAAACGCACGAGAGCAGAAAGAAAGGAAATGCATTTTTAAGGCAGTTGATGTGCTACACATTTTTTATGCTCTATAAAATCTTCCATTTAGTTAGTAATATTTATATAGTATTAAGTACGCTATTCCAATTCAGAGTAAGAAATTAGTCTCAACTTGTTTTACAGAGCGCTTAGACTTTCTTTCCTCAATTTTGTCCTCACAGGAACACGCTACAAATTGTGCCCCAACAAATTTGTACCAAAGCAGCATAATTTCTCCATTTCCTGAAAACCCCTCCCTGAACACCACTACCGTTTTGCAGTTAATAATACAAGGCAGTTGCACATTAGTTTTTTAGGTATCACGTGCAACAAATTTGATGACCAAAGCCTGAACAGTTAGGTAATACCTGCAGGTATCAGGCACAGTTCATGTGTTTGGATACAACTTCAGACCCTGAGTAAGTAACGTACTTAAGTACCTGTTTGCAACCTCAAATAAAAGCAGAATTTGCTGCACTAACAGCAAGAAAGCAGCTTGCTGTAGTGCTCCAGATCTTACAGACTGGAGGGAGGCAGAATTTATCTGGCTCTAGCTCGAGGCGTCACCACCGCAGAGCAATTAAAACAAATCAGGCCTTTAGCTATACATCGTTCCACTGTTTCCCCATAAACTAGCTGCGAGATCAAAGCCTTAAACGCTACGCTATCAGACATACATACATATTTATGTACTTGCATATATTCTAAATTTCCCTAAAAGGTATAGGGAGTATTTCTCGAGGAATGTGTACGACGTGCTTCCCCCGTCATCAGTTGGTTTAAGGAACAAGCTGTGCAAGGATCTTGTTACCAGACAGCACGGTTCCCATTAGAAAAAGAACATGTTAAAAAGCAGCAGTGGTACTGCGAATCGCAAGGCCCAAGATACACAATTAGCTTTCCAGATTTGGGTTGAATTACTGCAATAAATGATGCTGTATGCCTTGGCACCAAGCCAACAGATCTCACTCCTTAACTGAACAAGCTTGTGGATACAAAGTACACCATCCTCTTTTTGATGGTGTTTTTTGCTCTTTAGATGTCTTCATGATGTTCCTCTGCGTGCATACAAAGATTTTTCATTGCTATTTAACACCAATGTAGTTTTCAGAATCAGAGAAAAAAGGAGGGTTATTTATTTTTTCTTGAAGTCCACATCAGCTTCAAAGTTCCAGCTACAAAAATGAGTGTCCGAGATGGACATACCTAGGAGCTGCTCATCGGTGTAGTTCATCCTGTACACAGGACTGTAAATTTCTGAACACCTAAGATACTCCATTTTTAGTACACGCTCTCCAAAAATCTGTCATGACCCCACAAAACCCCCAAGACCTGCCTGCTCCTACCAGTGACACTCACGGTCTTGACGAGCTCTATTACTTGGATTCCGTGTTAAGAAGTTACAGTTAATTACTAGACTAAAACTTATTTAACTCATCTGTGTTTTGATCATTTAATCTGTCATTTCGGGCATGTTCAATAGCAGATCAATTGCTCATATTTCTAATACTAGATTTGCCAAGATAATAAATCTTCCAGTGTGGCATTTTTCTTTCTTGTAGTGACATTTTAATTGACTTTTATGGACAAAGCTTATTTCATGTATTTCAGCTTGTTTAATTGCTGATCACTTTCCCAGTTTTCTTTAACACAATAATATTAAGTATTAGGTGATTTAAGAAGATCAGTGAGACTTACCATTGAGAACCATGCTCGCAGCTACAATGGCAATACACTGCGTTTCAGAAATTGGTTGAGCAAGAACTTTGAATCTTATTTTGAGTGTGTTCCCTAAGTCTGTTTCACACAGTTTCATAAACGGGAGCCTAAGGATTATGTGAAAGAGTAAATCTGACACTGCTGAATGTATCAAAAGGACTCGCCTCCACCTACAAAATCTATAATTATGTGTGATTTGCATTAATCCTTCGAAAGAAATAGAAATCCCTAAAAGAAACAGAACAAGCAGATTAGGAGTAATATTCTGTTGACAGTACCTCAAATGATTTATGTCAATTAAGATTATTCCCCTGCGCTCATGAAACCACCTCTCACTCCATCACTTCGGAAGAGGGGGATGTTGACTGCTGGGACCTCTCAGCACTAACACAAAACAGTACAATTTTATTTTGCAGAGAAAGAACGACCTGTCTTAAAATTTATCCAGTGAAAAGTCTATTACATTCAACACAGCTTCAAAATGAAGCTTCTAAGCTATCAAGCAGCAACAAGAGAAAAGTCATTTTTCATTATGCTTTCAAGACGGTGCTGAGATAAAGCTATTAAACGGAGTGCCTGATATATGCAAAAGGTTGAACTATTCCAAAGCGAAACCACGCGTACCTCTTGCGCTGCTACTGCAATGACCAAAGGTCACTGATGACGACAGGAGTCTGAAATTGTCCTATTTTCTTTCAAGAGAGGCTGAGAGCATGCATGCTGACACAGCTTCAAGCCATGTTCTTAATCTAAGGGCAACAGCTTCAGCAATATTTCTGGCAATTGAGGAATCATTTTGCAAGTCAAGGCAGAACAGCTATCACTAAAATCACCTTACTGTTACTTCAACAGGCTGCCTTATTAAGAAATCTGCTCCAGCTTTCATTTTCCAAGTTATAATTGGTGACTTTGGAGCAAAAGTTTTCCCACCTATCCAAGGCTTTAATTTGCCCCTAGATATCTGCAGAGCTTAATGCTGATCTACAAAACACGTGTTAGAAGAAGCACCTGTGTCATCTGAAAATGTCTCGTGTCTGGCTATGATAAAAGATGGGATAACCTCTCCAAAAGCAAGAACAGACTCACCAGCAAAAACACAAGACGATGAATCGAAGGCACCCAGCAACTGTGCAAACGTTCGTGGAAAGGAAAACCACAAGTGTCTGCACAGGCATGTCATTTAAACGCTCGCAAACGAAGAGGCTGGGTGATGCAGCGGGCCGTACACAGTCTCCCCTGTGAACCATCAGCATTCACCTTCCCAAAGCTGTTTCCACCAGCCATCCCAGCGAGCAAACCGCTTCTGTTCAGATCGAACTGCATGTGCATTGCCTGTCGACTTGCGAAAACTGCACTGTCATTGTTTATCTGCAAGGAAAACTGACTAAGAGAAATGACTAATAAAATGCAAGAATTTTTAATTGGCATATTGTTAGGAGAAGAACATTAATTGCTAGCTATAATACACTGAATAAATTAGCATTGCCAACAAGCTTGAGGACTGGCATGCGTTATCACGTACTTCACACTGACTTGTTCATTATTTAGAAAGCAAATAAATTGTTTTCAAGCTTGTGTTTTCTTCTGTTTCATGTTGTCCTTGTGGCTTTTAAACGCATTCCAAAAATTTTTCCTTTTAAAATCAAGTCTACCAAGCATTCGTAATTCAGCTTCTTTTTCCTTCTACAGAAGTATATAGACGGGAACAGAAATCCTTGTCTCACTTGTAAGATCTGCAAGATTTTAGTCATATTTGTAAAACCTAAAACTTTAAAGCTTCAACACCACAAACAACACCTTCCTAGAGGAGGAGGAAGAGCCTGCTGATGTCAGCTTAAGGCATACCAGTGGATTTAAATATAGTGTATTTACCGGTTTTGAGCTCCTCTACCCAAACAAGATGATAATCATATTTAACTCTAAATAACCATAATGTGGCTTAGATCAGTTTGATTACATTTTAAAATGACCTTTTTTTTCCCCAAACAACCAACACTTTGAGGTTAACAGAAAGGTCCATGGCTATAGGCAGCTTTGTTTCAGAGAGAGGTTTCTCCATGCTCTTCCCCTACCTATAACTCACAGTCTGTACATATCTATCTCTAGTTCCCCCTTTCAGTCCCACTTATAAAGACTATTTTTAGCCAGAGCAAATGTCAGTGTACAAATAAAATTAAAAATGCAATTAGCATTACCAGATATAATGAGATGTTTAATTACCCTTGAAACTAGGCCTTGTGAAGATCCAATAAACTTTAAAGTGCTTTTGTTACCAATCAAATTAACCATCATAAAGAATATCAGACTGTTTGCATTACCCACATACAAGGGTCTAACAGTCGGGACACCAGAGCAAGGAAGAGAGCTTGGATTAACCCAGTGGAGAACGTTCAAGAACCTTCCGGTTCCGCTCCTTCCCCCCGTCCCCCACCTGCCCAAAGCGAAGCCCTTCAGCGAGGACACCGTCCCCCGCGGGCCCGGCAGCACCCAGCACACCACGGCCCCGTCTCTGCTCAGCCTGCTGACCGCGACCATGCTGCTCCGACACAGGGAAGGAAGAGCCGTTCCCAAAACACCCCAGGTTTTTTGGAGAAAATGCCCACGTTCACTGGAACTCCGAAGCTCTCATGTCAGGAGGGAGCTGTATGCCAACCCACTCGCCTCATTTCAGAACGCAAAAAGCCCTGAAAACACTGCAAGTTTCTCCAGATCCCACCAAAAGCATACAACTGCAGTTTTCCACTTGTGGAACCACACCAGAAAGCAGTGAAGTTATTCGCCACAGGCCCCACGGCGAGGTAAGACATCAAGCCAAGACAGGAACCCATTTCTCTGACCTCCAGCCTGAGACCCTGTGGCCCCGTCCCCGACCCAGGGAGCCGTCCCACCACTCCAGCAGAACCAGGGCTGCTCCCTCCCCAAACACCCCGCAGCACCATCCAACGCTGACTCCTGTGATTTCCACCATTCGCGGTTGCTTTTGCTTAAGTGGCCTGAACTAAGTTTATATAAAAAATATCAATGAAAGGCTCCAGATCTTACCCATTCACTAGAATAAAATAAAAAAATTAACCAGAATACAAAACCACAACAGCTTTGTACTGCTCTGCCAGATTTTAATTCCAAGCGAGTATCTGTCACGTAAGGTTAGATGAGCCTCTATAACAATGTTTGTTGTAATGGAGATCCTGACAGGCCCTTGACTACAGTGGCAAAAAAAAGGCAGCACAGTAATTACTTTTCATCTTTGTTAAGATAATCTTCCTGCAATTGTGAAGCTTTTAGCACAGGCTAAAATGACAGCCTTGAGTAATTCTCAATTACAACACAGCCTAGCATCTTTCTGTCGTTTCACCGGGCACTTCCACTCCATTACTTGCAGCATCACTGACTCACTGAGCCGGGGAGGGGGGGTGACTTCTGGAGATCATCTCACCCAGCTCTCCTGCTCAGAGCAGGGTCAGCTGCAGGAGGCTGCTCGGTATCGCGTCCGGTCAGGTTTTGAGTTTATTATTGGCAGACATGGAGGCTCTCACCACGATGAAGTCTTCCTCGCTGGAAGAGCAGCTCTCTTTATGCTTTAAAGAGAAGAGAGCAGACTGAGAAGCTCCAAACCTGCCTTCACAAACCGTGATCTGGTACTCGGGCCACAGGAACCACCCTGCTCACACAGGAAGCCTGCCACAGCTTAGAACTGAACCCAAATTTGCCGAATTTAAAGGCCAGCTCATTAATTGCCTACTTATGTTCTTTAATTCATAGCAAATGCTTTACAAAACAACGAGCAGATGTAAGACCAAGTGTCCTGAATTCCACAGTGCCTCCTCCTCGTGCTGTGTTTCAAACGCAGACTTTCAGGCAGGGACTGTTCCAGACAAGCGGCCGGGCTGGCACCCTGGGACCTCTGCAGCAGGTTGCCTGCTCTCATGTACCAGTAACGCTGTGAGGAATTTTAGCTAACACGTAATTACAAAGCAAACCAATCACTGACATGCAAAAATTATTTCTTGAATTAGGAAAAGTAATGTTTCTGATTGACACTTCAACGTAATCGAACTGCCCATTTCGCCATGCAGGAAAAAACAAGAGAATGAGAAGACGGCCAGTACAGCGGTCGTTAGCAATCCTTTAAACCCCCAAACCCTAATCATAACTTGCTTTTCTGGCACTCTTAATGATTTTGGAAATTGCAAAGGTAACAGAGTTGTTTTTAGCTGATTTTAAAGAACTGCCACTATACCAAAGACATTTCCGAAGAATACTTGTCTCTCTAAGCACGCTGGGAATCAATGATGGCAAATTTCCTTAATAAAGCATGTCCGCTGTACACCACTTCTTTAATTCTGTGGTTTTTAAACATTTCACAGCTCAACATGCCATCAGACACTATGTAAAATTCTGTAAAGCATTTGTCAAAATGTGGTTCTTACCTAAACATCGGAATCGGGGTAGCCAGGGAGTACGCAGGCTATCATACAGTGTCAAGCGGCTCTTGCTCCCTGCTCTGCCACAGCCTCTTTCAGCTCTGACCAAAACATCAGTGTCAGCAGCAAAATACAAAAAGCAACCCTGAACTCCAAAGGTGCTTCAGTAAACAGCATCTAATTCAGAACCATGCTGACCCAGAAGAGCATCTATTAAATGGTACCAAACACTGCACTTGTAGAACTCCACAGGTCATCTGTCACTGGGCTCAGCGGGAGCAGACTTTGTTCCATCACATTTTGATGCTGGAAACGGACCGCGGTTCAGAAAGTCAGTCCACTGCTCATTGACTTCTACATGCGTTTGCAGATTAAAGCCCTTACATCAGGTTTAGTTTTACATACACTGATGTAAACTAACAAACTCAAGGGAGTTGCTCTGAATTCATGGATTAACTTGACAGAAGAATTTTGGGTTCAACCCGTTGTTAATAACATTTTCTGAAGGCTAAAGACAGTGAAATCTGTTTTTCTCATAGCTGCTCTTTCAAACTGTTACTTAATTAAAAAAAACCCAAAACCCTGCATGGACTTTTTGCCCAAGTTCACATGTTGATTTTCCATACAGGGAAAGCTATTTCTGTCATAATTACTTTTTTCTGGAGAGAATCAATCCCTAGAAATTTTCTATTAATTTGCAGCTTGACTTATAAAAAGTGAGCTTGTGAAATTACCAGAAGAGGTAAATAAATGATTCATGCGGGTTGGTTTTGCATGAATAAATTATTTGTTCCTTCTCTGTGTTTCACTTGATAGAAGAATGCAAAATTAATGCTGCTTTACGCAAATAGAAAGACTTCTCTAAAATTCTGACCTAATTATAGGTGCTTGCTAAGAAACACATACTTGAGTTTTCAGGAAAAAAATTTCTTGGTGCCATATTAGTGTCATGGAAGCAAAGATGCAGACAATAAAATATGCCATTTGAGAATATTACATAGAGACAAGTACACATTATTAGTATTTCTGTCTTCCTAAACCATTTTCACCCTTCTGGAGATGTGATTAGATCGGCACCCAAAACACTACACCCCTCCAGCCAGCGTTTTAACACAGCCCATGATTCAAATGAAATCACTGCACGTCAGGCAAAGATGTGTATCCCAGAAGATTTTCATTAATACCAATAAAATAGATGGCATTTAAATTATCGCGTAGCCAAGGAAACAGAGAAGGACCTGACAAGTATTATCCCTCAGCGTTCTCCTTCAGAGCAGCCGCTATGAGCAGTTCAGTCCAACCCTGCAACAGGTGATGGCCAGATTAATTCTTACAACATTAGGCTTTCACTGACAACGGTGCCTGCTGACTGGCAACGTAAGAAGAACTGTTCATAAAAACAATGACAAAAATGCCAAATTACTTCTTGATAGCATTTGAAACAATGGAAACCACCTTCCTTAGGAGCGGTCTCCAGCAGAGCCGGGACAGCAGAAAGCAGCCTTTTATCCCCAAGCGCACCAGAAACCTTCCTGAGGAGGGCAACGAGCTAGGACCGGCATCGGCTGTCCCCACCAAAGGGCCCTCCCAGCCTCATGGATTTCCCACCGATGGGCGCTCTCTCCAAGTCCCACAGCCCCTCTCCTACGGAGAAGTTTCACTTCAACAGTGTTTTGCTTTTAAATTCTCTGAACACACAACTAAGTTCTCATTCACACCCTGGCTTGTGTCACAGCACACCAGCTGCCTTCGAATAACCCGCCGACATGTAGGTATACTCCCATCCCTCAGGTTTCATAATGCCATTTTGCTGATTTAAATGTGAATTTATACCACTTACGTGAGCAGAATTAATTCAGATTTTACAGCTTTCCATCTTTAACTGCTAACCACTCAGAAATTCCGTTAGCGGGATTTCATCAGAGTAACTGTCCAACAATTTTGGAAACAATATCCATCAAACACCTCAAGGATTTAGACATAAGTAGAAATCATCAAACTGAACATTATTCATCTGTGAATATGAAGATACAAAGCAGCATTCCAAATCTAAAGATTACCTTTAATCTGCACGTTCCCAAAGTGATACACTACTACATAATGCTGATGAGAAGAGCCACAATAACCTGAGAAAACTTGTGCTGTCAACCACAGTATTTTCTACAGACGTGTTTCTTCAGACATTCTAATTAAAACATACAAAGCCCTTCAAGAATGTACTTAAAGACTTCTTTTAGCTAAGGCAGAATGAACGAAATTAGTATCTCCTGCTGGACCAGCAGTGCTTATTTTAGGCCTGTTCACGTAGCAGCTTTGGCATATTTGCAGGTGTTTTCCCCTATGGCAATTCCCCTGCTCTCACACTAACTCCAACAACCACTGTTTGTAGCCGTGACAGACAGACAGACAGATTGACTGACTGACTGATTCAATCAATCTGAGGGTTGCAAGTGGTGTTTTGCGACAGAATCGCACAAGAAGCTTCCACTGACTGACCTGTCTCCTCCTACCTCTGCAGCTGCTGGTTCTTCAGGCACAGTCTCTCCTCTTCCATTAGGGCCCTCGCCCCCTGAGCTCCCTCCTGCTGTATTACTACAGACATTATTCAGTGATCCCAGGATACCAACTGATTTAGCCTACTCTACATATTAAATATGGATGAGGATGTAATAATTACTCTATCAGTCTTACTGTCAATTGCAAATCTAACCAGCAATAACTCATATTCATTACCAGGTGACTGCACAGCTACCTAGACACCATTCCCCAGCCGTGACTCCTCTCGGACAACAGCTTTTACGTATCTACATCGAAGGACGGAATTCCACCTGCAATGTACGATACTTCTTTAATTCAAATTCATGGGAAATAATTATTTGAAAGGTCTGCCCACAAAGCAAGGAGACATTTCTCAAGCTCCAGTCATGCACTGCTGGCCGCTCACTCCTTGCCAGCAGCACAGGCACAATCCTGCACTCAGGTGCTCACTCCCTGCAAGATGCACCAGGCATCCCATCCTCCAAGGACAAGCAGTTACGCCAGAGCTGACTTACATCTAGATGAAGCTGGCAGATTTTACAAGTAATGTGGGTAATTAGCAAGCCAGAGGTTAAACAATCACAATACTCTGGTACTTTATTCCCAGCCTGAATGCCCTTGATAGAAATCAGAGAGGTATCTACTCCAAACAATTTTTGTTTCTGTACACAATGCGGCTGCTACAATTCAAAACAGACAATTTAGTGGGTGGATCTGTAATTAAATTATTATGGCTCACATCTAATTAAAACAGATTTCAAGGCACATTTCAAGCTGTGGTTGGATGTCAGTTTTAAGTTGCCTCACACAGCTTGGCAAGCAAGCACGCTGAAGGAGGGCAGAGGGAAACAGCATCCAAGACTAAGAAAAGGAGAATCTAAAAATAAAAATGTTTTGGAATGACTGCCTTCCATTTTGAACCCAGCATTTCATTACTGGCACGATACCATCCCACACCACAGTTCTCTCAAACAGGCCTTGAGACTCACTCAAAGAAATGAGAAGCATCAGAAAACGCACAGACGCTGGTTGTAGCTGGGTTCTACACACAGTTTAACCAAACGCAGCTGAAGAAAAGCCTTCCTGCTTTATGGGGAAGCAGTGTCGGAGCAAGTACGCAACTACAAGCCAGACAAGACGGAAGGGTATAGCCTGGTAAGACACACTATGCAACCCATGACCTTGCAATAATAAAATAGTACCAGGCTTTGCCCTGCACAGAACATCCCAGCTGCTGTGGCTGGTGTGCAGGACAGACACCAGCACACCCTGCCGCAACGAGAGCCCCCACCTCGGCACCCCCAGCTGCCAGCGCCGCTACACGCGCAGCAGTGAGCGACGGGACAGACA
>Ga0181612_116998_pt1 | contig 15878 bp, 5 predicted proteins | sample HoacroProtozoa21_FD_119630 | JGI IMG/M metagenome (GOLD analysis project Ga0181612, IMG submission 119630) | Hoatzin crop microbial communities from Cojedes, Venezuel. Combined Assembly of Gp0051906, Gp0051904, Gp0051908
GGCTGCATATCTAATGCTTAGCTCGGACATTTCTCTGTGCGCACTGTAGGCAATGCTAACTGGAATGTGAAGTTTGTAACAGATTTTCATGATCAGTGGAAATGAGATTTTATTTAGTGATTGCTATAACGAGGAATACCTAGCAAGTCTGAAAATACACATTGTAGTCAGCTGAAATGTCTAAAGAGAATCAAAAGGCAGAATGGTTTTGTTATGGTATTTACTGTATTTTCACGTAAAATAGCAAGAAAGCATTCTTTAGCTTGTAATGTAAGTGTGGCAAGATAAGGTTAAGTGTCCATTAGAGAATTTTAAAGTTTTTTCAGGTGGGGGGCAGTGTTACCAGCCTGGTTCTGAACCTTCTGAAGCACAGATTTGCCTGACCAAGTTTTATGAGGTTTTTGCAGCTTGTTTACAGCATTACCAAATATGCGTAGCTATTACATAACATGCAGCCGACTCTGTTGGAATGGAGCAGCAATATGAAGATAGAGACAACAGCGAATAAAGTCAAAGGAAATTCTTTGATGCTTCTTGTTTGCCTCTGTTCCCTAAGAATGGAAATGTAATATCACTTAATTCGAAGTATCTAGGTTATAAATACGGTTTCTACAGGAACCTTCAACAAATGGGAAAAACTCAGTAGAAATTAAGCTATTCGGTATAATAAAAGGAAAGCGAGAGCTGCTGTCGGATTCGTGAGCAGAAGCTGACACTCAGGAAAGCTGTCTGTAGGCAATGTGCTGGGTACTGCTGACAAGATATGCAGATGGATGTTCTTCTATCGAATCCGTGATAAGCCAGTAAGAGAAAAACGGTGTAAATAAAGATATATTGCGTCCATTTCGGACCTGTAACTAGTTTCATTATTAAGGGTAGAGATCGAGAAGCTATCTTTTTTTTGTTTGTTTGTTTGTCTGGAGTCTTTATCAGCTCTGTTCTCTCTGCTAAAAATTACATTGTTCGTTTCAGTGACTAGTGGTTGTGTGGATGTTGTGGTGTGTGGCTGTGGTTTTTTTGTTGTGTTATTTTTTTGAAGTTTCTGTTTATACTAAGTGTATTTCACAGAAATTTGTTTTTCATTTGCGCAACTGGCTTTAGATGTTTGGAGGAGCTGTGCCTGAGACTGGCAAACAAAAGTTTGTTTCCTGCAGATAGGCACCAGTACAGCTCTATTTGAGGGCTGTGATCTCAGGCTTTCTGTTGAGCATGCCTGGTGACCCTGCTCCTCACACATACTGCGTTTTTCTAGGCGGGATGATTTAGATGTCCCACCTTGGTGCACAAATTGAAGTGCGTTAGCTCTCTTTGGGAGCGCCCGCATGGTGGAGTAGCTAGCTTGATGTGCGTGCTTGTAACAGTTTGTTGTGCATTCATATTCCTGTGCTTTAAGAGCATTGTCTGTTGTACCTGTGAAGGGCTGAAATTTGCCCTAAATTAATGTAAGTCTGGGGGTTTCATTCTGTAGTCCTCTGAGGACACATCATTGGAAGAGAGCAAGTTTTTGTTCTGTTTTAACAACAATGAGAAATTGTGGCAGTGCTAGACAGTTGCACTAAAATATTGACACTGTTTTCACTTTTTTGGCGATGTGAGTTAATGCCATTGTGGAAAAAACAAGTATCATGTCAGATGAGTTCCTTATCAATGGAATTCATAAACTGGTTATGGTTTAAAATTTTATTGTACAGGCTTTCACTATTAAGTACTATCCTTTCTGTTTTAAAAAATAGAAAGTTTCAAAGGCCATGTTCTTGTTTTCTCTTTAAGGCAATAAAAAAGGAAAAAAGCTCTCTAGCAGACACTGTTAATGATGCTAAATGTCTCTGCAAAAGTAATCCTCATCTTAGTTTTGTTCTCATTTAATTGAATAAGGAAGGCATAACAAACCAAAAAGGTTACTTTCATGTCCTTAACTTTGCATAATAGCTAAGGTGTGATATGTGTTTCTCTTGTAATATTTTTCTGTGTATGTTATTTGTACTTAGCAAAGGACAATTCTTCTACATATGAATTGTAATTCATATTCATGCTCTTGCTTCATGTCTTAAATTTTAATCAGTGTTAGTTAAAATATGTTTTCTTCAAGCTCCTTTTCTTAATCTTAACCTTCTAATACTCACGCAAGCTGTTAAACAATAGGAAGTCCTTTTGAGGGATGCTTTTAGCAGCCATACAATGTTTCTGAAAATAGAGATTAAATGTTCAGCTGTCTTCTGATACATATGTGGTAAATACAGAAGAGATACACAGTGTGCTTAAAGAATTTTGAGCTGCTTCAGGCCTAGGTTCAAGACTAGAGGCAAACAAATACCTTCCTGTCTAAGACTCATGGGAAGAAGGGAAGTTGGAAGGAATGGAGCTTAATTAAGGCATAACTTCTAAAATTTAATTCACAGGGACCTATCTGGCAGAACTTCATATGGTGCAGGTCACAATTCCTGAATAATTTTCATCAAGTAGAAGACCAGTGTTATTCCCCACAGTCTGTTACTGGGACCATTGTACCCTTGTCTTATATGAAATTTAAGAATCTTGGCTTATATGAAATTTAAGAGTCCTTTTCTGTCAAGCAATAGGGTATCCATGTTCTTTCCCATCTTCGGGGGAGGCCTTTCTCAAAATCATTTTCCATTGTAGTTGAACAGGGAACTGTGTGGAATGTGTAATAGCTGTGCACACGTTTGAACCTGCATCTTAACTCTTGACCTGTAGAGCAGATCCCGGGAATTATGTGGGGAACTCTTTTTCCAGAACCAGCCAGTAGCAGCAGAAAAACAATTTTTATTCTCAGGTGATTCCTATAGCACCCACAGCAAACTAAGAATACTGTATCTGTTGTTCGATATCCTAGGGCGGGGGGTGTGAGGGGGGATTGTTATTGGAGGGGTGGGTGTTTCGGGCGTCAGTGGCACACCCGACTTCCGATGGCTCGTACTAGCAGTGTCTTTTTTTCTTACTTTTTTGAACTCTGTATGGGAAATTTAAGAAATGTGACGCAAGTCTTCTGCCACAAGCCTATCAAATATCTTTTATTAATTCCCTTTTCCCCCTTTCTGAGCTAGCTATTACATTTTGAAGTCTTGACTCGCTTGGAGCTGTGCTGAAAATTATGTCCCAGAGGTATGCTACAGGGTACCTCTAAAGCTATACATTCTAAAAAGAAAGTGCTATTGAGCATGCACATTTTTTTACCTTACCTTAGTGAAAAATATTTAACATCAGTCTTTTTAAATCAAGTTTTGATAGCTATTTGGTTCATCCTGAAATTCCAAGAAGTATTTCCAAATGTGGATCGAATATATACATAGAAGACTAATTCTTCCAAAACTGAGAATTCCAGATACGATTTGAATAGAAATTGGACTTTAAAGCCCACATGAACACCATGGCTTAGTGTGTTAGCACTGTGAAATTGGGAATTGTGCTGCCTTATAAAGTATGCTTTGTGCTTCCCTTGGTGTGCCACTCGCTTTCACCCTCCTGTCCATTCCTCCATCCATCCTGTATTACCATCAGAGAGACATTAATTTTGGTTTGTTGTACTATGAGTGTGTGAGAATGAGATCCTGGCTGTTTTCTAGTTGTGAAACACGTGAAAATGGCCTGAGAAAGAAGATCCAGAACTGAAAGGACCTGCAGTGCGCCCAACTCTAACTTCCCGCAAGACTTTAGGCTGCATTATCTCTAAAATGCATAAAAAAACCACTTGGCTTGATTGGCAGAGTGGAGAACTGAAACTTCAGTCATTTTGACTGAAAACAGGTTCACGGCTTTCATGGCTGAAGATGTGTTTAAAGTGGTTCCAATGCTTACTTTTGGAACACAAATTTAAAAAAAAATAAAAATTAATATTCCCAATGTATTTGTACTTTACTGAAATTTAAAATTTTAGATATTAAGCCATTGTACCCATATAAGGTTGTACAATTTTAGTCTGTCAGCTCACACAATTAAAATGTCTCAAAAAAAAAAAAAAAGAATCCCTGTATTTTGGTTGCTTATCATGGGAGCTTTGTGACAGTACCCAAAGATGAATGTCAATGACTGGGAAAATGAAAAAAGGGTTTTACGCTCTCTATATAGCATGAAGTAATGCCATACGCTTAACTGATTGGACACTTAGAGCAAGATGCTGCAGTATCTTTTTCATCTAATCCCACATATTTTGTTTACTTTGCTCTTTGTGTTCTTTTGCAAACCTCTAGCAGTTTTACCAACTTTGTGTGGTCAGTGATTTTGTAAATCAAGACAACGGAGGCTTTTTTAGTGTTTTGTTTTTGGGGTTTTTTTTTGAGAAAGCTGGATCTGAATCCTAGATTCTAATGTTTACGCTATACTTAATCTTCATGATAAATTAAGGGTTGCTCTGTTAGATTGGCGTAACGATGATCTGTCAATACTATAATTTGTTGGAAAGCTAAGAAGCCTATGTCATTGTAAACGGAGCTTTAAAATATTTGTCATGTCTTTTGTTGGTGTTTCAGGTTAAGATAGTTGAAAATATCTTGGTATTTTTGGAGGTAAGATGTCTTTTGCCTGAACAGGAAATTTCAGTGGGTTTTGGCTGTGTGACTGCTGTTACCTCTTTCACAAAGATGAGATGTATTAGTCAAAATTGTTAGGAAATTTTTATTTTTCCAGTCCCCCCAAAATGATCATGTTTGTAAACTCATCACTGCTTAAGAATGGCAGAATGACCTCATCAGCCTAGCATATATAAATAAAACTCATTTCAGTTTGGTAAAGCTGGCTTACCTGTCACTAAAAATAGCCTGAGCTGGGTGGGTAGTAGCTAAGGGAAGCAGACTAAAAGTAACTATCTAGTGTTGCACCTAGTTTTGTCTCATCAGCATTCAATTCTACTGCCTACGCGTGAAAGAGGAAAAAGTCACTATATCATGAAGAGATAAGAGGAGTAAGAAGTGAAAAATGTTCCTTATTTGGGCTGAAAAGGAAGGGAAACGTTGTGTGGCTTGCAAGTCTCTTGTTTATGCTGTTCAAAACATTTTGTGAGTGAATGGAATTTGTTTTGCTTGCTTCTAAAAGCAAAGGTAGCAATTCCCTACAGTATTTATTGTCCTGAATTGTTGTTGCCATACTTTTTGTAACTGCAGTGAAACAGGGTAACTTGCGTACCTCTGTGTGCATGTGAGTTAGAGGGTCAAGCTGGCGAGATGGTACTTTGGCTTTTAGTCATAGCATTTTGTATCAGGGCATACTTATGATCTAAGAACCAAAGTAGGGAGATAAGCAGTGAAAGTAAATAGAAAATAAAAACACACTGTACTAATTCTCCACTTCGCTGTGCTGGTCATTCAGCTCATTCCTGCTGGTACGACCTTGCCTCTGTAACTCTCAGGAGATGACATATGTAGTAGTATATCCTCCAGTTGAGTAGCAGAGTTACAGGGACAAACAGGGCAAGGTAATAGCACTGCTGCCTTTGAAAGTGGATATAGTGGCGGTATTGTCAATAGACACTGAGATATGATGTTGGTGAAAGTGAAATAAATTTTAATACTCACATGTGTAGGGAATGCACAGGCTGTTGTGTCCATGGGAGACTTCAGCTGCCCCAAAATCTGTTGGAAGTATAACAGGCTTGGGTGCAAGCAGAAGACAATTTCTTGAGGCATATGAGTGATGAGCTGAGTAGCAGAGATGTTCTGCCGAGTCTCCTCCTCAAAACCACAGAAGAACTGGTTAAAAATATAAAGGGCAAGGGCATCCTTCTTTGCAGTAACCACAAGACTGTGGCCAAGTTTTAAGACCTGTAAGAGTGAGTAAGAGTAAGATCACAAGCTTGGATTTTAGAAAAGCAGGTTTTAGCTTACTCGGGGATCTTCTTGGAAGGCTTAGTGAAAGACTGCTCTGGAGGGTCAGAGAGACACAGGACAGCTGGTTGATATTCAGAGACAACCTCCTCAAAGCACAAAACCTGTCTATTGTGATGTTTAGAAAGTCAAGCAAGCGTGGCAGAAGGCCAGCATGGATAAGCAAGGAACTCTTGACTGAGCTCAAACACAAGAAGGAGGTACAGAGGAAGTGGAAGCAGCAATGGGCTGCCCAGGAGGAGTAGAGAGATATTGCCTCAGCATGCAGGGATACAATTAGGAAATTCAAAGCTCAGATGGAGCTGAAAGAAAAGAGGGATGTGAAAGGCAACTGTAATGTCTTATAGAAGCGTGTTGACAGCGAAAGAAAAAGGCTAAGACTGTGGGTCAGTTGCTGCTCTAATTGGACATTCTTTTGGCAGGAGGATGGACTAGGTGACCTCTGGGGATATTTTCTTGCCTACATGGTTTTAGGATTCTGTGATTTGTGGTGAAGTTCTAGTCTACACCTCATGCTGCAAGACTCCTTGTGGAAGGAGACCAACCTTGTGCGCACCGCTACATGGTTCACACTTTTTAACAGAAATTTGAAAATAGCTTTTGCAGCAAGCATAGAAAATGAGTTAATTTAGGTCTAAACACGTACAGTATGTGAGTATGTATTAAAAAAGATGACAAAGGTGTTAAAATAGCTTATTGTAGCGATACCATTATCAAGGTAATACACCAAAAAAGAGTTCAGTGCTTATTACACCAGTGAAATGAAGTTTACCCTATAATCTGACACTGCAATCTGCTCCATCAGGGAGGGACAAGTCCTGGACTTTGCCACAGTGCTCTTCACCTTCAGCAGCCCAGAGAAGGTCTCATTTAACAGCTGTTTGCACAGTGTTACTAGATTAACCTTTTAAATTATTATTTATGCCATAAAAGGATACATTAGGGTCTCAATTTTTTTTTCTTGACTTGTACTGTAATTTGCACCTGTGCAACCTGGAATGATTTCTTTTTATAGTTACAAAAATTTCAGCTCCTATACTGAAGTTCACAGAAGTCAAAAGAAATATTTAATGAGCTACAGTGGAGTAGGCCCTAAATGACTGTCTGATGTACAGAGCAGAGAATTTTATTGTGCCTAGTAAAATTAATTTATCCATTTTAGATGCCTGTCTTATCAATTCTTTAGGACTTCTTGCTGTTTGGATCCTGTCAATATTTTGTCCTGGTTGAGCCTCATTAAATATGGCTATATGCAACTGGCTTTTCCTTAGACAGCATTGTTATTTTTCTTTTATGAAGAAAAAAGTAATACATCTTTAGAAAATATCAGCATGACTTTCTTTCACATCTGTCAGTTCTGTTTCATTACTCCTGGGATAATGTATTAGTAAGGAGCAAGTTCTGTCCCTGTTCTGCTATTCAACATTTATAAAATCAGAACATTAAACTACTACAGTGTTATCCAAAGGCCTCATTTACTTTGAATCTCTCCATTTCAGAAGATTTCATGTTTGTTTTGAGCTTATTTGCACAACCCAGCATACAGAATTGATTCTAGGTTTATGATGCCCACTCATATATTCCATGACTACAGCATCAGGAATTTCATTTGGCCAGACCTGTAATTGTTGGAGTAAACTTTTGCACATTTAAGTTGTATGTTGTTGTATTTTCTAAGTAGTTATTAGCGAAACAACAAAAGGTCACACATAATCCGTGAAGACGATGGGGAAAGTAATATGGAGATTCCCTCCTAGGTCAAAGAATTGGTCTCAGCTCGATGATCTGAGCTATTTGTGTGCTGCTGACAGCTGAGATACAACAGGGCCGGGTGTCCTAACCGTGGTGAACAGCCCTTTTGCCTTGGACTTTGTAGGCTGCAACTTCTGCCAGGCAATTCTGGTGAAAGCAGCTCGTTTCCTTGAGAATTGAAACAAGGTAATTACAAAGGTATTTTAAAATTTTATTTTTAAGTGATGCTGTTAGGAATTTCTTAATGTTTTAATTCATCTAAATTATGGGGTTCATAATTGCTGTTAGATGTGCAGCAATGGGAATTCTGCACACGTCTCTTGTCTTCGGCACCGTGTGGCTGTTGTTCATCAGCTCTGCTGAAGGGAAAATGCTGCGAAAAGACTCTTAGAACCTCTGCCCCAGTGTCTTGCTAAATATTTTCCTCGAAACATCCCACCAGTAAACCATTTAGCCAAACAATTACGGAATGTACTATTTTTTTATATCATGTTACAGTTCCGTCCCCTTGCTGTGGTTGTGAGATATCTATGCCATCTATTAGTGATTCCTCTGACGAGCTTGTAAATTTTGAGTTCTTTAAATCAGATGCAATCCTACTGTCTGCTTAAACAGTACTTGGACCAGTCTTGAATGGTGGTAGAAGTTAATAGTATTTTTATTTATTTTAATTTTGGGGGCTTTCTTTGTAGGACAGTGACAGAAACAGCTCTTCCTAGCAATGTAAAATGGTGTTTGGTGTAAAATTCTAAAGTCTGCTTCTGAGAAGTGTGGTAAAACTATTTAATGATAAATTTCCATCTGTTGTGCTGAAAAAGCAAAATATTTTTATTAGTTGCCATTAAATGTAATAATGCATAAAAGAATTCTGGAAGTTTTATTCACCTACTAATAGTTATGGCAATTTACCTTCTTAATCTATTTACCAGTTGTCCAGTCCTTCAGAATTTTTCTCATGTTTGACTCCTCGCAGACCTTAATATTGCTGAATATGCATGAATCCCTACTGAATCAGACCTGTCTGCCTTTCCAAATGTTTCCAAAAACTAACTGTGAAAGTGGGGTTTAATTTTTTTAGAAGAGAGTTTGGTTGCTGACCCTGGCGCTCGGATGCCTTGCAGAATTCCCTGTGCCGTTGGGGGACATGAATTGAAAGCCTGTAAGTTAGGGACAAGGTTCTCAAAACACTTCTATACATCGTATGTGTTCTGTGTTCCTTTCACGGAACAGCCTGATTAAAGTAGCATCTTTTCTGCTGATGGATACAGTCATTCCTATAGAAAGCTGCTTGTGCTGGAGTGATATATTCTGGTGAATTCAGAGAACTAAACTGTGTTCTGGTATGGGGGCAGAAACGGAACAGGAGCTATGCTGATGAAACTGCTACAGTGAAAAATCATACTACTAACAAAATAAATGAAGATTCTAGGAGCTATACAAACTATGTCACAATTCTCTTGACCAAATTTCTTTCTGTAGGCACAGATGACGAACTGTTATGCACAGAATGACATTCTGAACAAAGTTGAAGATTGTAGGCATTTTCAGTTGGATATCTCAGTAATTCGGTTGAATCATAATGAAATAATAAATTTTCTGTTGATAAAACCGATGACTGTGTAGGCTTCATAACTCATTAGGTCCTAATAATGAGTTAGATGTTTAGCAAAGTGATATTTCAACATGAAAGTGGAATTTTTTGTTGTAGATGCTTTGCTTTCTCCATTTTCTTTGCAAGAATATTTAAAAAATCTGCTTGTGATAGTGATGAATTTGTCCTAGAAGTGTGGAAATGTCTGTTTCAGGATTTATTTTCTTCATACAAGTGACAATTTTTAAGTGGTTGTTTTTTGTTTCCCTTGGAGCACATTGTAACTCATATTTGTCCAGCTTAAAATGGCAGCTCAGCATTAAAAAAGTGAATATATATTCCTGCTTTTGAAGCTGCCTAGAAAGAAAGCCTGGAGCAATCATCAAATAAAAAGATGCATGAATTTTAATCCGCTACGAAAGTACACCTTCAAACTTAAAGTGATAATTTATTTTTACTCAGAGGTCCAGCCAAGCATATCAAATGATGTGAGGAAACATTAAGATAAAGCTTCTAGAAGCTCTTCGCTGTAAATGTGTACTCATTTCTTTCTTACATAGTTATTTCTGGGCCAGTAATATGGCAAGTAATATGGCTTGCAAATAATTATGGTGATCATGGCATAAACAAAGGTGCTTTATGAGACGCAAGAGGAGACATTTAATTTCATTTATGCTACAAAGTCTTAACCTGCCTAAACATTAGGATGTAAGTCAGTCTGTCTACGTAGCCGAAATAAGCACCTTTTAGTACCTAAGAGCACTTTTTTTTTAAATTTAGCTTTTGAAGTACAGGCTAAAAATCTATGTTCATGATGTTTGAAAATGAAGGTAATAATGTTGCTTTGAGGGGTGTTTTTTGACTGTTTTGTTTGCCTTTTTCACTTAGATGGAACCTTTCAATCGGACTTTGAAGCTAATCTGAATTCAAATATATATATAATAATGTGGAGAGTTTACCAACTAAACCATAAAAGAAGAGCTGCTCTTAGTCTATTTCTTGACACCAGACAGAGGCATTTTCCTATTGGATCATTTATGGCCAGCTACCACAACCAACAAATGAGGTGTTCAACAGTTGTGGCTACCAAATAGTAGGTGTTGTTTAGACAGGGAAGAGTCAGTGATAATGTATTATTGTATCCAGCTAAGGGGATGTTAATATCTGTGCTGGAAACCCATTTGTGTAAATCAAACCAAGTACTGAAGCATTTAAAGCTTACCAGTTGTCTTCAGCCCATGACATAAGGAATCTTGTCATGGGATTTCATTGTCTAAGCAATGCTGCTTCTGAGGTTTGGAGAATCCCGGCCAAATACTTTGCTCCCTCTTCTGGCTGTCAAGAAGTTTCTCTTTGCGTAGAAATTGTGTGGCAGAAGTCCTGTTGTGATTCACTTCCTCAGACGCAAAACACTGTTGGATTTCAGTCTTAAGTGCTTTGATACTTATTTCTAAGACCAGTTTTTGTTATTCTTGCCAATTTTAGAAACGTGTTGTTTTTTTGGTGGCTGAAATGGGAAGACCTTGATGATTACCAAAAGTTTGTTTTATTGAGAAACTTCTGTAGACTATAGATATTAACTTGAAATTAGGAATGCCAGATTTTGACAAGGGCATGACAACCCCAGACTGAATTTGTGAACAGTGAACCTGCACACCATGTATGTTTGCCATGAAAAGTTTCTGAAAGGTGCTATAAGTAATACTTTGAGTAGTATTGACAGATTTTAATGATGGAATTTTGATTTAAAGTTTTCTTGGACATTTTTGCTGTTTGTTCAAATCCAGAAGGATCCAGGGTATATCTAAATTAGAGAAGATGCAACAAAAGGTTGGCTTTGACTTATTTTGTATGAGAAGATATTATTTCTTTTGTACTTTTTATGTTTAAAAAATTCCAAATACTTTTTAAACATCTATAAATAATGTTTTATACATTACTGTATTCTTACAAAAAATGGAATTCAATCAATTATATTTTAAATTGTACGGAGAATAAGATGAAATGAAGACTCTCAGGATTGATGAATATCTGTGTCAAATCGTGTGTATTTTTACCTGTTCATTGCAATGTCATCTTATTCGAAGTTTATTGAGTCCAGTGGGTTAAATTACAGTTCTAAAACCTGAGAACTGTCTCATGAATCAGAAATCAGGGTCTGTTTCAATAAACTTAGTGCTTTTGTTTTCTTTTGCATCAGCATGGCTCCAGATTTCAGAAGAGATTTGTCAACTATAAAAAGGGAGAATATAATATTTATTTCTTAATCAAATGTGAAAAATAAAAGCAGCAGGGCTGTAGCTGAAACCTGTGGCTGCACTGATGCTTGTACGAGAACAAAAATATTTTCCTACAAATCTCTGGATTTCAGCTTCCTTTGACACTAAAAAGAAACATAAATATTGAAAAAGATAAAACAGTATATTTTTTAAGTAATCAAAGGGGACATAGAAACTATATAGCCAGAAAATTTGACATGAAAAATTTAAATAGTTCTTCCAATGTGTAGTAGCTATTTTCAGTTTGTAGGGGTGAAGTCCTTAGTAGATGAAAACTTGGGAGATTTGGATCACACATGCATATTTCTGTGGAAACCTGAAGGAATAGAATGTGTTTATTTGGTATGAAGGCATTTTTGGCAACGATGAATAAAAACAAAACCAGAAATGAAAGTAAGAAAGCAACGAGTTTGCTAGTAGGTCTATATATATATCATTTTTTTTCTTCTATGGACTTTCATCTTCAGCATGTCTATTCGTTGTCTTTGTTTTTTTATAACAGGAGAAAAACATTACAAAACTACTCACTGGCCTTCTAATGATAGGGACAGATTTTGAGAGGTTCATGGCACCTTACTCTCCATGTTTCCTCCTGGGAGCTGGAGGAGGAGATCTCAAGTTTTTAATTGGATTTTGACCAGGGAAGAGTTTTGAATATCTAGTTTACAAGTGTGGAGGTGTGAGATCCTCATATTGAATGCTGAATGTTGTCTGAGTGAAAAATGTAAAGGTTTTATGCTGTTAAATAGCTTGGTTTCAAAAGCAATCTGGTGAATATGAGTCTTAAAACATTTTTAATGACGTTCAGTACCATAAGGTAAAATGAAGTGTATTCCCTGCCAAATAATTACGTTTTGTCTTTTTGCTTGTGGCTGGATGAAATAACCTCTCTGTAGCTGAGTACTTGTTAAGCATTGTAGTGTATATGTTGCCATTTATAGGAGCCCACAACTCTTAGCATTGAGACCTTCAATGGAATGTAAACTTTGCTACTAAAGCACCATTGCCAATGGTCTTATTTTTTTATTAGATTTAACCAAGTTTGTAGGTGGAATGCGGAGTTTTCAGGGCTTCTTGGTGGAGGAGAAGGGTTAAAAGTGCAGTAAGACAGTCTACTAATCAATTTTAACATCTTGTGCCAGAAATCTCTAACTTTTAACTGAAAGCAGAAAGTATTTGAGTTGATGTTGATCCAAAATGAATCATGCATTCTACAGGAAATCATAGCAGCTGATTTCTATTACAGCATTATCTTGAGTGCCACATGAACTATATTGTATTGTCAGGTATGTTTCCGTAATAAATGAGACTACTTTTACAAAACACAAAAATCTGGACAACCAGGTGCTCCTAAAGCCAGTTTTCAGGTAATTTATGGTCACTTTCTACTTTCAAATATCCAGATTAGCAGATGTGTTTGCTGTCACTGGTAGGTTTGGAAGTGTGTGGAATTAAGGCTTGATTTTTCATTCACGCGCAATTGTATGTATTTCATCAGAATATAAAGCCAATACTTCTGTATTTGCTTCATAGCTAATATAAGTAGAATGACTACTTTTGAAAATGCTGCTGATTTCATGCTAAATCTTTTTTCTGTGTGGGCCCATTTCTGAAATCCTTTAAGTTGCTGAACAATCTTCTGAACAAAGAAATTCTTCAATAAATCCCATATATGCATGAAAGATAAGAAAAGATTGAGAAGAGGTTTGGCTTCACACGTTATTTTATTTACTGATCAGAGATTCCAAGTATTTTAGAAGCTCTGTAGATTTAGATGTTTTAGGCTTTATTCATATGACTAATGCCTTTGAAACAAAGAAGTATGTTCTTTATAGTTCTGGTATTGGGACTTAAAACCTGTTTTTATGACTCTTTCTCCACATGCAGATATTCTTAATGTACTTAATAGCAGATGCTAGCTACCAAGCAGACCCGCTTCCCAACACTGCTGTATACTTAGTGTTATCAGCACTACCATGATCATTAACAATCAGGATAAAAGAAAATCTGTGCTCCATTATGGAGCTACGAACACACACCAAGATGCATCTTTCTTAAAGTACCTCTTTTAAGGTTGCTTGTCCATGGAAGCTCTTCAGTTAAGGGAGAAAAAAAAGAATAAATGAAAGAATGATATCTCATATTCTGAAAGTTGTCCTGTAAGTTTTCTGACGGAGGTAAGAGAATTGATGCCATGCCCCAGTGAAACTCGTGTTGAAGCCCTTTAGCCCTCTGCCTGTTGTTGTTGAACTGAGTTGAGAACAGGAATGAGCACAATACAGTCTGATGATACAAATTTTTATAAAACTAAATTTAGGTGTTTGAATCTTAGTGATGCCGTTTAAAATAGCTTTCTTATAGTGAAAACAGAATTTTCTTACTCTCCCTCACTGCCACATCTCCTAAACAGATAGATGAAAGAAAAACATTAAGCAACCATTCATAATCTGAGCATACTGGAAAAATAATATACCGAATAGTCAGAGAGACTCCATTCCTGTGCTTAAGACAGATTGGAAATTGCTCCCCGCAGGGCATGGAAGGAGTTTGTGATGGAATGCTGTTTAAAAACCCAGGCCTCATGTTTGTTCTGCTGTGCTCCACTCTGGGAGGTAATGCATCCCGCGAGCGTACAATATCCTTTTGTTTTAGCATAATTTGTTGAGATACAAAAAGTATATTTAGGAGAAAGTGTGTGGGTTAGGTTCTGCTTGGCAATTACATGTCTGAAAGTTTAGTTTATTCAGAAGAAGAGATTACACCTACAGGTCATGTAAACCTCTTTGGCTTTTTTAAAAGGAGCGTGCAATTTGAATTTGTACATGGCTGTTAATTTTACCATGTCAAATGTGGACTGTACCAGGAGAAAGTCTACAATTAAAAACACAGTATCTGAGGGCACACCTTATGTGGCTTGTTAGAAAACAACACTGTATTTCTCATTCCTCAAAAAATATGAGGGTGCTTTCCTGCCTGAATTTTAGCCCCGTTACACCGTACATTTAGAGAGTTCACCTCCCACAGCCTGAGGTGGGAGTGTGGATCAGGATAGTGTTATGAGCAACGTCAAAGTGTGTTATGTCCATTTCTGGCAGAGGAATGGAGTTTTTCTGTTGAGTCACAAATAGAAGTAGGCATTATGTGATACTACAGCTGTTAAATCTTTAATGACATTAGGATCCTAAAAGACCACAAACTCCTCAATATCACTGTTGTCTGGCAAAAAGGTAGATGATGCCCTCCATTGCTGTAGGCAAGTTCTTAGACGTTCATCGTTCTTTCTATCTGAATTAACTAGGTCTTGCCCTGACTTAGGTTTATCTACCTCAAATTTTTTTTTTTCCTTTTTTTTCGAGCTATATGTATTAAACCTGTGGGTCTCTTTCTGTGACATTCATCTGTTTGATGTTGAGGAGAGATGGGTTATAAAAAATTCTGACATAATTTAGGGCTTGCTAGAAGTGTCTTCTGGTATCTGATCAGGTGTCTCTGATGCTGAGAAAAACAAGCTGTGCTTTAGAGGCATGTTCAGAAGTGTTTCTGTAAGAATACATAATGTGGGCCTTTCCACTTACGTGGAAAATTGTCTCCTCATTTCTGTTACTTAATGGTGGCTTAAATCCTAAAGCACTGGATTTTACTCCTTCCCCAGTATTATTTTTCCATTCTCATTAGCTAGCTAGCTAGATCTCAGTGTAAAAACATAGGAGATTGGCAAGCAGGACTAAAAGTCACCATTGCCTTTATGGAGACCCTGCAGCTATAATAGATGTTTCATTCAAAATAGTCCCACTGCTGCGGATTGCATATTGTACCAGGAGGAAAGCAATGGAAGGAAATACCGGGGGCCATAATGGAGAAGTTATAATAGGCTCTAGGTCTGTAACCCTCTGGCAAATTTCATCACTTTGCAATGAAACGAGGGTTTGGATTGTGGTTTTTCTTTTCTAGTTGAGTTGATGGGTTAAAAGGGTAGAAGAAATCTGGTGTTTTACTAACTCTGAACCACGTCAGGGATAGTTCATGTAAGTATAGCACAGATTATCACATGCTGATCATTCCAAAGGAACTGAAGGCTAGGATATCCGCAGCACACTGAGACCCGTCTGCAGATATAAGCATGTAAGAAGAATAAAAGCATGAAAACCTACCCCATACCTATATGCTGAACTTTTAACATACAGTCTGACCTTGCAAACAGCAACGACCTTACATACCTTACATGGTATTTCTTAAGGATTGTGTGAGGTTCTCAACAAAGATGGGCCCAGGATAAAGAGAAGGAGGTGGCAATAATTAGCTAAAATTAAAACCAGAGGGATTTGGAGGAACGTTTGTAGTCTTAGAAGACTAACCACAGAGTTAATACCTGACTGTGGCACTGATGTCCAGGGAAGGACTATAGAATGTGGTAATATA
>Ga0181612_145684_pt1 | contig 15877 bp, 15 predicted proteins | sample HoacroProtozoa21_FD_119630 | JGI IMG/M metagenome (GOLD analysis project Ga0181612, IMG submission 119630) | Hoatzin crop microbial communities from Cojedes, Venezuel. Combined Assembly of Gp0051906, Gp0051904, Gp0051908
CTTCTTTTTCCAAGACCTTCCCTTTTGACTTTATTTAACAGTTTTGTTAACAGAAACAAGCAACATTTCTTAGGGGGGAGACAAACAGGCCCAGAACCGGGACATCTGAGAGGGGTTTGGTCATCGCAAGCCAAAGGAAAGCCAGCTCCAACACAGCCCGAGGGGAAGCGAATTTGCCAGAGTCCCCCCCACCCTGCAGAAAAACCATGAGAACTTTTCTGTTTGCTTGGGGCACAAGAGGTTTCTGTTTGCCCCCCCCAGCAGAGCCGGCGGCAGCGCCCGCACTGGGCTCTGCCCGGGGGGTTGGTCCCCCCAGCTCCCATGAGCTCGGCCCCGGGCTGGACGCTGCCCCGCTCCGTGTCCGGCAGCCTTGGGACGCAGCATGCTCGCGGGCAGCCATGCCACGGGAGCAGGGCAGGGAGAGGGACGCTGCACCCGGCCGGTGACCCCGGCGGAGCACGAGTCCAACGGCGCAGACGCACGTGCCGAGGACCGGGAGAGCAGCGCTGGCTGCAGCCCTCTCCGTTCCTGCGCCGAGGCTTTCCACACAACCACGGCACGGCTTCCAGCGAGACGCAGCTCATCGCTGCTCTGCGCTAGAGCCGGCGCTTGGCACCTGCTGTCACTGCTGCTGCAAGGGCTCCTGGGGCCTGTGCCGCGAGCTGCTGGAAAATCCCACGCTGCAAGGCACTTCTCAACAGCCACAGAGCGACAGGCGACAGCAAAGCCCCTAGCAGGCCTGCAAGGGATGGCGAGAGCGGAACGCAAGGTGCTCTCCAACCCCTCTGAGAATCAGGGGAGGCGAACCAGAGCAGGACCGCTTTGCTCTACGACAGGGGGTGAGGAGGGAGCACCGGCCCCTGCAAGGACACGCCGGGTCCCGGGGCTGGAGAAGCACCCGCAGGACGTCAGCCCACCGCGGGCTCACTGCCAAGGGCAGCCGGGTGCATGGCCCGACCCACCGCGGCACGGCGGCTCCACGGGGATTAATACGTTAATAGCCCCTAACAATGAGGATCCATGTTCTGTACTGTGAAACACCTAGTCCAGAAGAGTTTTTTCAATAAGCAAATGGGAAAAAAATAAATGCCTTTGCCCAGGCAGCCAGGCTGCAGCCAGGGAAAGCGAGGACAGGGCAGCCCCAGCAGCCCTCGGCCCGGGAGGAGCCGGAGCGTCGCTGCTGGGCTCCTGCGGTGAGAGCACCTCTCGCCTCCCGGCGAAGGCTGCGAGCAGCAGCTGCACGAGTGCCGCTGCAGAAGAGGCACCTGCAGGAACCATGGTGCAAACCAAGCGTTTGCTTTCTGTGGGCAGCTGGTTTGGGGTGGAGAAACGCAGTGGGTTTTCACTGCTGCTTTTATCTGAACTCTATTGTGTTTAACGAGCTGGTAGTGCCCTGGAGCTTGGGATAGGTGCTTTAATGATATGATTGAAGTGAAGAAACCAAATACATTTCTGAAATGTCTTAATTAGTGACTTGCTGGTGACTGCCTTGCTGTGTGACCTTGATTAAACCACCAACTCATGCCTAAGACTCAGAATCATAGAAGGCTTTGGGTTGGAAGGGACCTCCAGAGGTCTACTACCAAGGTGTTGCTACTTATGCAACCTTTACAAAGCAGGTGGTTTATTTCCTCTTCCTTTTCTGCTGGTGGACAAACAGGGCAAAACGTAGGCAACAACACGGCCACCAAAAGGAAGCACGATGTATGAGATTGTATAGACAGCCAGGACTGCTGAACTCATTTTGCAAGACCACAGCGATATAATGGCAGCAGATAAGATAACCCACGGAGTAACTGCCAGCGGGAATTTTAACAGCCTGTCCTAGGGGAGCAGGCAGGCCACAGCACTTCTGCTCTCCGCAGTTAACACACGAGCACGCATGCTGACAGCGACAGGAAAGCAGAGCTATTCCAGCATTCACATTCATTTCACTTACCGTCTTCCAGCAAAACCTGCAGTGTACAGCCTGGCTAGGTGCTTCGCTGGGTAACCTTCACAGCATCCTCTGCCGACTGACCTACCGGACAGCTTCCTGAACGCGCTCGTGGTTTCTTGAAAGCAGGCGCTGAACTTCCAGGAAAGCACAGACGCAAATCAATAACACCTGTACAGGAGAAGACCTGGCAGCTGGTCACCCTCACGCAACCAAAGAGCTCAAGACTAGATTTCCTGAAATACTCTGCTGCCAAAAGACGGGGATTTCAGGCGTGTCCAAGGACACTCCAGGCTTGGCTTCCCAACCTGGTGAGACCTGTGTGAAAAAAGCCATCAGGCCCCTGAACGTCCCTGCAGGCCAACTGCTGCGCAGCCATCCCACGGAGCAGGCAGCTGCACATGCGGGAGGGACACCCAAGCAGTGCCTGGGATATACAACCAGACCACAGCTAAAAACAAGTCTAGGAGAAGCTAAAGGGTGGCAGAGTACTGAATATCTGACCACAGCTTGTCCCAGCAGGGTTGGGGTTTTTTCAGAGGGATGAAAGATGGCAGCGTCGGCACCGTGCAGACCCAGCCTGGCTTTTCCTCTTCCCCCGCCACAGCTGGGTGCGAGGCTTCGCGTCGCACGCTGGCTGCTGTGGGAACCAAGAGCCCTTCGTGCCACACACAGGGCAGCCTCTGCTCTGGTTTCAAAAGCGAGCGAGAGGAAGCAAGGTGCGTGGTGACTGCACGGAGAGGCTTTGACAAGCTGAGACCACAAATGGTTTATTTTTAAAATAGACACTAAGAACAAGGATAACGAAGCAGCTGGTAGGTATCTTATACCCAGAGCTGAAATTCAGCATGCATGAGGGGGGTGTGCGGATCAGCAAGTCCTGCCAGCACACGGCTCCCTGGAGGACTGGAAATCTGGGAGGCGATCGCTGCTCGTCCAGGAACAGGGAGAGGACCTGGAGCAGGCCTGCCACGGAGCAAGCGCAGAGGGGAACTCCCCGGCTGCTGCTCCTCCTTAAAACAAGGAGAAACCAGGTAAACTTGAGAAGCATAAAGGAAAGTCAACAAGAGAGTAAACTCTCAGGTGACCCTGAAAGCTGGAGGGCAGCAGCAGCGAGATGCTGTGACTCAGGGAACAACCCCGGCAGGGGCCAGGGCCAGAAACCTGACTGCAGAAGGTGTTCGTGCCAGAGGCAGTGCTGCTCGCGGCGTCTGCTGGGGCAGGACCACTGGTGTTTGGGTCACTTTGCAGAGCCAGGGGCATTGGGAAGCGCATTTTGAAGACAGCCCCTCGGAACAGGACCCTGAGGACATTACAGATCAGGGCATGCAGTGACCACCAGCAGAACTGGTGACGGGAAAACTCACTCCATCAGACTGACTCAGACTGATGCTGCTTTGAATTAAAGCGTCTATTTTAAAACATCTCCCAGTGGTCTGCTATTGAATTATATTACCAGCATTTTTCAAGTGCACTCTGTTTCAGACCAGTACTTTTCCCGCTTTTGTTAGCTTTACGAAGGGAGGAGGCAGGGCACAGTGCTTGCCAAGAACCTCAGAGGCAGTTCTCCACCGCCTCCCGGGCCTTCTCTCCTGCCCAGAGGTGGGCACCATTGTCAGATGAACACCAGCAATTCTGGAACAGGGAAGATGCCAGAGTCCTCCCAGCCCTCACACACCCTCCCTAGGGCCCCGGGTGTCTCAGCTGGCTCCTGCAATCCACACAGGACAACTGACCACAAATTACGCCTCAAAAGCAGAATTACTCTCATTTAACCACAGCTATCTCCACCTGAGTTACTCCCAAGAGTTCCTTGTATACATGGAAGAGGAAGATTTACACCTAAAGCACGGTTCATCCAGCCGAAAGGAGATGCTACTTTATTCTGAAGTCAGCTGCATCCCCTCCTCCTCGGTAACCAGCTCGGGGTGGCTGAATCGGAGGCTCAGAGCAAACCGAGCACCCAGCCGGTGAGTCCTGTGCTGGTGTCCGAGCCGCTCAGGACAGGGCTGCAGCACCCGCCTGCCTGGTCTGGCCCTTCGCTGCGAGCCCAGCGCAGACCCCGGCCAGCGACCGGTGCGCCCGGCTCCAGCACAGCTCACGGCCGAGGCAGCCAAACCCCTTCCACGTGCCGACAGCCCAGGCTGACGCCACCGTCTCCTCGTCCACCGATGGCAACCACAGAGTGTCTCAAGTTGGAAGGGACCCCCAAGGATCATCGAGTCCAACGCCCTGGTCCTCGCGGGACTACCTAAACCAGTCCTTGCCCAGCTCCAAGTTGGGAGCACGGCCATGTTTCCTGGTGGGTCATCCCAAGAGCGTCATCGGATGCATCGTCCCCCAGGCACCCACCGGCGGTGACCCACGGCGAGGCAGGAGCCCACGCCAAGAGCAGGGCAGGGGCAGAGAGACAAACCCCGCGCTGGCGGCCGTCCTGCCGGGGAGCACACGCCGGCATCACAGACACTTTCACCGTACTTACTGCAACGGGGCCAGATGAGCCGCTACAAGCACAGCCTTCATTTTTCTAAAGGAAGGCCTGAAGTAAGAGTTAGGCACCTCACCGAAAGTGTTTATACAGTGCCAGTAAGCCAGCCAAAACCCCAACCCTGGGGTGCAAAAACAAAGACGTGAGCATGTAAAGCAACTTGTTCGTAAAACGCTTCAAAGGCACCAGAGCCCGTTAATCGTCTCCAATTGATTTTAATACCTGTATTCCCCGTAGACATAACTGCAGGACAGCGATACGAAGTTCCAGGACGTTTCTTATTCCAGGAAACTCTTCATTTCAGTCAGAACCAAGTCTTTCATGTAATTTAATAACTGTTACATTGATTTCTCTTAAATCACTACTGCTGTGTGCACTGCAGCGCTGTCAAGAATTAATACTTGTTTAAAGCGTAGGTTAATTTCTCCCCCCCTCCCCTTACCAGGAAAGATTAATAGGAGCCTGCAAGGGGCTGGTAACAAAAAGAGGGCTGGTTTATGATTAACACGTGTGGTCGAGCCCCCCCACACCACCAGCAGATCAAACAAGGCTGTAACTGCATCTCTACAGCATTACTGCAAACGACTACCAAGAGCAGGCAGCTCCTCCCTGCGCCCACAAGCCAGCTCCGTCTGGACTGACCTCCTTCCTCCAGTCCAAGCACAACTCCAGCTCTGCAAAGGGCACCCGAGCTGCCCGCCGAGGCGTTCACACGCAGAGCTGCTTCACCGGGGAGAGGCGGGCGCTGCTGCCGAGCCCCCTGCACGCCCGCGCTGCCCACACGTCCACGCTCCACAGGAGCTGCTCGCCCTTGCACCAGGAAGAGCAGGTTTATTCTTCCGTGTAACTTCTGGCAAACGAAGCCTGAGGAGGAGATTCCTGTGTGTTCAGAAAAGTCCTGTTCTGGATAGCCACAGGGAACACGGCAAACGAAGTCAAGCAAAGGGCAACGCAGACTGAGTATCAGAAACAGGCAGGATCATTTTAGGTAACAAAAGGAAGGAGGAAATGGGCAGCGTCTTATGCTTTAAGTAATTCTAAACAGGACAGAACAGTGAAGTTTAAAGACAAAAAAATGTGTGGTGGCTAAGAACAGCAAGTATTTACGTGACAGGTATGCTTTTCTAGAACAGGCTGCTCTGCTTTTGAGACCAGGCTGTGGGTACAGCTCACCACACACCCCTGCCAGGGACAGCCGGTGCCAGAAGGGAAGTTAAAGCCTCTGGATGTAGGGTTTTGTTGTGGCAATTAACAGCTCTTACCACCAGTGACACAAGATAGCACTGACCTCATAAACATGCCTTTGCAGCAGAATTACTGCGCACAAGCACTGGATTCCAGCCCACCGGCACCCGAGGCCTGAGGAATAAACAGCAGAAAGCGAGGGAAGCAATGGAAACCAAACCCTGCCTCTCCTCTGGACCTGGATTTCTAAGGACTTGTTTGCAGTCAGGCTTTTTACACCAGGAGACGACACCACAGGGCATGGGCGAGACTTTGGCTTTAGACAACAGTTCCCAAGATGAAGAAACGCTATCAGACCCCAACACGGCCTCGCAGAACTATGTTCAAAACCTCAGCTGGAGCCACTTGTTTATATGAAGAATGCCAGCAGACCGGCAAGGATGAATCACCCAACAGCAAGCCAAAACCCAAAAATATTGTGGAGGAAACAAGTTCACATTAGGCTGTTCTGACCGTGCAAGTGAAGCACCTTTTCCAGTCTGCAGGTGGTGTCCAGCGAGGCTGCTGCGATACACGCAGAAATCGCTCTTCACCAGACCCAAGCGGCAGCGGTGAAAGATTCAACTACAAAGAAATTCCCGGAGCGATTAAGAAATGTGGCAACTCCCACTCACGGCATCCTCAGACCAGCAACGGCTTTAACACTGACGTCCAGCTGAGGATCTTCGAAACAAAAGACGTAGGGAAGACGGGGCGTGCAAACGCCAGCGCTGGAGGAAAACGCGCCAGCCCTCCCACCCTCCGGACCTCGAGTCCCCCAGACCACACGAACGCTCCTCCAATCGTCGCCACCGACAAAGTGTTTACTGCACAAACACCTCGGAAGCATTCCTCATTTGCTCTTTAGACCTTTTAAATCTGTTTTCAGGATTCCTGGAAAACTCTTTAAGCAGACAAGCTGCCTGCAGGCTACGCAGTCCACGGGCAGGCTGGAGTCCCGCTGCAGCCCAGACCGGCAGCCCAGACCGGCTGCAGGTACGTTCCAGGGAGGCGGCGTTCACCAGCCCGTGTCAGATGCCACCCAGGGATCACAAACCACGGCTCCAGGTCAGAGACAACACTCCCATCCCCCTCATCTGTCCCCTGGACAGCGTGCAGAAGCCAAGCACCGGCAGGCTGCTGAGATGCACCAAGGGCTGTAACCCACGGGGTTTGTGAGCCCTCCTGTGGGGCTGAACTACCACAGACGGGGTTTTGGTATCTGAGCAAAGGCAGGAGAACGGTCTGTGCTCACGTACGAAGGCAGCACAAGTTCCCAGATAAGCACCCAATCTGCCTTGCCAGCCCAGTGACCACGGATTGAATCAAGAATCTCTTACCCAAGCATGCAGCAAGCTCCTCATGTTGTCTCTTTGGTTTCACTCCTCTGCTTGGCATGGTCGTGACGGCACAGAGTTTGGCGGGACTTGCCACTCCTACCACCGCGCTTGGCAAGTGTGGAAAAGATAGGTGCTTTCCAAGACAGTCACCTGGCAAGCCGTAACACCCAAGCTGCTCCCACACCTTCTGAGCAGCATGCTTCAGCTTCCCAGGCAGACCATTAATATTTAACTGTTTGGCATCTGGGACAGCAGGAAATCAGTGAAGTGGAAAATATTGCTGAAGCAAGGGATGGAAAAGCTCCAGGACGCTCCCGGATGACTCCTGACTGATGCCACTGCCTCCAGTTAAGAGCTGCTGTTCTGCCAGACCCAGGCTCCAATTCTGGCTCCTGTGAAAAAAATCATCAGCTCTCCCTCAGACGAGCACCGACCAGTAGCTCAGAAAGCCCCAGGTTTTACCAATGGATTTCCATGTTAGTGCTCACTGCATTCTAACACGCGAGAGCACTAGGAGCAAACCTTGTAGCAAGCTCAAAAGCCAAAAGCCCGGTGCTCAGAAAGGCTGATTTGGCTCCGCACTTGGGCAGAACAAGCCGTTTGAGCTGGAGGGTGACTAAAGATGGAAGCGTCTCTGAGAGACAGCGGAGCACAACTCTAGCGTTATCTCACACTCACGGGCGCTGTCAGCCAGGTATCTGGCGAGCACTCGCGTCCGTCTGCCCTGTGGCAGCCCCAGACAGACACCATCCCTCTGAGGTACAAACTCGATCAGATCAGTGTGACTGGAAAACAAAGCTGTAACCAAGGTCTTATTCAGTGTTTCTCAGTTTCAGAGCACACAGGGTGAGACATCACGGCCTTGGGTTATCTGTGGGAATCTCCAGAAAGCCCCAAGCAGCAGCGCTCAGTGCAAAGGCTCCCAGACAACCACCAAACAGGACAGAAAAGCACCCATAACAACGCTCTGGTTCCTCACGGAACGTTCGTGGCACTACCTGCTGTTATCTGGTACAACACCCAAGCAGAAGAACTGGCTTGGCTGCGTTAGATTCAGATAAGGACACTCTATTCTGTCCACACTTGAAGCAGAACACTTGCAAGCACACTGTAATAGGTGCAGTCTCAAAACAGTTGGCTTGGAAAGAAACAGTCCAAGCAACAGCCTAACTGCCCCCAACCACCTCGCTCCCACCCGTCACTTCCTCTCTGCAAGGATGAGAGCGGCACAAGAATTGTTTCTTGTTCTGGAAATCATTTGAGGTCTTTTATGCCTCATTTGTCTCTAAGCCCTCCTGCTTTATTATCACCTAGCCGACACAAAGCAGCATCTCCTTTTCACAAAGAATCTCCAAAAACCTGCTCTTCCACGCTAGCCGAGATCAATTTCCGTGATGCAGCAGGGGAAGGAAGCTGATCGACCACTTAGATACTAGAAAATACATAAGTTAAAGAAATAATTAAGCCCTTTTCCCGTTAAACCCATCAGCCAAACTACCCCAGACCTGCAAGCTGAGACCTACGGAGCAGACCCCTCTCCCTCTTCCCATCGCAGCCTGTTAAATGGCTTCCACAAGTTGGTGAGATCACATTTCTGTCTCAGTCCTCCCGCAATTCATTCTGCGGGAGGCAAAGGTCAATGCTATTACAATTCATTTACTTATCTGGTTTTATCCAGTTAGCAGACTGGTCAACAGCTACTGCTGAGCGACCAGATCCGCTGCATCGGGCGAGCCACCGACGGGAGGCACTCCCAGCAGCGCTGCTGGGGAGCTGCACGTGGACTGCCCCACCAGCAGCTCACCTCGAGATCCCAGCACACGCACACCCACACCTGCAGAAACCAGAGCCCCGAGGAGCTGCAAAGGCTCTCCTTAGCCATGCCAAGAAAATAAAAGCACAATTTAGACGTGCTCCTCAAGAAGATGGGAAAACGCATCAATTTGCTGATGCATCAATTAATCATGCAGGAAGAAGAGACAAGATTACAAAGGAAAAAGTTTCTGTTTACACATGTGTCTTGACATTCAGCAGCCACTGAAAATAAAACACATTCAAAGGCGCACAGCAGCTTAACGGGGCCCACTGAAGCATTTCTTGGTGTGGCAAAGCATGACGTTGGCACAAAGTCCACCCGCACTGCCCCAGTCTATCCTCGTGTCTCCCCTGTGCTGTTTTCAGCAACGTGGGGCTCCGTGGTAAGGCGTGGGGCTCCGTGGTAAGGCGTGGGGCTCCGTGGTAAGGCGTGCTTCAAATGAGCAGTGAAACCTGCACACAGAAAAGGGGAAAACACACACAGCTCCGTCTCGCACAACGCTCAGCTGTGCTCCTGCGCTCATCTATCGCACCGAGTCACAAACCTGAAGCAGCCAACTGTGATGTTCAGATTAGCTCGTTCCCACACTCAGAGGAAGCCTGGCTCTGCTGGCAAGTGCTTTGTGACCAGAAAAAAACCCAATCCTTTTAGTGAAAGACGTTTGACTTCTAGATGACATAGATGAAGATTTTGAAGAGAGTTTGCACATCTTAAAGGTTCCTTTGAGACCCTCCAAGCACCCCTGAGGCTTGAAGGTCCAACCTATCATCAACCAATGAGCCCCCAAGCAACCGCTTAATCAGGTCTCATTAGAAGACCTCAAGCATGCTAAAAAAAAAAAATAAATAAACCACTAATTTCTCTATAAGTTCCCTGTAGCACTGTCTAGCCGAAAAAGCTATTCTGCACGTGGCTCGAAGCATATGCCCGTCCCAGAGCACTGCCACAGCCCTGCTCCTCCTCGTGTTTCTCATCTGATGGGAGCGTCGTGCTCAAACAACGGCTCGGGACACCAGCCCGAAGCAAAGGGGTGCTCTGCCTGCGCTCCCCAGCTGCTTCCCGCAGGCGGGCTGTGCCCTCTGGACCGCATCTGGCACCCGCACGCTTCCCAGGCAACCACAACGGTGACTTACTGAGACAGGAGGAGTTCATTCAGCTTGGCTGTGGCCTCGATAGGTCAAAGCAGGGTAACATTCCGCAGTTTTACTCACCGTGTATCTTCAGATGCTGGGGGAAACCCTAATGCAAAGAACATACACAGCCAGACACTGATAACATCTCTATCAACTCCTAGAAAGCATCTAGCGAGTCCCTTCATTCCACGTCAGCTCTGTCGGATCAGCTGCTTTCCAGTCTCTACTGATCCATCTGCTCTGCCAAAAGCCAGTGCATCATCTCAAACGCCATGGAAAGAGCTCCTTCCCCCCCAGAGCTCCCCGAGGGCAGGAGGCCTGCTGGTCCCTGGAGATGCCAAATGAACCAGAGCGACTATCCAGTCCTCCCATACTGCAGCTCTGCAGCAAACGCACTGGCTCCAGACTCAGTTTGCGAGGCACTGCGCTGATGTAACCCCGAAGCCTTCACCGTTCAGGAATCCACCGCCTGCAGTCAGCGGGACGGCAGGCGCAACACACCGGAGCCAGGAGAGCGTCGGCAGGCAAGCGACTGACCCGACTGAGGCACGGTCAGATGGGCACTCACCCACCCTCCTGCAAACAGGATTCCCCCACGCACCTTCACTGTTTAGGGTAACCACACGCTCACAGCCAGCAGCCATTGCACCACAGATACGCTCCTACCACGCCGAGGGACGGCTTCTCCGACAACAGCAATTCAGAAGCCATCCCAGTTGCACACAATTGCTATCAGGTACCGGGCAAATTTTTAAGATATTGCCCATCTCTTCCTTTCCCCTCAATAAGGCAACACTGAAAAGTAAAAGCCATCATGATTAAGCACCATTCTCCCCCCAAGCCACCAGTAGCTATGTACTTACCTGAGGAAAATCACCATTTTTTGGTAAGAAGTCAGTGGGGTCCACAGATGCATAGTTTGTATCCAAGAAATATGGTCTGCTGATGGAATTCATATAAAAATCGTGAGGGGAATTAAAACATTGCCTGTAAGGAAATGGGAAAAGCAGTTATTTCCTGGCAGTCCTGAGCATTTCTCAGGTTGCTTCAGACTCCAGCAGCAGCAGCGAAGCTGCAACTGTGGGATGACACATACAGGAGGCTGATATTAAAAAAGATGTGTTTCTTCACAGCAGATATCTAGGCAAAATAACGACACCCATCAGTTACGTCCTACTTCCCAAACTCACCAGTGTAAGAGTCTGGAAAGCTGTACTAACAGTTCAATTTTCAGCAATTTGAGTAAACTGGGAAGGATTTAACAGAGAAAAATTGTCTGCAGAACCAAATAATATTTCAGTCCTGACAGCAAAGCAAAATTAAGGCTCTGCGATGCCCCAGCGCCAAGCGTTTGCTGGGTGTGATGGAACCTGACAATCACGCTACATAAGGACAGGCATCAAGCTGCACACCCGAGCGCCAGCTGGGGCTGTAGAACTGAAACTGCCCTGCAAACCAGCACAGACAGGGCACGAAACCACCCTCCTCGCCCAGCCCTGACAGGGAGCGTCAGCGCTCACAGACCTGAGCGTAACGACAGGCAAGAAGGGAAGCGTTAGGGACGTGCAACCCTAGACAGAACCGTTAGCCCAGACGGAGATGAATTATGGATGCCACCAACCATACCCAGTCACAAAGCAAGATCTCTGCTGAACTAACAAGTGAAAAAAGCCAAGGTCTTGCGACTGCTCCCTCCGGGGCAGGGCTGATGCCAGCGCTTCCTCCTGCCTCCCTTCCCCCAGCCCCAGCCTCCTGCCAGCAGAGAGGAGGCGAGAGCTGCCCCGACCATTCCCTTCGTGCTCCCCAGGAGCAGCCTCTGGCCTGCCTTGCGGGCCAGCCCGGCTCCCGGCTCTGCTATCACAGCGGCCAGCCCGCTCCCTCCCGCAGGAGCACGGAATGTGCTTCGTCATCTTTCCCGTAAGGGCTGCGCACTCACGCTGCTTGGGCAATCGCCACCCAACACGTTTGCGTGCTGGAACCATTACAACGCTTCACCCGATCCGACTGGTTTCCTCTCGTGGCAAGCTGTACGTTCTTCGTAATGCCAGAGTTACAGAACCCACAGCAATAAACTTTAACAAGGCACCGGCGGGGGGAGAGAGAAGCAAAACTGAAAAAGGAACCTTACCCAGGAGCAGAGCTAGGGAATGACTGCGCTGCCAAACTATTAGTGAGCAATTAAAATGCCATGTGTGGCTAGCAGCTCATTAATACACCATGCTTAACAAATACATATGGATTTATGTGCAAACACAGTTCTCTCGCTCTGCTAAATACATTTTTCCTGCTTTTTTGTCATCATTAAAGATAACACCCCCAAAAATAAACAGCTCCCTCGCCCTCTCTCCAGTGCTGGCACGCTTTTACCCACTGCAGAGACACACGGCCACAGGGACCCTGCCCGCGCGGCCGCAGCGGTGGAGCGAGCACGGCCGCAGACCAGACCGTCCGGCGCTGACACTCGAGTCCTCTTCTCGTCAGGCAAATTAAACCTGCGCATAAATTCTGGAAATTAATGTATTTACATACAGGGAAAGGCTTGTTTAAGCTGCTTTTAAGTTGAAACTGCTGCGTTCTCACCGTCTCTCTTGCACCAGGACAGAGCTCGGACAGCGCTAATGAACTAACCAGGGAAGGGGAAAACTATTTTTACCGGAAAAGTGAGCGCCGCCTCCTATTTCACCAGCACCTCGCGGGCCCGGACAAGTCAGCTGAGGTAGCGGGAAGGAGACCAAGGCAGCCCCAGCCTCCCTGGCCTGGCCTGCTGTGGAATGACCAGCTTTGGTATGTTATTTTGCTTCCTTTAATCTTGGTTTTCAACTCTGCGAATGCGAGATGCACTTTCTTCTCCCAGCCTGAAATAAGAGCCAACAGCAACTCAGTGCGCTGCTTTGAGATCCTCTCAGGAAAGCCACCAAACACACAGCACGTGCCAAGTCCCGTTAGTACCTCTGGTGCTGTGCTTTACCTTTCTTTCACTAAGAACTTCACATTCACCCTCATCTGAGGAGCTGGCATCAAGCCACTGACACATTAGCTTGAATTAAACTGCAAAAAAAAACCTGTCAAGTGGAAGAATCAAGTCTGGAAACCTTGCTGCATTGCCATAGCAAGGACGTGAAGCAGCCTCATGGCAAGACCATCCTGCACAAACCTGCTCACCCTCCCAGGACTCAGGCACTGGTAACTGCTCCACAGAAGCTGCACTGGGTCAACGCCTTCCCCTCAGAGGCTGAGGGTGTTTCACTGGGTAACTAAGAATCAGTTTAGAAAGGAAATTTATACTGGCTTTAATCACACTGGATTTACAAAAGACTGCCTATTTGCAACCTTATCCTAAGAGCTGACTTCCAGCTGCAGCACTAAAGCAGGAACGTGTGGCCTGGACAATAGAGAACGACGTCTGCGTTCATCAGCTCCAGCACCGGCAGTCCCTGTCCTGTCGCGGAGACGCTCCACCTGCCCACGAAGAGCCAGGCTCCGGTGAACGTGTCGCACCCCCACGCCCACGTGAAGGGAGGGACACGAAGGTGGGCACGCTCCGACCCACCGGGCACCAGCAGTCCGACTGCAGAGACGCTTCCTACCCTTCCTTGCGCAACCAAGCGGCTGGCCCAGAGACATTCTTCCGCCCGAGTCCCGGGCCGGTACGAGCCGGCTGGGGAGCATCTTTGGATGGTATCAAGTTCAGACAATTGCTTTCAAGAGCAAGAGTGCTTTTTTTTTGCTGCCACCCACTCTACACATAGCAGCAGTGGAACAGTTTGGTGCGAGGCAAAGCTGAGCTGCCGTCTGACTCCCCGAACCTTTCGGGGTCAGTCCAGCCAGCGGGTCTCAGGGTAGGGCTATCCACGTGCTCCCACAGAATGTTGTTGGGGGCGGTTTTTTTGTTGGATTGCTTTGGTTTGTTTTTGGTTTGGGGTTTGTTATTTTATTTGTAAAGAATTTGATAACTTCCTTCACTCTTCCTGAGGCTAGGGACTTTCAACAGCAGGACCTAGAGGAACACCCTGGGGACAGGAATCCTCATGTCGGAGGCGAGCAATGCAATGCCCTTCCCTCCCGGGGGACGGGTCTCCATACCCGACAGCTTGACCTTGCTACGACACCACTTCTTCAGACTGCTGTGATCTCGCGCCTGCCTCGCGTGCTTCACGCCTGCTGCTCAGCCACGCAGCCGCTGCATCTGCAGCCCTTCTGGGGCCACGCTGCGATTCCACTGGAGAGCTCCCGGCTGTATTTTGGCCTGACTTCACGCTCTGACGTTACAGCCCTCCGTGCAGAGACGCAAACGCCACGTCCAGCAGAAGATCAGAGATGAGCTGGCGAGGTCACAGGCTGCTTCAGTGCCAGTCTGGCACTCTTCTTCCCCGTCATTAGACCAATTTATGTTTTTCACAGCCTACTTTACTATTGCAGTAAGCAATACTCCACGCACAGGCGGCAAAGTAGAAAAGGGCATGAAAACAGCAGAAGAGGGTGTTGTGTGTTTTGGAAACGGGGAAAGAAAGCTTTACTCCAGGTTTTGAGAAGCACCTTTTTGCAGATGTGTGACACCACTTCCAACAGCACAACTGGACTGACCCAGACTTCCCTGAAGCACGGAACGTCTTGAGCCCGCAGCTGCAAAGCAAGCCCAGCTCCTCAGGGATAACCGCCTTCGAAATGAACCGAGCTGCAGCTCCTCCCTGCAGGGACCTGAACCTCGTTTGTTCTTTCAGCAAGGTTTAATACACTGTTTACATTTTTCAGGTTAAGAAAATCTGAATCAAAGAGGCAAGCTTCGGTGTCTTTTAAAGAAATTCTCTAGCATGAAAGTTGACTACTGAAAAGAAACAGGAAAAACCTGCTTCAGTACAAAGCTGTTGCTATGAGAATAAAGCCATGTCCAAACACAGCCACTTGCAAATGAGATTTCTTCTGCAAGGATTTTGAAGAGAAACTTGTACCAACTCTAACGCCATTCGCATTTTTCTGTTTTACAACATGGGCTTTAATTACAACTGCCTTTAAATCCCATTTTTCAATATTTCCATCCCTTTCAGGATTCCTACCTGTAACTTCCTAATTATAAATCCATCTAAAAAAGACTCAGTTGCAGCTTTCAAATACAAAAGGACAGACTTCTCTGCTTTTCGTGAAATACAGATAGGGAAAGTTTCACCTGAAAAGCAATTTTTACAATTACCAGGATCTAGAGAACAGGAAGCCAAAAGTGCAGCCTTGGCTAAAGCATTCTCTAGCAAGTAATTGCTACAACAAGCCTCATTTCCAAAAGTAACTACAGCAAAGTCAACAAGTTTGCATTTGGGTTAAATGCAGGCATGTCTTTGCAGGACCAAGGCTCTAACGTTTCCAGCAGAGCTGACACGAGCAGCAGAGCAGTACTGAGGAGGAAAAAAGCGAGGGACAAAACCAGAACAAATGGTCAAAGAAAAAAAACCCAACTCAATAGACAAACACAATCTAATCTTGCGGTTCAATACAGCAAAACAGAAATTCTGTTATAGCTCTCTCGAGGATTCACCAAGTGTAATTTACAGGAATCATACTCAAAAAGTACACCCTCTTCCAATCAGAGACAGGCTAGCTAAGAGCTCAGATACTGAGCTTATCAGATAACTCCTCTCAAACTCTCACTTTGGGGAGTAACAGCAAGGCAGAGCTCCCTCCAGCACCTGTGGGACAGCTTCCTGCTAACCCGACGTCAAGAGCTGCCCTGTTCCACCCAGCCCGGCGCTGCTGGCCAGCTCACTCCGCAGACGGAGGTGGACCAGGGATACGGGAAGCAAGCAGAACTAACACAGAGACAAAGCACGTCTCGTGCCCCTGGAGAGGAGCTGATCCTCACTGCTGACAGCCAGGCTGGGACTTGGGACACTCCAGAGGATGGAGCTCTCTGTTTTCCATGAAGATGCTAAAATCCCTTTAGGAAGGGGC
>Ga0181612_126069_pt1 | contig 15876 bp, 6 predicted proteins | sample HoacroProtozoa21_FD_119630 | JGI IMG/M metagenome (GOLD analysis project Ga0181612, IMG submission 119630) | Hoatzin crop microbial communities from Cojedes, Venezuel. Combined Assembly of Gp0051906, Gp0051904, Gp0051908
CCCCCCCCGTGAATAGATTAGGGATGCGCGTGAGGTTAGGAGGGCACATAACCAGGCAGGTGACCTGAACAAATTAAAGAGACATTCCATGCCATATAATGCCATGGTCAGCAGTAAATTGAAGGGCAGGGGGATGTTTAGGTAGGTTAGACATCTTGTGCTTGGGAACTGGCTAAGCATCGGTCTACCCATAGGAGATGGTGGGTGGTTGCAACTGCAGCACTTGTCTTCTTTCTTCCTTCCTTCCTTCCTTCCTTCCTTTCTTTCTTTCTTTCTTCCTTCCTTTCTTCCTCCACTTTTTCTGACTTTTATTTTTCCTCTTCTATTCCCCTGTCCCACTGGGGGTGGAAGGGGAGGTGAGTGAGTGGCTGTGTGGCGCTTAGCTGCCTACCACAGCACTATTTCACAGTATTAATTTAGCTATTTATAGTTTTGGTAAACTTCAACTGTTTCTTCTAAAATTTTCCATACTCAATGGTGCCCGAAACTGATTTTTATTTTTCTAAATGACCAGATAGTTTCCCAAATTGAAGGGAACACACTCCTGTCTCTTATGCTTATATTAACTCTGCTTTGCAGGCCGTGACATTCGCCAGTGGACTGGCACTATGTCTATCCATTGGTCATCTTTCTGAAAATCCACTGAGGCAAGGTGTTAAAATCTTGAAAACATGGAAGTCTGCAGAAACTGGGGGGGCTAGATCCCCAAATTATTTGTCCATGCTGGCTATGTTTTAACACAGAGATGATTAGCACCTTCCCTCCAGCTGTACTTTTGGGCTATGGTGGTACTTGCTGGATCTGGGCCTGCCAACTCATTCAGAGAGAAGGTGTTGCATAGCTAGATCAAGGTTACATGGGCAGAGAAGGAAACTGTGTGGGTCTCATTCAGAAAAAGCGAAAATTTGGCCAAGAGAAATAATAGAAAGAGGTAGGACCGGGCAAGAAATAGTTAGAATAAAGCAAGAATCAGAGTAATGGATGGTAGAGGATTGTAAGGAAAACAGAACTGGAAATTGGGTCAATTACGAGACTGAGAAGGACAAAATAGAGAAGAGGAAATGTGAATCGGTAGGTTAATGTAGATTACGTCTGCGAGCAGTTTTTCAGCAAAGATGATCAGATCTAGCTGGCTTCTTAAAAAAGTGAGGGAGGGAAGGGAGGAAAGGAACCAAAGGGAGGGACTGAAAGAAGGACAAGAAACAGGACAGGAAACAGCTTTAAGAGATAAGAAAGATATAGAAAAACAACATGCAGTGAACGGGTGTAAAGAAGGTAAAGAGCTGAAAAAGGGCAGGAAATATCACAAAGATCCTAGGAAGGTAAAACAGTAAAAACTGAAAACAGGGATGGCTGGAAACAAAAGTTAGAAAAATAGGAATACATTGGAGAGGATGAAAGGATTAGAGTATAATGTGTAAAAGATCCTGCACTACAACATATTCCTTTTTAGAATCTGAAATAGAAATGAAATAATATCTAGAAATGAAATAATATCTAATTTGTACAACATCTATACAAATGTTGAAATGTATACATGGCTTCCAACATACGCACTTTCCTCAAGGGCAAAAGACTTCACTACAGTTGATCTCAGTACCACTACACGATGATTTTCAAATATCTCCTAGAAACTCACCATCATGATCAGTTGAAATGAAAGGGAGGTTAATAATAACAATAATAAAACAAGTGTGTTTCTGCTTCACTAAACAAGTGTCACCCTGTAACACTTCACTAAATTTACCATCCGTTTCTTCACTCCACTTGTCACATAATTCAAAAGAGCTGATCAACTGTGTAGGGAAATGCTTCTAATTGTTCTGTAACACTAACCTAACTGGGACTGTTTGTCAATTGATTACTTTATTATTCATCCCTTCTACATTTATGGTTTTTAATGTAACCTGTGTAAGTATTGTTTTCCTATCTTTTTCTAGAAAACTAAAATGGGTAAGTGTGAATTACCAGTATTTATTATATTCCAATAGTACTGGAGAAAGTGTTAAACTGATGAGAAGGAAACGTATGTTTTTAATAGAAAGAAGTATTCTCGACACATTAAACAAATGGGAGTGAAAATAACTTGAAATTACATATAGTGCTGATTCCTATTGCTTCCTATTCTCAGGGAGCTGTACTTAGCAAGATAAAAATCAACAAAAATAATTAAACTCCTGGCAAAACAATCTAGCACTATCCCAGATAGAAAAGAAAATCTTATTTTGAATTGTAGTCACTGAAAAAAGTTAATGTTTCATGCAATTTAAAATTTGTGTTAATGCAACTCCTGTAAAGTCAAATCCTATTTTTAATATATAAACATTTATACATTTCAAATACATATATTATTTCCATGTGTTAAACCATTTCACAGAATTGTAAAAAAACCTTGTGAAATATATATTGCATCAGAAAATAAAAGTAACCTTAAGATGCTTATGGTAAAAGGCTATGCTTTTACTAAACAACTTTACATTGTATTTTATAGGAATGTGTTTTTTTCCTGTGGAATGCTTTTAGTAATCTACTAAAACCACAGTTCCCTTGATGTTATTACCTAACAAAGTTTAGCATTGCTTCCCTGCTATATAAACTTAAGCTTTTTATTTTACATTGCTGTTTGCGTGCAATCATTTCTAAAAATCATTTATTAATGCAGAACAATGTCAGCTGCTACAAACTTCAGCAAGCACATATACACTAGATAAAATTTTACAACACAAAAGGTATAAATACAGCCAAAATCAGATTAAAGAAAAACTCACTTAACACCTCCCTCTTCCTTCTGAATGTATTTGTAGCAACAATAAGGCAGTCAAGGCCAAAAGTGATGCCTGTTGTCTTTTTGCTCACTCTTGCAATGTCTGTCTGCAAATTCTAAGAAGTTAAATAAAACCTCCCTGGAAATTCAGGTGGTAATTTTTCAGAGAACCAGAGAAATTTGACTTAAAAAAATCTGAAAAATTATGCTCCAGAAGCAGATGTGGATTCTGTCTCTTAATGACTTTGGAAGCAAAAACTATTTCTTTTTCAAGGGTAGTGCCTTTTTTCAGAATCAAGTTTTTAGCTTTCTCTTCACTTGCCAGGGAAAAGTCCCACATTATATGACTGCCTAATGCAGAAGAGAAGAGAAACTTCCATTTCATTTCTGCTTATGCAGTATAGCTCTGCACTTTACCATGCACACTAGAAAATTATTTGGCAGTAACATCATGGAAAAAATTCCACTTCCACATGTGAGCTTTACGCACATGTATAAATATTCTGCTGAAAGCTAACTCTTACTCAGTTTTAATGGATCAAATAATATATTATCTTTCTGACATATCTGCATTGGAGTTATCTTCCAAGCCAAATCATGTCTTCTGGCATTAGGTTTTGAATGTCTGACAATACATGCATTTGCATTTATTTCTTTTAACCATTTATTCCAAAATATGACTTTGATATAAGGAATGAATACATGTTTTGTTTCAGTTAGAAATTTGTTTCATCTGGGTTCACCTGTAAATAGCAGAGGCTGGATAAGATCCTGTGTCATAACTGACCCTCACTCTACCCCGGTACAGCTCTACCGCTATATGATCTTTATCGCCTTTGTAGAGCAGGATCCCGCTGTCTTCATCTGTGGCAATCTAGTTAAAAGAAAGAAACACTTAGAAAGAACTAAAAATGAATATTAAATCAAAATGCTGTATTAAGTGAATCTCTGAATTTACTGCCATAGTCTACTACTTCACTACAAAATTCTTCCTTGAAGGACAACCTGACAAAATTCTTTCTCTTCCTGTGAATAAGCCCATATACTTCAATATGGAGTTATTCCAGTGACTACTTTAAATTTTTACCTCAAACTGTGAAAAGATTTTTAAGTGAGCCAATGACAACTTTGGCTAATTTTCCACACCATGAAAAGTCATTTATACTCTTTTACAGATCAGAGTCTACAACACAAGCAATCTTACCTGTAGAGTGATATTGGTTTGGGGGCGTATCTTAGCTGAAGGGATTTGTAGATAGGATTCTTTGTTGACAAAGTTTATACTGATCAGCTTTTCACATTTCTCACCCTGGTAGCCTGATAAACATTGACAGATTGGTTCACTCTCTTTTACGATACACTGGGCTCCATTTTGACATTCATAATTATCACAAGGGCTGGTACGAGGTAGAACCATTGGTGGTGAAAACTCACAAAACAAGCCGCTAAATACAAACAGAAAAAATTAGTATTTCCAAAAAAAAGCAACTTTGGCAGAAGACATACATGTTTATACTGCCTTCAGATCTTTCTCACCTGTATCCTTCTGGGCAAACACATGTATATCCATTAATTGCATCAGTACACTGTGCTCCATTTTTACATTTGTTGTCCTGGCAGTCATCAAAGTCAATATCACAGTGCTCACCTACATATCCAGGTGTGCAATCACATCTGTGAGACAGGAAAGCAAGTGGGATAGCACGGTGCCTTGTAACAATACAGTGTGCTTGTGACAAAGTTAAGGAACTACTGAATTGCTTAAAACTCAAGAAAAAAAAAGCACTACTGTGACTTTGTGTGTAAAGACTACGTAGCTTAATCATGTTATTATATGGGGAATATACATATGTAATGAATCAAGTTTGCTAGTTACGCATGCTTACTCATCTGCCATTTATTGAAGAATTGTGGTTTAAATCTAGAGAGCCCTCATGAATCATTTTGACAGTTCTTCTTGGAATTTATGAGTAATGCAGAATGCTACATGATGTTGTACGTGGCTGCAAACACTAAAAATAATCAATATGCCTAGTTGCTGAAACCAAGACAAATATTCCAAGGCTTATATTCTACTGATGGATATTTTCTTTGTCAACTGAACAGTTATGAATGGACCAATGCTCCACTTATACAGTTTAGATGTTATGCATAAATTTTTCCCCTTGAAGTTCCACTAGCCTGATTTACTATAAACAGCTCCATGGTTAGTGAACTAACAGAAGTCTCAAAACACAGCCTCTGCCCTCCCCAAGCCTCCACTGAACTAGAAGCAGCATATCCTCAAGACAGTATGTAATGGTTTTTTGGGGTTTTTTTGGTTTGGTTTTCTTTTCCCCTCCCCATGCAACTCTCATTGTTAATGCTAGTGGCACTGCTTCAGGGAATTCTCATACATTAGACTGACTGAATGCCCAGAACTCTGTGAAAAATGAATGGAAAAGATCACAAATTCATGCATCCACATGATTTTTTTTTTTTTTTAATGAACATGTATGTAATTGATTTTATTAGACCTTGTGATTTCCTCCTTGGTGGTGTTTCTTTTAGAATCTAAAATTTGCTTTAACGTGGCAAGAGTGACTTTAAATAGCTGTGTAACTTCAAATTATGTACTTCAATCACATATTTGGGGATTGGACTAAATGACCTTTAAAGGTCTCTTCCAACCCAAACTATTTTATGATTCTATGAAAAATGCCTCGGTTTTTATTCAACAACATATACGAATAAGAAAAGTGAAAAAGAATAGAAAGTATGCTATTAAAAAGCTGACTGAGATATATTCTTGAATTTACTGCATGTGCTGTTTTCTGATTTGAAATCTCAGAAAGTAATATGGAAGATTAGTGTGTTAGGCAGTAAAGTATAAGATGCCAAACTAGGTTTACTGAAGTAGCATGAAGAAAATAACACACAACAATTGAAATCCAACAAGTTTTCTATTTTCTAGATGAAAACCATCAATGTAATTACATGTTCATTTGAAAATTTAATATATTTGATTTTTTTTGCAATATTTTAAATAAAATGTCATTTCGTAAGTAGTAGGAATGATAATAAATAATCTGATTTTAGCACAAGAGCATACTGTGCGTAAAACAGGTGCTTATGACAACATTTGAAAGCTGCAGTTTTCCTGCATTTATTAACCTAAAGCCTCTTAAAAATGCTTTAAATTGTGCATACTAATTAATTACGTTAAGGATATGGTGTAATTAAAGATTAGTTTTCCTGGGGATGGCTTCTTTAGTTTATACCTTCCAATGTGCCTTCCTAATACTCTCTTTCACAATTACTTCTCAAAAAGCAGTAAAATTATTCCAGTTCAATTACATGCAATTATTTTCCTACTGTCCAAACTACTAAAAGGGTTTTGTATAGACTGTCACATAGACTAACTGCTTTACTCTGTGTTCCTGTTTAAAATCTGACTGGAATTAGAACTGTTAAGGATCTGTAAAATTCAGTAAAACATATTGAATATAATAATGTAGATCTACATGAAAATAATGCCCTATTCTGCTCTAATGCTTGGTAATAAAAATCAAAGACTACTGAAATTTGTATTTTGAGAACAGAACTTGCTTCCAATAAAACAAAATAAAAATACATTAAGGACAAAAAAAAAAAAAAAGAAATTTAGATTCAGTTACACTGTGACAATATTTTAGACTTACTTGTATCCTTTGGGTGTCAAGATACACTTTGAGTCATGCTGGCAAGGATTCAGGTTTTGAGCACAGAAATTTAGTTTCTCCTCACAGAGCTCACCTGAAATATAATGTATGCTGTCAATTCAGTGAAGATATCACAGTGACCTAAAAATAGCTGTTTCTATTTTAAAAATATCCCCTACAACTTTTTTATTAACACTGAAAAATGCATACTTCGTGATATAACAATAAATACTACCTTTACAATTAATATTAATAAATAAATATTAATACATTAAAAACTTCAATAAATACTAATCTTCCTGGTAACTCCTTTATTTAAAAAATAGTTCAATGTCAATCATCTATCAATGGATATAAATGATAATTTTGTGAAAAAACATTTCTTTGTTTATAATATTTATCTAGCTCTGCTGTACAGTGAGACACTAGTGATTGAATCTCTTCTCACTAGAACAAACAAGCCATCAATATGTTTTTCTCTTACTTATTTTTAAGCACACTACACACAGAAATACCCAGATTTGCACTATAAGTAATCTGTTACCTGAAAAAAACCTGTTAATATCACTGCATGTCAATACAACTCCAATTATCCCAAAATGAAAACTTTCTTTCTACTTTTTCTTAAATATGACTCTCCAATTTTTGCATTTGTTAATGTAACATAATTATCTATAATTTTCTGTGAAAAGAAAACAAAAAATTCTGTGTCAAATGTCTGCCCTTCCCTGCTGCAGTGGCTCTAATTTCCAGCATGGGCTGTATAATCTAGAAAATATTTTAATATGCTTAAAATATGATTTTATTTGCAACTTTATGACAAGGAAACACTCAGAGGTATGTAAACAGATCAACAATGTCTTGTTCTCCGACTAACTAATCAGAAGATACCATGAATAATACACTCACAAAGTTTATCACTGGTTTGTAAGATAGATATACTTATTCCAGCGTACATATGAAGAACAGATGTAGAATCAACAGGTATAAATCCTGAGCCTGCTGAATTTAGGGACATACATGTCTATCAGGCCCGAGAACTATGGAAGGAGTAGGGTTGCACTGTGTCATTTGTCATGGAATAAAACACGAGCTAGTGAGCAAAGAGAAGTAGAACCGTACACCAAAATGAGGAAGAAAAGAGTAGAAGATAGCAGTGGATGAGCAGATACTTCCACTGCTAAAGCTGAACTTTCCTTCAAGGAGGCACAGTATTTGGTAGCCCTCAGTTTTACTTATGTGAGTGTGTTAGTGGCCTGCTGAAGAATCTGCTGGAGGGCGGCCAGAGATTAAAATAGCATACAATGGCTTCACCGCTTTCCTGTAACTGTTAACTGTTAACTGTTATCCCTGAGGATAAGGACAGCACCACCACAAATATAGGATGAGGCAAGAAGGACAGACCGTTTAGGGACACAAGCTGGGTAGAATCAGGAACAGGCAGATTGGAAAAAGGGAGAAAGATACAGGATAACATCACAATAAACTGAAAGCAAAAGTAGATGGTTAGAGGTCTATTTATCCTTTTTTTTTTTTAACAGGTTCAACATATCCTCTATTTGTCTAAATTTGTCCTTTCCACAGCAAGTGTGCTTACATAGTAGTGTTTCAAACTGCATATTGTGGATACGAATACTGACTACCCAGGACTTGAGAGGTTATTTCCAGGACTTATCTATTAGGGCATGTAGAACTTATTTCAAAGGATGGACAAATAAGCAAACAAACATGAAAGAGTTGAGGAACAGTCTACGTTAAAGCAAGGATAAAGAAAAAGGCAAAAATGAAGTGGAGCTACAGATAGTTATGCTCAATAAAAACACATCTGAAACATGTATGCTAAGTGTGACAAGACATTGGACCTCTACACCTTCAAAAATGAGAGGAGAGCCAAAACCAGCTAGACTTTGCAGCTATCCAAAAGATCCAGACTGGTTCTACACAAAGATTTAAAAAAAAAAGTCATAGCACATTACCAATTTGCAAGTAGTGCATTTTCCCTACAAAACCAAATAAAGCTTTGAGTTAACACAAGAAAACGGCCTTCAAGCACAGGCTACTTAACAGTCCTCAGGAAGACTGTCAGCAACAATGTGACTTAGTCAATATATGTAGGAAACTGAATGAAGATCAAATGCAGGCCACTGAAGATGACTAATAGAAAGAACTAATTCTATCCTCAAAGCCTCTTCAAACTCTCAATGGACTTACTAGTCTGGAAATGTGCAACTGTTATGACTAGGTCAGTGCACAAAGAATCCTGAAATGCCAGGGATTCTTTGCATCCCACAACATATTAAACAAAAACCAGATCCCTTTCTCTTTTCAAACGGTTTTGTTCAACCATATACATCTATAAGAGGAAGTAATTCTTCACATAGCATTTAGTCAATTTGCAAAACTTGTTGTAATAGCTGAAATCCATTTAAAGGTCAGCAACATTTAAGAATGAGATATAATTATGGGAACAGAGAATTCAGATTTGCAGAAATATGGAGTCGAATAAGCAAGAATCAGTATTTTTTTAACCTAGTTTAAACACATTCCTATGGCTTAGAAATGTATATATGTGCCTACATATATGCGTATATATGCATTTATATATACACCCCCCCACACAAATACCTTATTATGGTATATGTTCTATATCAAATTACGTGCAGAATTTCAAGATATATAACACCTCAATTATAAATAATAAAAATATGCTGTTCACTGCTTAGAACAGTTGGACAAAAGCACCTCTCAACATTCCCAAGATTATTAATTCTAACAGTGTATCAGAGACTTTCTGAAAGTGACATACTGAGCCTATCTTTCAAGCAGGGCTGGAGGTTTGCTATCTGTAGAGAGATTAGCAGTAAAAGTTCAGTGATAAACCCCCAAAATACCTAGAAAAAGGCAAATTAGGACTGGTATAATAGGAGCAAACTATCTCACCATTGCTGTCAACCACTGATTTTGCTACAGGATAGTAATTGGGCCATGGCTTAGATTATTACTGGCACAGACCTCTGAAATTTCCTGTCTAAGCCTGTCTATTTTTAAAATTTTTTTTTTCCCCATCCAGGGACTTATAAAATACATGATTTCTTAGTTAGAGTACACTGCATTTTAGTAGTCATAGGTTGATGGTCCTAATATCTGCTGAACTACACTGAAAGCTCAATCACCTCACAGAAAGTTCAGGGGCACCTGAAAAGTCTTAATTCCCAAGTCATAGCTGTGAATCCTGCATAGAGACTGAGGGTCAAACTAGAAGTTTAAATTTGAAACAGGCTTACAGTTTTGAAAAATGTCGACTTCAAATTATAAGATCAATGTTACACTACCAGGCCTACTGCAGCCAAAAGGCTTGCAAAGATCACCAGGTATTTTTGAGATTACGGTCAGACTATGATCTGGGTACTCCGCAGAAAAGTTCACTGAAAAAGAAGAGAAACAATGATTCAAAAACCCACTTGTCTTTAAAAGACAAGACTTTTTGTGCTGTGACAGCATAAAAGGAAGGAAAGTTTCCCCTTGCATTTGCCAATTGTATGCACTGTGAAATAGGCCAGAATCATATCACTGGAGCGAGCTTTCCGTTAAACAGTCCAATAGCAACTAGCCTAGGGAAGGAAACAGGAATCAAGGAAAGGACATGCTAAACATGGCGGTCCATGTAGTGAAACAGTAATGTAAAGAAACCCCTTTGAACAAAAAAAGTGAGTTTTACATAAAGTACAAACTTTCATTATAAAGGAAGAATATCATGACAGACTTGCACACAGGATCAGTAAAAAGAAAAACAAGAAAAAATCAAGATGGAATCCAAAATACATACATCAGATACTGAATTTCTGAATGAAAATATAAATACCAGAAGAACAAACCAAAATAACCCAAGTGTGAGTTCATTTGTACTGAATGGAGCGTTCCCATAACCAAAATATAACTGTTTGCAAAAAAGTTAATAGAAATGGTTAAGTAAAAATACGTGACATGGAATCTGAACCACTGAACAGCTTCCTGGTAAAGCAACATCTCTTATAGTGTACTGAATAACCAGCGTGTTATTCAGAATTTAACTGAGACAAGGTGAAGGGGAGAAAGTAATTTGTTTGAAATGAAAAGACAGTGATGAAAGTGAAACACTTATTGAAGGAAATATCAGATTTACCAAGTTAGGCTCCTTGGCTTTACTAGAAGGAAATCTTAGAGAGTTCCCTGATTCGGGAAGCATAATACAATGTTTTAAAAAACATACTTCAAAATACTGAAAAAAGATTGTGAAACAAACATCTGAATTCAAGGAAGCTTGACACCAATGTAAGTGTACATTCCTTTATTCATCTAATAATATTGTAACTGAGGCTTCTGTAAGAGCTTGGCTAAGTATGTTTTTGAAAGATGGGAACATTTCTGTATGTAGGAAAATAAGCAACGGACTAGTTTGTTTAAAAATAAGCAGTGGATAAAGTGTCAAAAAGCCTATGAAAAACTTCCAAAGTTTAATGAGAACTAGCAATAACTCTTTCCATAAGACATCTTGCTTAATCAATCTAGGGAGTCTGGATTCTGGTATGGAGTATTTTTGCAATCAGTGGAACTCTGTGTGGTCGGCACAGTCCAAAGGAACACAAACTCCCAAAGTCAATACTGGAATATTTACTGAGATTGTGCAGCTAGATACAGAGGATGATGCAGACTTAAACAGCCAGACAACACTATTAAATACTGACGATGAATTTTGTGTAATCCTTGATGAACTAACCAAAGTCATAAATTTGCTAGATTCACAGGTCAGTTTGTGTTTCCTCTGTGTATGCTAATTCAGTCTTACGATTTTACGAGATTATAAATCACAGAAAAACTTAATCACAGAATACCAGGTTGGAAGGGACCTCAAGGATCATGTGGTCCAATCTTTCTTGGCAAAAGCATGGTCTAGACCAGATGGCCCAGCACCCTGTCCAGCCGAACCCTAAGTGTCTAATGTTGGGGAATCCATCACTTCCCTGGGGAGATTATTCCAACAGCTGATCTCATTGTGAAAAATTTTCCTCTTGTGCCCAATCAGAATCTCCCCAGAAGTAACTTCTACCCTTTATCCCTCCATCTTTTCCACGTGACTCCTTGTAAAAAGGGAGTCTCCATCTTCTTTGTAGCCATCCCTTAAATACCGGAACATGGTGAGATAAGGTCTCCCCTAAGCCTTCTTTTCTCTGGGCTGAACAGACCCTTAAGTCTAGATTTTCCAATATATAAAGACAAGTAGTACAACAAATAATGAGGAACAATGCAATAAGGTGAAAAAGGATTTACATAATTGTTATTTTGAATAATTGGGCAATAAGTGCAAAATACAGTCAAATAAAGCAATGTCAGCCACTATATTTCTGAATGAAGAGGACAGCTCTAACACCAATGGACACGGGCTTCTGAACATAATAGCACATTGCTAATTACAGGCAAGCTTACTGAAGCAAAAAGCTTAAAATCACTAGACTATCAGCAAAGCTGAGTATGATATTAGAATAAAAACTAGAGACAGAATGCAAAAGAAAGAATGGTCAGTTTTAATTATCAGAATCAGGTTTTTGCTAGAAGACTTATTTGCTCTTCCAAAGCTAAAATAACAAATACATTTTACAGACTTACAGGTAATTGCTAGAATAGCAGGTTTTTATATGTGTATATATCTGTCCATTCCAGCTTCTGAGCTTGGTTACAATATATCGTGAGTCAACTTCTACAGTATTTATATTTTATCAATTTGGTATTATTATATGAGTCTTTGACAGGACATCTTCTGACTCAAATAGCCAATAGCATGTAGGAGTGGTTGGAAAATGTCAGTGCCATTTAACAAATTGTATACAGAAAAGTGCTGCATTTTTATGAAGCCTTGAGTTTGATGAACAGTAGACAACAAATTATTTGAAGTCTTGAGCTCATTATTCAGAAAAGACAAAATATCTACTATATGAGGGACAAAGTGGCTTACAATTAACAAAGTTCACAGTCACAGTAGGATGCAGTTTATAACCACAAATCTGAACATTTTGTTGAAATTTAATTTTAAAGTTGAATTCTAGATCTGATGCATTGCTGGACTGTTCCTATATTTCACCATTGCTTAATGGTTCATCTATCCACCATGCTCATGGATCTCAGTGTAAGATGGGGCTTACTTAGTTTAACATTTCTAATTGTTTTACATATGCTGTTTGGCAACTACAAAGAAATGGTAACTTTAAGGGAAGTAAGCTTTAAGACAGTTAAGAAAAACAAAAGGATGGATCATAGACCAGAATAAATAATAGCAGTGATCAAACTTGTAGCAGGTAGCTCAGCTTGCCAAGGATAACATGTATATTACCCCTTTATGAAAAGGCAGTAAAATTACTTTAATACCTGAGCTTTTAATATAGAATAGTCATTTGAAGTATATTAAGCTAGATGAAACAGAAACTTTTACAATGAGTGATGAAAAGCAAGAGAAGCAAAGGTATCTCTTTATTCTAAGAAGCTGTAACACTTCTGTGTAGTTCTTACATGAATGAGGATTATGATCCTGATTTAATGAAATAATTAAACTTTTTATCAAGTTTGATATGACATGATTTGCATTTGATTACTAGCATGCTTAAATTTTAGGCAGATACTTATTTGATTACCAAGTGAACTGCAAGTAGTAACTCAACTCCTTTATTGTAGTAGCAAGAATGCCATGTAATGAAGTTTTGAAACATATAAAAATATGTATATCTCCATGTCTAGGGCTTGCCTAAACTAAGACAATTACTTAAATTATCCCTTTTTTTTTCCTACTACTGTCACAAAATGTCAAAAGATGTCTGGCATGACAGAACTGACTGATCCTTCAAGCAACTTGTAGACCATTAATAACTTTCATGTTCAGCTGGCAAGCTAATACAAGTATGTATCACATACACACTTGCTTAATTTTGGTGCTGAACTTAGTTCACATCCCCTGGGTGTTTGATAGTTTGTGAGGAATTTGTTCTTGATATAATCAGTAATTTTAATACGTTATAGTTCATACTTGTGTAATAGATTTACAGTGGGTACAATTCTGTTTAGTATTCATTGCCTTTCTACCTTTATTCACATTTAAAGACATTTAAACTATCAGCAAGACTAATTATACACAGGTAACAGCTGCTTCACCTTGAAATGGAGACTTCAGTCTCTTCATAGTAGCATCTTCCCTTTACATTCCATCTGAAAAGCCATTTTTCATGAACACAGAAATTTTTTCTTTTAATTTCCAGATGTAAATCCTAAAATTCTGTAATTTACACTACTGGAAATCAGTGACAAAGCAAAATTTTATCCATGAACCACAGATGTCAAACTAGTTATTGGAATCTGCTTGGTTTTGGGTTCGTTTTGTTTGTGGTTTTTTTTTTTTTTCTTTTTTTAAATTCAAGAATAATCAAGTACTCAACTTTTATGTTTATACTGAGCTGGCACTTTTCCTAGTTTTTCTAGGGATAAGTACTCTTTTATAACATCAACCAGTTTCTTACTGGGATAGTAACAGAACAATATAGAAAAAATAACTTAGGCAGTGACAAGGGGAAAGGAAAACAGGATGCTATCTTTGCTGTCCAGATAACTAATAATAAAATGCAAATAGGGCAACATGTCTAAATGGAGTACAGCTTGAAGCATGGAACTCCTGTGGCTGGAATCACTTTCTGGAAATGTCTTGTTCCCTCCATCAGTTGAAGAGAGAATTTAGACTCCGATTTTAAGTTGTAAGAATTATTCATCAGATGCCTAAATTAATCAACATAGATGGTATAATTGCAGCTTTGCTCAACATGTTATTTCATGGATAATGAACATATTTTTATTACTAGTGAAATATTGTATTGCTTTATAGACTGCACAATGTTTATCAAATTAAATGAATGGCAAATACACAAGATGATTTGTTCGCTTTTAAAACTAAATACGTAACTTCATAAAGATGCTGTCACTGATTATGTTAGCTCTCAGAATGTATAGATGATCAGATTGTACAGAAGATGGTTTATGTCTGTTAGTGAGACAGGTATTAGGCAGAAACTTAAAAGGAAGAAAAAAATCAGGAACAACCAAGGTTAGTGTCCTAAATCTCTCCACTATTACCATTTCTTGCCATTTCTTGCACCATAGTCTCAGCTTAATGCGGTCATTTCAGTTTCTTTAGATATTTACAACAAAAAAAGGCCACAGAAATGATGAGCAAGAAGATTGCCATTTTGTACTCCAGCATATTTACTAGTACCATAATCTAATGAAGAAATTAAAGCAAAACAGTGCTATAAAACAGAGAACACATTAGAACGGAACCAAGGTATGTCTTCAAGGTGACAAGAATAAATATTTCAGAAGATCACCATGTAAACTTTTTTGCTAGTCCTATCAGTGGCTGTACAAATCTTTAATACATTTGAAAAAAAAAGACAATGAAGGTAGTATTAAATTACTCCTGCACAGTGATCTGCATCTTCAATGACATTCTTCTGACATGTATTCACAGCAAGAGTCAAGTGCCTAATTTGAGGATTTGCAGTGAGCTTTCTATATTATATCTATATACGATTTATTTGATCATTTTTAAGAATTGAAATCCATGCACCTTTAAGGAAAGGAAAGTGAGAAACCACAGTAAGTGAAAATAGGCTTAAAAGACAACTGACCTTTTTCCACTTCATTCAGATTAGCAGCTTGCAGTGACAAAGACAGAAGAGACAAGAGACTTTTTACATTGTAATACAACAGCATAGCACATTAAGCTAATGCACAACTATAGCAGCAGAGAGGTTGATATAGCAAAATGAAGCAAGCTTCAGAGTCTCACCTACAGCAGAGCAAAACAAACAGAAAAGGTAAGAAGTACATGCCACTGGTGGCATGAGAAAGGTTTTACTTCTGGATCAATTAGATCTGTGATCTAATGACTGATGATAATGAGCAAGAGAAATGATCATCTGTAATCTATAGAACGTACATAAAATGACCTGAAGTTTAGTAGGCTGAAGTTAAAATAAAGCAGATGATAATGTTAAGAGAATAGCGTGGTTAAAGAGTGCAGGACGTAGTGAGGCGTTTTAAATCTTTTATTTCTCGAGGTTTCATCAGACACACTGAGTGTCCACTGCTTACTGTTGTTTCACAGTTACAGCCTGTGATCTTAAGAAAGCTCATAGTATAGTGCAAATACCATTCTTTGTCTTTCCACCTGTGACTGTGGGGGTCATTGTAAAACTTAACTGAGGCAGAGAAAAATGGATTCCTGATTCTTAAGCAACAACATAATATGCTTTTTTAATTGTTTGTTTTTAAATCAATACTGTTTACTTGAGAAGTGTCAATTTTCAAGGGATTGTTAGAAAAGTCAAAAAAGTGAGTGTTTAGTTTTGCACTGCAACA
>Ga0181612_138718_pt1 | contig 15876 bp, 8 predicted proteins | sample HoacroProtozoa21_FD_119630 | JGI IMG/M metagenome (GOLD analysis project Ga0181612, IMG submission 119630) | Hoatzin crop microbial communities from Cojedes, Venezuel. Combined Assembly of Gp0051906, Gp0051904, Gp0051908
CCCGGGCCCCCCCCGGCCCCGGGGTGGGGTCCCTTCTCCGGGCTATAGGTGGATATCTGCTCCACCATGGACCTCCATGGGCTGCAGGGGGACAGCCTGCCTCACCATGGTCTTTCATCACAAGCTGCAAGGGAAGACTCTCTGCTCTGGTGCCTTGACCACCTCCTCCCCATCCTTCTTCACTGACCTTGGTGTCTGCAGAGTTGTTTCTTTCACATCATCTCACTTCTCTCTCTTGACCATCATCTCACTGCAATCTTTTTCTGCTTCTCAAATATGTTATCCCAGAGGCCCTACCACCATTGCTGATTGACTTGGCCTTGGCCAGCATCAGGTCTATCTTAGAGCCAGCTGGCACTGGCTTTACTGGGGAAAGCTTCTTGCAGCTTCTCACAGAAGACATCCCTTTAGCCCCTCTGCTACCAAAACCTTGCCACTTAAACCCTTAACAGATGCATGCATATGCATATGCCAATGTATGTGTGTGTATACATATGTATATGTGTGTGATCCAAAAAGTCCACAGCACTGTGAGGTTAATATAAAGGTGTGAACTGAATATCAAGATGCTGGAACTAGGATTTGAAGGAGAATTTTTATATAGATGCTTAGTGACCCATACAGATTTTTTGGAAATCCATTTCTAAGAGTGTTAAGCCAGTTCAAAAGTATATGCTGCTACTAAATTCAGGTGGAAAATATTGTCGAGTTTTTTTCAGGTGGATAGTAGAAGATAGTAGTAGAAGACTGTTTAAAATTCTGTATTCCTGTTAGTAGTAATTAAGAACCTGGACATATTCATAAAAAAAAGGCAAGAAAAACTCATTACTAGAATGCATTAATATTATTGCATTACATTATTTCTTTAAGCTATTTTAATGATAGTTAAATGATCACAGTATAATTATGTCATCATAGACAGGTAAGAAAAAGAAAGGCTGTAAAAACTAGTGTTAATTATGTTAAGTGCTGTATATAATTTTAACATGTTTAGTTCAAGAAACGTGTGATGTGAACAACCATAAATTGAGAATGGCTGTTGTAAATATATGTATTTTAGCTTTATAACCTTTATTTCCAAGAAGAAACAAAAAAATCCTTAATAAACATAATTTAGTTGCACTTTGTGAATAAACTTGTCACTATTTGTTGCTCTAGTGAGATTCATATTTGTTAAAATGCAAACAAGAACTGATAACTATGATCTATGTAAATGAATAATAATATATTATTCAATCAAACCTGAGATCTCACTGTTTTTTCATTCAAATATTTTTGCATTTGCTGCTGCTATAAGTAGCTATATTTAGTGCTCAGAAACAAATCTTGTTTTCCTTGTATACTATTAATGAGTTTGTTTTATGTGTTACTGTATACACAATAAACGCCAAATAAATTTCTGTGCAAAGCATTCTCAGTAGGTACATTGAACGTGAAGCTAAAACAGATCATTAACTTTAGATAATTTTGCCAACTATTTAATTCAGTCCTTTGCTGAATTAGTTTCTATTTGTGTTAGTGTCAACCACATGAAAAGTAAAATTGGATCCAATTTTTTTGATGTTGTGTAAATAAATGTTGTTTCAATTTGCTGAAAACATCTACAAAACTTGGTTCACCATAACAGAGCAAAGACACTGAGAAATACAGAGGTGTATTCATCTTTTGAAGAATATACTAAATTTGACTTTTCTAATCTATCATTAATCCAACTCCATGACATTTTATAACCATCAATTCACTGCATGAAGTTGTTTCACAATAATCGTAATTATGCGCATCATTTAAATGACCAAAAATAACATGAAAAGCAGATTGAAACATCAGAAATTAAAACCAACATTGACTTTTCTAATCTTCTGAGCAGAATCTCATGCATCTTATTGGGCCTGAATTTTGCTGTGATGTTCTGCAGTTCAAAGATGCTTTGATTTCCATTCTAAAGATTTGTCTGAAAGCATCAAACTCTGACTGTTTCAAATTTCTTTAATGAATCTTAACTCTTTAATTTGACATATGTTTTTATATATAGAGAAGCTCCATCAGCTGTTTCCCTTGTGTCATCACTTTAAACGTCACATTTGAAGACAGCCATTTTAGAGTTTCTTACTGTACAGCAAAGCCTTGAGTGCAACTGAGTCAAGGTTACTAAGTAAACATGAAATCCAAACTTATACTGAGCATGGTGACACAAACAGAAACAAAAATAATGGAAACTGAAGGTTTAGCAAAACTGAATATTAAATAAAAAGAAGACAAAAATTTCAAGGCTTGGTCTTGTTCCCACATGACCATATGAATGTCATACTATTTGATTTTCTTTTTCATTAACCTGTTGGTTACATACAAGTGTAATGATGTGAATTTTTCTGCAATCATTCCTCATCTTACAGTTATCTATTTGCAAATTGAAGATCCAGTCTTGTAACATGTTTACAGTTTCTGACTGCTGTCTGAGAAATTCCAGTATTTTTTTCAACAAGCATGAGGAAATGTGAAGAGTCGGTTGACTGCCTGTGGCAGATGTGACAATGTTTGTGTTTGGATGGAAGACAGTAATTCTACATATCACTTGGAAACACAGAAAGTGACTGGTAAGGGCAGGAGAACATTGTGACAAATTTGTTCACATTTGTGAACAAAACAGGGAAGGTCTTGACCTAGGGCCAAAGAATGGGAAAAGAACCAAAGAACCTGTACTCAAACTCCTTTAGCTGTTGCTTTGTTTATTTTTAGCAGATGCTGGATTAATTTTAATGAAATTGTATTTGTTGATTATGAAATGAATCTTTAAGTAATTGGTCAATAATGTATCACTGTACTTTAAAGTGTCAGTCTCTTAAATATTAGGATAGCTGTGCCCGCCTCTTAAGACCTGGTCCAAGAACAGACTAACAATATTCTCAGCTGATGTGCAACAATGCTTAGGCCATAAGTGTGATTTGTGATCCTCTTACCTCATCAGTCATGAAAATCTGAAATTCGTCATAGACTCATCTACTTGGTGAGAAGTTACTCTTTTGAAAATCTGCGGCCATTTATTTGGGTTTGAATCTCTTTTTCTGCTAAACAATATTATTTCACAAGCAAGCCGGGCTATAGTCCTATAGCTGGGAACATATTTTATAGTAGAAACATGAGGACTCCAGGTAGGATCATACTGAAATTGCTATATATTTGACGGTAATTTGCTGAACTTGAAATAGGCAAGATCTCTATACTTGACTGCATTACTAAATGTCATATGATGAGAAATGGACAACCTCAGACACCAGTTACTTCCTAGTTTAGCCGATGTAATTTTGTTCACAATTTTAGCAAGCTCCACTTCTAACCTAGTCAGCTGTTTTGCACCTACTGTTGTAAATGAAGAGCTCTTCCAAAGATTGGTTGTTTTACAGATGGGAGAATTTCTGACCCCTAGATTAATTTTGCTTTCATATATTTCTATTTGTTCTCATGACAATACTGGGCTTAAATGTATATAGCTCATGTTTTTCCTTGGTAAATCCACTTTGGACAAATTACAAAATCTAAAGGTACATAAAAACCGGGTCTAAGTTTTATATTAATTTCAGAAGATGTACTTAAGTAGACACTAAAATAACATTGTAGAATTTTACTGAGAGTAAAATCATTAACTTTTAACTTTTCAAGTTAAAATGTGAACAACATATGCATAAGGTCTTCTCTTTCCACATACAGAAAATGGAAATAATTCTCAAAAAAAAAAAGAAAAAGAAAAAAAGAAGGTAACTATGTTAGTTCCAAGTTGCCCTATCCAGTCAGGTTTTCTTCACATCTGTTTTAAAAACTTACATTTCAGTACAAATCTCAAAAGACTAAAAAATGCAATGCACACTGTTAGGAAGAGGAACAAGATAGCTTGCTGATGTGTCATACACAGGAGATAACATCAGTATTTTCCTGGTTATTCTTCTCTATGGATGCACAGTGTAGCATATGCTCAATGGAGCAGAAAGTGCTTGTTTACTTTGCTGTTTTTGAAAAGACGCATATCTTGTCTACTTATGTCTATATCCCATATATATCTGCTTTGTCTTTCAAATTAGCCACCTTTTCCTTTTGTTACTGTCTGTTGTGGTTTTTCACGTTACAACGTCTATGTGTTTTTGTGATCTTGTGTTCTTTGTGGAAGAATACATGCTGTTCAGAAACTTCTAAGGTAAGACACTTTCAATTCTTTGTTGCAGACACTGTATGGCCTCTTCCACGCAAAGCCAAATCTGACTTGGCATGGACATCAGGAAATCATTAGAGTAGTTGATACCCATACTTGTTTCCTGTTATTCTAATTTGGGGAAAAGTAGTGAACTTTACTTGTCTTCTGTTAAGTTTAGAAGCTGAACTGTGGAGCAGGAAGTGAGAGTCAGAGTCTCATTTAACTAACAAATAAGAATTATTGAAAGGGCTCAAGTATATTGTCACTGTTTAACCCCATACAGCAGCTCAGCCCCACACAGCTGCTCGCTCATTCTCCCTACATTATGATGGGGGAGAGAATCAAAAGGGTAAGTGAGAAAATTCGTGGGCTGAGATATAGACAGTTTAACTGGCAAAGCAAAAGCCATGTGTACAAGCAAAGCAAAATAAGGAATTCATTCACCACTTCCCACTGGCCCGCTGGTATTTCTCTATTTTCAGGGAAGCAGGGCTCCATCACTGATAACAGTTACTTGGGAAGATGAACAACCTAACTATGAAAGTCCCTCTTTCCTTCTTCCCCCAGCTTTATATTGCTGAACTTGTCATCATAGCGTCAACTTTCCCAGGTGTGTCCCCTCCCAGCTTCTCATACATCCCCAGCCTACCCACTGGTGGGGTAGCATGAGAAGCAGAAAAGGCCTTGATGCTGGGCAAATACTGCTCAGCAGTGGATAAAACATCCTTGTGTTATCAACACTGTTTTGAGGACAAATCGAAAACATAGCATCGTACAAACCACCATGAAGAAAATTAACTCTATCATGGTCAAACCAGTACATATGCTTATACTTCTCCTTCCTTTCATCATCACCCTCTTTTCTGCAGTGGCTCATGACAAATGGGGTATTTCAAGTGCAGTTCCTACAATATCAGTGTGGGAGAAAAAAACCTACACTCCTATTCATAGTCTCGACAAAATTTTTACAAAACACAAACAGCTTAAAACTCAGTGGACTACGTTTGTATTTAGAATTTATCTTGACAGAATTTGGGAATTCCTAATGAAAGTATCAGAAGATTATAAATGGTAGCACAAATGATAAATTTGCTATTAATTTCCTGGAAGGAAATTCAGTATTTTCCCATTTAAAATTTTGCCATTATTTGGTCAAGCAGTAGAAAAATATGTTGCTTAGAAAAAACAAGACAATGAGCAAATAGTAAAAAAAATATTAACAAATGAATAGTCATTTACTCTAAACAATTCATGAAATAGCTACAGATAATAAATGTGACCAAAGTGATCAAGATTCATTCCTGCATTATTTGCAAAAAAAAAACCTCAGGCTCTTCTTCATAATGAAATCTGGACTGTTATTACCATCCTTAAACCATAATTACAACAAAATTTGAAGAATAATATTTTATAAGCCCAGTGTAACCCTATTACAGACTTCACCTGCTGTCTAAAACATATAGTCCAGGTATAAGTGGCAGCAAATTTATTCTTTCAAAGACCATGAATTAAATAATTTCTATGAATTAATTTGGTGATTATTATTGGAGACAAAATATTGCTGTCATATTGCCTTTTCAGTTTGAACAGCCTCACAATTTAATTTCAAATCTTTTAATGGAAGTAGAAAATAGAGTGCTATGCAACTCGCTGCCTTTGCCAAACTTAACTACCTTCTGTGTGATTTCCACACATTTTATGGATCAATTATTTACATGGAGCTCTGTGGATAACTCATGACAATAAAGAGACTGTTTTCCTTCAACCTTTGAAAAATAACAAACAAAAAAAAACCAAACCTGGATATTTTCATAGTTTCAAGGATAAAAACCCATAAGGAGAGACAACAATGCTTTAACTTCTCATCATATCGTGCTAAAAGGAGTCAGAAATTATCTGAGGCAATACAGCATGAGGCTACTAGAATAAACCTGAGTGCCTTCATCAAGTTCTGCACTATTACTACTGGACTGCTTCTGGTATTTGTGCGAGGCTGAATATCTCTATTTTGAAGACCCATGCATAAAGGAGATCTATCTTTCTTATGACAGCTTACTTATGACCTGAAACCGCACCTGTATCTCACACCTGCATACTCCAGAAATAAAGAACAGTTAAACTCTTCATCTATAGAGATATACACTGTCATTTCCTACTGCCAAAACTAATTAAACATATTTTCATCTAAGCAATGTGAAATTATGATCAAAAAGAATCAGAAATTGAGGTATGTTTTATATGAAATGTTTCTCTGCAGCTGCAGTATGTATCCACACATTCTGTAGGAGTCTCTGTGGCTAATAATGAGATCATGCAACAGCTCTACAATCAACTGAACATGTGAAGTCTTTCTCTTCTGTTTCCCTCTTATATTCAGAAAAAATACAATCATCATAACTTTGTTTGATACCTGTATTCCTTAAGCATTTCATAAACTAAAAAAGTTAGTGGAAGGAGCTCAGAGGCAGAGAAAATTGTACACACCAGGCTATGTCTGTGCAAACACAGGTGCAGGGGGCTGTGGTCTAGATCTGAGATCAAGTACCACAAACTGCCTCCAGACCTTACTTTTTACTGTAAGGAATGCAGCCCAGGCAGCAAACATTTTCCAGCATTAACATCAGTTACCTAATTGTCCATAAATCTGCTGGACAGTCCCTTTAAAGTACAAGAGATATCATACAAAGAGATTTATCCAAACTGAGGTTAAATAAAAAGCTTAGGAATAAAATAGAATCAGTAGTCTCCTCTAATAGGAGTGGCAAGAAAAGCTTCTCCCTTCACTGCCTACACTCTGTGCTCAGCAGGGAGGAAAGACTACTGCAGTGGAAGCTCTTGCTGTCACTATTTGAACTTACTGCCAGTGAAAACCAGCCTGGCCACAACTGTGTCCTGAACAGACTCAAATATCTAAAAACTATCATCGGAGGATGTTTCTGCTCTTGTTCATTGTTTGAATCTTGAACTGTAAACTGTGTTAAAATAAACACAGTGTATTTTTTTTTCAAGTTTTGAATCTTGAACACCTTTTTTTGCCTGTTGATTTTTGGGAAATTGGTTTTGAGCACTACAGCAATGTTCTTGGACGCTCTTCCGTGTAGCTGATTTAAGGCACTGTCCAAAGCATTTTTTGGAGGTTTTTGAAAGATGCTGAAGCTGTTCAGGACATACAGTTACAAAGCTATATTTTATTACATAATACTTACTATGGAAACAAAATGTCCATTATTTCTTTACTAAAAATAACAAGTTCTCACTTATTTCTTTTGTGCACCAAAATCATCACGGACGTTATCCAAGATTCCAAGATACGTTAGTATCTTGGAATCTTACCCTGAATCTTGTGATTCCAGCACTCTTCCTGAAGACCAGCATCCTGGATCCTTCAAATTAGTAACCTCCTCTTTAATTTTCTATTTCACTATGGACACGTAAGAGGAAAGAAAGATAAAACTTTAGGAAACCAAAGCTGTTTTGATATTTCTCCTTACAAAATGCAAATACTATCCTGCTTTCATATCGAAGCTAGTTACTGACACTGTATTTCTAGAGAAGCTCTCCAAACATTCAGAGACTTATAAGGTGGGGGGGGATGCGGCACATCTTCTGATGGAAGGACATGGTCCACATTCAAAGGTCTCTGCATGTTAAAAGAATTAAAATGAGACCTGAGGCTGTGAGATATCAAGGGCTGGTGATTGCCTGGATTCTGAGTGTGTGCAGAAGGGCTCTCTCTGTCCCACTCATTTTTACCCACCTTTCCCAAATCTTGCTTGAGAAGCTGCAATTCAGTTCCATATTCTGCAACTGTCTGACTGAAAATGTAACACACCCTTGCATACAGTGTTAAAATAAATGCTATGTATTTTTGTGTTCTTGTTCCTTATGGGATTTAAAAAAAAGAAAAAAACTGAAGCTAGAAGGAAAAATTCAAATGCAAAGTCTATTTACAAGCCATTATCCCTGCCTTATTATTAATGGTTTATTGTTTATTTTACTTTTAAGGGTAAAAATTTTCTTTTATAACATCTGGGAAGCAAATAGACATGACAGCAAAATATGCACAAACATATCAACTCCATATAGCAGGGCATGATTTATTTTCATTTCTTTCTTTTATGGAAAAGTGGGTTCTTTTTGTTTTCCTGTAGATTTTTTACTAAAAGCATACCTCCCTAGCTCCTTGAAGTATCCAGAAAGGACAATAAAAAGCATCATCTGAAACATACCTGCCAGTTTTAGCTGAAAATAAATTATCAGTTTCTATAACTCTTGTTGCTGTTTAAAAAAGAAAAAGATATATTCCATGTCTCCCAGGTAAACTATTTTCAATAAATTTTGTATTCAACACATTGATGTTCCCAAAGAATAAATGAACAATCCTATATATACACAATCTTTATATTTTGTTTAATAATTTTTCTTGCGGAAAAAGAGAGCAAACCAAGAAAACTCCACTTTGCCAGTTAGGTTCTCACTAATACTTTCACCATGGCTATATCTTGTCTGACTGTTCAAGAGTAATAAATTATTTCTTCTACCTCCCTGACTAATTTATTTCTGAATTCATGACCTGGTTCCAAGATGGTAGTAAGAATACTTTCTTCAGCATTATTTTCATGCCTGTGAAGTTTAGGAAAGTTTTCTGCATATGCAGGTACACAACGACTTATGTTTGTGTAATACTCATAGGGATATAATACCTTTTCCTTCTGTGAAGATTCTTGGGGAATAAAAAGGTCTACTTGTTCATGAAAACAAACAGTGATAACTCATATTTTGTCTACAGTTTTCCAAGTTATGTATTTGAATATCAAATTATTATGGTGTCTCCTCAAACTGTAAGCTAACAGCAATGAGCTGTTAATGTGTTCTGTACTGTGCCATGTATTGATGGGTGGTTTTTAGTTGTCTCCTAGACAACCCGTCATTGTGTCTCCCCATTTCTTCACAGGTGTGGATATTTTCAATAATGGCAGGGACCTGTTACTTTTCATACAGAGGTTGATAAGTTCTTGATAGTAAAAATTAGAAGTAACCTCAAGTGTTATAAATCTTTACATTATAAACCAGAAAACCTTGACCTCTTATTCCTGATAAATCTTTATTTGGCATTCTTAAGAAATAACATGATGTTTAAGTGGACAGAGGGAATAGTTCTACAGGAGAGTTGCATTCTTTTTGCCTTGCTGGGCCTGATGTCGTTCTCAACGAATTGGATTCCAAACTTTGGAAAAAGTAAGCTTCCCCATATGATGAGAACAGTAAAAGTGAAGAAGCTTTCCTATGCTCTGAAGGCTGCAGTACTATTTTTAGTGAAAACTGAAGTCACACTACTCTTACCTCAAAAAAAAAAAAAAGAGAAAAAAGTATCTGGTAGTTGTGGAGGTTTGTCTTCAAAACACCATTTTCTTGACTATTTTGTTCATGTTGTTGTTATTGTTAATACTTTGGCAAATTCATTAGTGAAAAAAAGTAGTTCTTACTTTCACAAAGAGAACTTTATCTTCTTCAATTATTTGGAGAGCTTGTTGCGCTTCTCAGGCTTCAATGATTCAAGAATGTAATTTTTAGGACAGAGTTTGAAATCTGAAAACTACAACTCAATGAACTGCTTCAAAATAAATGTGAGCTGATCTGAATAAGCCATCATTAATTCAGCTGAATCAAACCATGGTATTGTGAATTTAAGTGTTCTGGTTTATACTTCTGCACTATTCATGCCACATGTTAGCTAACAGTCAATCCCAGCTCTCAGCTACGTGATTGCACCACAGGTTGCAGAATGGGTAGCTTGACTTGGCTGTTCCTCAGCTGCCACAGCTCACAGTTCAGCATATTGAGGTAATATGAAATAAGTGCAAGTTCAAGCTGATAGTCTGGATTGTATTTTGTGGCTGCTCAAAGTGGATGTTTTGCCTCTTTGGTGTGTTGCAGAGGATGGGCAGGTGGGGAAACACACTGCTTAGAAAGCTCTCACAAGGATTGCCTGAGGTTGTGATCGAAAATCTCTGATGCAAGAACATGTTGACGTTTGCATTATCTCATCACATGTGCACCCAAGAAAGTTTTATTGTCCTAGTAGCAGCCTGGTCATTAGGGAGGAAAACAGCCCAGGAAAGTCAACACAGCCAGGAATAGTGCTGGTACCTTTACTGAGCAAGTAGCAGGTCTCCTTTTTATCCAGTTCAGTCTCCATTCAGAGCTGAAGATTGAAGATTACATAATCAAGATGTTTTCTAATGTTTATTTACTTGTAAAATGTATTGTAATCCCATTGACCAAAACTATATGCGATCAATAAATATTCAAAGGTAATTATGTTAGTTATTAAGTAAGTTTAAAGCAAATTGTCGAGAATTAAAGAAATTTCGTAGATAACTACCTTTCATTCTTGTTCTTCTCTCTGTGTACATTGTACAGCACGAAAGTAACAAAGCCTACTTAACTTCTAACTAGTGGTTTAAAATGCCTTCCTAATAACAGAAAGGTAAAAAAAAAAAAGAAAGTGGCTGATATTTTCCATTTTATCGGCTGTTCTTTCAGCTAAAATCTGAGACTTTGAAGAGTGCAATGAGAGAACTACTTGCAGACTGTCAGAATATAGCACGGAAGATGTCTATAGTGTAGTGGCACAAAGGTTAAACCGAGATGCTTGGCATATTTTCTTGTAAAATAAGCTGAAGTAAAATTCAGTTAAAAAAACTGTATGTATGCTTCATTCTCTATGTAGAGTTGCCAGTAAGCGGAGAGGACTTCGGCCTCATTCATTCACAAAAGGAGTCTCCATTGTTGGTGGAATGATACTGGAACCTATGTCATACTGTTAGAGCTGCATCTTCTGCAAACTTTGATATGTCTGGCTTTGGGCTTCTGGTATTACAGCATGCTGTCTGTTGAATCCTTCTTGAATGAGGGTCTGAATGCCCATGCACTGAGCAGGAAGCACCAGTAAACAGTAGATGTCTTCTTGGCACACTTGAATTGTGGTAGGAATGTGATTCCTAATAAACAAGAATGTAAACATATCTTTACTAACCATGACCCTTTCCCTGTAGAGAACTGAATTCAGGCTTGAAAAGACCACTAGAGCAAGTGCTAACTAGCAAAGAGCGAGCCACACACAAAAATTATATCCTGTTTGCCAAACAAACTAAATTATGAAATAAATACCACTGATTTCAAGCTTCCAGAAATATGTTTAGTGAGATGAATTCATACATCTCCAATGATTTGATTCTGTTCAAATTATCATTTATCATACATTCATAAATTAATATAATGCATTAAAAGCTTCATAAATCACATGCACATAAATACAGAGAAATATTTGTATATAAGATGTAGTTGGTCTCTTGACACATTGTATCTATAGATTTAATGTTAGTGCATTGTTAAATTTATTTCTCATTCCAAACTGTGTCAGCATAGCATGTAAATGAAGAATAGGCTTTGGCCTTTGCAACAGGTTTTTCTGTGTCTTTTGAAGCTCTAACACATGCAGTTCATTGGCAGCTACTGGGAAAAATGTTGTTATACTTTGCTCATATTTTCTTGCCTGAGGAGCACAGAAGCCTCTCAGACTGGTGTCAACAGAATGGCTTTCAAGTTAATTGAAAAGTATAGTCAATATGCTTGGGAATTCTATCACTCAGAGCAAAGGGAGGAATTGTATTTAACCAAGACTTTGTAGTGTTTATGCATGATGTGTTCTAAATGCCATGTCAAGCCCTAGAAGAAAAGCAAACAGAAAGGTAAACAAAAAGGAATTCCTTAAAAACACTGCAAAGAAGAGTTCTTACAAAAAGAATTACCTGCAGTACCTTTACAATGCACTGCTGGGATGAAGCATTTTAAGTCTCCAGTTCAGCAAACTCAGAAGTGCTCAGCTGACCCTGATGAAATTATTGTCATCCTCAGACATTTCCCTAAGTTGCTATTTAAACTGACCCTGGTGAAATCACTCATATGATTCAAAAATCTTACTGATCTCCGTCAGTCAGAAAAAGTCATCCATCTTTAGCTTTTCGGGGGAAGTTGGACCTGCTGATATATGAGTTCTGAGTTATTTTTTTCATGTGAAAACGACATTTTGAATGACTATGAACAAATAATCTGATTTCTGTAACTATAGAGGTACAGTGTACCTCTGTCTAAAATTGTCTTATGAGTAAATATCCTTTCATATCTTTTTGAAGATCTCATACTGCAGCTGGACATCGAAGTGTGCTTTGGTAAAATTTACCTAGAATGAAAAGTCTCTTAACCATTTTCTGGGGATGTATCTGTCCTCTTTTACCCTTTTTCTCTCCTATGTTACTTAATCTAAATGATGAGTGTGATAATAAATATTGTAATTTGAAATATTTGTTTTACAGACTTCCAATTTTACGGCTACTCTATTTTTATTCTAGCAAAGCAGGATATGAAATTTAATTTTGCTGGATCCTAAGTTATTTTTCTGAATTGTAATCAAAACCACTTCGCTAGCTGAGGGTGTATTTAACATTTAATTCCTGTATGATTCTTTCATAAGCAGGAATTTGGCTTTTATAAACTTTTATGACCTTGTTGAAGATATACACAGAGTCTACCTCAGTAATGCTTCACTTGTGTGAGTTAGATCACTAAATAAAATTCTATAAACTGACAACTTGAATGGTCTTTGTGACAACAATCAATTTACCTACTGTTTTACAAAATTTTTTTTTAATGTGAGGCATATATGCAAGTAATTTAGCATTTTCCTTTATTGTTATCAGCAAAAATATTTATTTCTCTCATAAAATTTTGAGAGAAATGATTGACTTGCCTTATTCGTCCCATTCTGGTGCAGTTAATGAACTATATCTGAATCCTAAGTGAAAGATAATGTTAAAGTAATTCTGTGGAGAAGCATTATATCTTCTAGGTCTATTTCAGCAACTGGAAATAGTGTAGAGCATTTCTGGACAGTATTATGTGACATTTTTAAGATTTTGCATTTGCCAACACATATAAGCATATGAGAAAAAACGTGTCTAAATTGAAATATATCTATAATGATTGCAGGTGCAAATATCACAAATAAAAATATGCATATGAGTCAGATATATATGACAACAGGAATGTGCATGTACAATGGTGAATGAAGAAAATTACTCAAATATGTGTCCCTCAGTAGTTTAAAAATCTTTCAAATTTACATGGAAAGTACAGATGGCTAAAAAGGATTTGCTATCTCCTACCAAAACATGGTAGTTCACATCTACTACCCACATTTTATTTGAACTTCTGTCATCTGCAATACAAAATCTGGATGGATAGCTGCTGTTATCATTCTCAGGGAAAAAAGATTGCCTTGTGGCTGGCTTATACACTATACTCAAGGCAACAAGCAATGGCCTATGACACAGACTGATAAAGAACATTTTCTTGCAGTTGCCAATTTTCTTACAGTCCAGAACGCTTTACATGGCACAGAAGGATTTATATAACAATGGGCTTTGAAATACAGCTTTTGTGTATCTATAGATTATTTTTAATAATATTTTTAATAATAGTATTATTTTTAATAATAGAAAACCCTAAGAATAGAGGTGATATTTCTTATTTTGTGTGGTTATTCACAACACCTAAGGCAATTGGAAGTGCACTTTCTTGCTTTTATTGAGAAGTGGTGTTGTCAAGGTAAAAAATATATCGTCCCCTTACCAGCATTTTCACATGTTCCTTGTTAACAAGTAGGTTTCACAGATTTTGCTAGCAATACAGTCTCCTTAAAATGTCTTCAGAGTCTGTAAGGAGAAATGTAGAAAAACAAAGTCTTGCAGACTGTTGTAAGGTTTCCTTCACGTGTACAAACAGAGCTAACAAAAGGAAAGAAGAAAACTTGTAAGAGTTTAGATCTATATGATTGTAATCTCATAAAATAAAAAAAACATACTTCCTGTACTGAGCTAAATGATGAGCAGTGCTAATGTAATTCAGACTGCATAGTGAATATGATGCGTGGAATTCAAATGAATATTACTTGATTTAAAGATACCTCCCCATGGTACCTTTTTTCAAAATGTTATTTACTTGCTCCAAACAAAGGATACTTCTGCCAGATAAATAGGTATTATATTCACAGATGTGTAGTATTATGTGTGTAAAAAACTTTATAGATTGCAGTCGTCACGTATTGATGGTAGCTAGCTGAACTCCAGTATATTGCTTTTTGGCAATAAGGCTTCGATGCTTGCCACAGTGGCTGAAAAAATGAAACTTCAATGCTATTGTAATTTTGAGTTTATTAAAAAAGTTTATACGGGCATCACCATTCTTTACACTTTCAAGGCAGCTCATGTTGTCAGTAGAAAATAGCATGATAAGCAAGGCTCATGTCAAACCATCTACAAAAACTGACACTGTCAAGCGAAGAAGAAACAATAAGATGATGAATTATGATATGCAATTATTTTAAATCTATTTTCAACCATGTCTTGTTAGGACAACCTAGGGTATTTCTGGTGAATTTCCTGCACAACTGAGTTCATAGTATTTGCATCATCACAATCAAATGTAAAAGGATAAATTAATAAAACTGTAGCATTTAATATAAAAATTAATTTAAATGATGCAAAGACAGTATTGCAAAGGCAAATTTATGTGTGTATGTCTATCGTGATAGAAACTGCTCTATCAAGACTGGGATTATAAGGAAAAAAGTGACAGTTTCTTAACTATTTGATATAGGAATGGAAGATAAAATATCAGTCAATTTCTGACAAGAAAAAATGCTGATGAAAAACAGTTTATGTCTTAGAATCTAGAGGTTCTGTGTATATAAGATACTGGTAAGGTAGACTAGAATTTAGTCTTTTTCATTATTTTAACAATGAAATTAAGGACTGTAAAACTCAATTCCTGCAGAGGAAGGAGTTCCACTAGTGTGTACATGCATGCGTTTGTGTGTGTATTATTCCCGTGCTGCCTCTGATAAACTTCTGGTCAGTCAATTTCAACTGTATTTGTTAGAAATAGAGTTCTTGAATATAACCCAGTTTATAAAAAACTCTTGGAAATTTGCTGTAAAAAAAGGAAAGATTTGCCTCTTGGAATGTCACCTGATAGAGAGGCAATAATATGAGGGCATTCCTTGTTAGCTACTAGGTAATCCATTCTGGAAGAGGAGCAGAAGAAAAGGGGTTTGTAGAGAAACAGAAAGACTCTCCAGCAAAGGGAGCATTTGTTTGGTACACAACAACTCTTAGACACTGAATTCCATCAACAATGATGGATGATGACAAGTATGAGTCAAGAGGAAATGAAGCTCCATTTATTCCATTGGTCATGCATCTAGTTGTTTTAGAAATAATTTTGTTCTAAATATGTTGTATGTTATATGTTATCTTTACCAATGATCTGGATAAGGGGATTGAGTGCTCCCTGTCCTGGGTTCGACACTCCCTCAGTAAGTTTGCAGATGACACCCAATTGGGTGGGAGTGTCTATCTGCTTGAGGGTAGGAAGGCTCTGCAGAGGGATCTAGACAGGCTGGATCGATGGGCCGAGGCCAATTGTATGAGGTGCAACAAGGCCAAATGTCAGGTCCTGCACTTCGCTCACAACAACCCCATGAAATGCTACAGGCTTGGGGAGGAACGGCTGGAAAGCTGCCTGGCAGAAAAGGATCTTGGGGTGCTGGTTGACAGCCAGCTGAACATGAG
>Ga0181612_155225_pt1 | contig 15876 bp, 6 predicted proteins | sample HoacroProtozoa21_FD_119630 | JGI IMG/M metagenome (GOLD analysis project Ga0181612, IMG submission 119630) | Hoatzin crop microbial communities from Cojedes, Venezuel. Combined Assembly of Gp0051906, Gp0051904, Gp0051908
GATACTGCGTGAGAAGTGGAAAGATATTGTTACCAGTATAGACGTGTTTATCACTCCGCCCATCTACAGTTACGACCAGAGCGGCACCCTCGAACGATTGTGGGCAGCAGACCAAAACCGGTTCAATGGGTATTCGGAGGGGCTGCTTTTGACAAATGAACTATGGCCGCAGCCTGAAGATAGTAGCGCACCCCAGCTGCTCGTGTACTATAAAAAAGCCTACAGCGCCGGCGAAGAGATAAACATCGAAAAATGGCCGCTAAAGCATGCTACGAGAGGATTCTACCCCAATGGTTGTAAAGTCGACGACGACTGGGTGCCAAGCAGCAGTGAATGGCCCATAATGAACCAGTTTATTCGCAATACTATCACTAATAATTGGCTGTTCTATTCAGACAACGAGTACTACTGGGGCCTATATGTTGACCTACCACTGCGAGATAAGGAATCGGTCCTTGAAGATATTCGCAATGCGGGAACCTTCTATCTGTATCACAGCTTCCCTGTCGAAGAGGTGGGGTTAACGGGCGGCACATTCGAGGAAACGGATTTCTCCAACGGCGTGTCCCTCGAGGACCTCAACGGCAAGGCCGGTGTGCTCAAGTCGCTAACAGCGCGTGAGCAAATGACCGACGACTATGACAGCCACGATAAGCTAATCGCCAAGAACTCCTATGTGTACAACGCCCGCGTGAGCCTGTGCGGCCTTCAGAAGTTATTGAGCGGCGGCTCCAACGCCCGCAGTCTGACAAGCCTATGTGCAGGACACGACAGCGACGAGAACACCTACAAGCAGGGCATAACGGTCCGCTTTGAGTTAAAGATTGATGGCGTGACACACGTTGTCGAGGATTCCCGGCCTGACTTGATATGGTTCTGGGGTGACGGCATTGTGCACCTGTACTACCCGTCCATTAATGTCACGGCGGCATACGTGTGCATCCATGAGGAGAGTACCAAAACCTGGTACAAGGTTGACATGAAGCCGCACGCCTTGCTTAATGGTAGCTACTGGTTCGACGACTGGGCGAGCCTAACAGAATCGGGCAACAAGATAGACGAGGACGATGTGCCCGTGGTGACGAACACGCCCGTTGACTTGGGTAACAAAATCTACACCAGCGAGACCAACAACCCGTTCTTCTTTCCCAGTACGGGCATCGCCACGGTGGGTAGTGGTGAGATATACGCGCTATGCAGCGCCGCCAAGGCGCTTAGCGAGGGCCAGTTTGGCCAGTTCCCCATGTACGCCTTCACAAGTGAGGGTGTGTGGTCGCTGTCGGTGAGCAGCACGGGCGGCTATAGCGCGGTGCAGCCTGTCACGCGCGATGTGGTGTTGAGCGCTGATAGCATTACGCAACTCGACGCCACGGTGATGATGGCCACGGCGCGTGGGTTGATGCTGTTAAGTGGCAGCAGCACGCAGACGATTAGTGACCATCTTCTCGACGACGGATTCCCGCCGTCGCTGTTGTCGCTCCCCGGCGGTGAACAGATTGTGGACTATAGTGGCGTGACCACCGAGAGTGTAACGCTGATTCCCTTCCTGGACTTTGTGAAGAATTGCCGCATGGTCTATGACTATGTGCACCAGCGCTTGATTGTGTATAACCCCAACTGTGGTTATGCCTACGTGTGGAGCATGGATAGCAAGAAGTGGGGCATGATGGAGAGTAGCATTGCCAGCCACATCAACGCTTACCCCGATGCCGTGAGCATTACCAGTGGTGGGGTAGTGGTGAATCATTGCACCACCACGCCTATAACCACCGAGAAGAACGGCCTCGTCCTTACACGAGCACTGAAGCTCGGCCAGGGTGACATCCTCAAAACATTGCGCAGCGTGCTGCAGCGTGGCGAGTGGGTGCCTAATAGTGGCGCCGTGCGGTGCGCCCTGTGGGGTAGCCGTGACTTGCGCCGGTGGTTCTTGCTGTGGAATAGTGACGACGAACGTATGCGATATTTTAGTGGTACCCCGTGGAAGTATTTCAAGGTAGCGGTTATGACGCGCTTCACGGGGCAAGATGGATTACAAGGGATGAGTATTGAAAGTAAGATGCGACTAACAGACCAACCACGATAACACCTGTTACTTGTTTTCATTGAATGAAGAACGCGGGCACGACTGTGAAGCCATGCCCGCGTTGGAATATATATAGAGAAGCAATTATCAGAAGGGCGACAGGGTGCGCCGCGTGCGTGACAGGCGCGCGTTGAGTGCACTTCGGATGCGTGCCTCGATGTCGTTATATAGCTCGTACCACTGCTGCCAGGCGTCACTGGGTGCTCCTGCGATGCGCAGCCACTGGGCCAGCACGCGGGCCACCATGTACTCGTGCGTGTAACGCAGGATGAGTTCCAGGGTGGTGCGCGAGAAGTTGTCGGGTAGCTTTAGGTCGATGATGTAGGCGTCGCTTTCCTGCAGGGTGTCGTCGTTGAAGTAGGGACGCAGCGGGCAAAGTTGCTGTTTGGAGAAGGGGTAGAGGAGCTCCACCGCCTCGGCGTATGCCACGTCGAGGATGCGTGTAACGCGGTCGATGTTGCCGTCCTGGATAACATCAAAGACTTGGTGGCGGGCGTGGTCGTCGTCAGTAGGCATGACGTCGGCGTGTACGTATGCCACGTTGGCGATGTCGTATAACAGCTGTTCTCGGATAAACGCCATCGAGGCACGCCTGTTTAACGGCCTGGATGATGTTCCACTGCCACAGCGCGAAGTGCTGCTGAAAGAGAGGAAACACCCCTTTGGCTCGTCGGGGTTGAAGCCAACGCCGCTTGGTAATGTGTTTGCGCATGAACAAGGCATACTCTTAGTGCTTAAGGTTTGGTAGCGTCTCCTGTTGTGGTTGATGATGTGTCGTCACCGGAGTATCTGCTGCTTTCAGTGTCGGTGCCGGTACTCGTGCCGGTGGTAGCCGTGGAGGTGCCGGTACTCGTGCCGGTGGTAGCCGTGGAGGTGCCGGTACTCGTGCCGGTGGTAGCCGTGGAGGTGTCGTCGTCACCATCATCGACTATCCAGGGCGTGGGGCGCTCGGGGCGCACGCGCTTGTTCAGGGCCTCGCGGATTTGTTGGATGCACGCGTTGGCCAGTGCAACGTAGTCCGAGGCGTCGCCCTTGTTGGTGATGATGAACCAGTCGGCAATGGAGTTGTTGACGATGTACTGGTGCAGTGCGGCTGCAATGGTGTCACGGGTGGCGCGGTTGTAGTTCGAGGGCATGTACAGGGCAATGGTGAAGTTGGTCTCGCCATCAACTTGTCGGTCGTCGGCCGTGGTGCCTTCCTCGGAAAGGTATTCCGAGAGTTTTGTTTTCAGGGTGGCGAACGAGTTGCCGATGGAACGGATTACCTGGTTGGCGTTCTCGTCGTCGTCGTTGGCCTGCATGTTGGCCACAAATTCGTGATTGTCGCCCGAGTAGCGCGAGCGCCCAGTGAGATAGGTTTTGTTCTGGACGTCGTAGATGAGCTCGGACATGTACAGTGTGACGCTAAGTAGTTTCTTTGCCATAGTGAATGATTATTGAGGCAGGGTGCGGGTGGGCTTCCTGCGGTAGTATATTTTTGAATTGATGTCATTGATGAAGTGGGCGGCCGCGTCGGCATAGATTTTCTCCTCGCCTTTGTTGGTGAATCGATACCACTTGGCAATGATGAGGTTGACAAAGAAGGAGAAGATGGCGTCGTGCACGCTGCCGTTGAGTGTGGTGTCGTAGCGCGACGAGAGCTCCAGGGTTACATCGTAGTTGTTGTCGATGTTGAGCTCGGCGGGGTCACTATTTGTCGAGACGCTAACAATGAATGGTTTCACAAGGTCGGTGATACTGGCCGATGCCTCGTTAAAGAATCGCTCAAGCATGAGGCGGTCCTCGTCGGTGGTGAAGATGCGCAGGTAGGCATCGTCGTCACCGGTGAACTTTGCGCCGGTGTAGGAGGTGGTTTTGGCAACCTCGTTATAGACGGCACGCTTTGATATGTTGAAGTTGACGATATTCATGAGGCACTAAGTTAGTGTATAAGTGTGACGGTGTTTGTTTATCTGTTAACTTTCATCGCTTTGTGGTTGTGCCAATTGTGCCAGGCGTTCTTCCAGGGAGGCGTCGCGGTTACTTGCTTTGAGGTCCACGGCGGTGGCCTGCATCTTGGGCATGACATAGTTCATGAGTTTCTCGGCGACCACAAGCCGGTCCTTGGGCTCGAGCTCCTGGAAGTCCCGGACCATGATGCCGGAATCGATGTAGGCATTTAGCGTGCGCGAAATCAGTTGGCGCATGGTCACTGTAATCTTGCGTGGGCCGTGCTTGCCGCGCTTGTCGCTGTCGTTAATATTGATTTCTTCTTCCATGTGAGTAAATGAATAAAAGTCGAGGTCGAAGATAGTGGGTTACATTTGAACCTAAATTTTAAGTATTAAACGACAAGACTATGATAGGCAGTATTATTGGCGCTGGCATGAAGGCCGCGGGTTCGATATTCGGCGGCATCAAGGCATCGCAGGCGATGAAGAAGGTTCAAAAGAACCTGGAGCAGCGCGAGAAAGAGAATCAGAGTTGGTACGACCGCCGCTACAACGAGGACGCGACGCAACGTGCCGATGCGCAGCGTTTGCTGGCCATGACCGAGGAGAGCATACGCAACCGCAACCGCCAGGCGGCAGGCCAGGCGGCCGTGATGGGTGGCACCGAGGAGAGCCTGGCAAACACCCGCGCGGCAAATGCCCGTAGCTATGGAGACGTGATGGGACAGCTGGCCGTTGCAGCGGATGCTCGCAAGGACCAAATCGAGAACCAGTACATCACGCGCAAGGACCAGATTAACGACAAGCTAAACGACTTGCAGGTCAACAAGGCCAACAACATCATCCAGGCGGTTAACGGTGTGGCCGAGGCTGGCAACAGCATTGCAACCTCGCTTGATGGTGGCAGTGTAACCGATGCTCTAACCCAAAAACAAGCATAGCCATGGCCATCAAGAAACAAACCACCTATATGGAGAGCTCATCGCAGGGCAACCAGCAGACGCAGCAACCGCAAGGATGGGGAGCAACGCCGCCCATCCATAGCAGTATGGCCGGTAGTGAGCGATACCAAGCGCAACAGCAAGCGCAGCAACCCAAGCCACAGCCGCAGGCAGGCCAGGCGATGGACACGAAGATACCGAACCCGAGCTGGCAACAACAAGCCCAGCAGGCCCAGAACACCGCGCCTCCACAGCATCAGCCGGCAGCGACACAGAAACCGCAAGTTACCTCGTCGGCACCAGCGCCACAGGCTGACAACCTGAAGAAGCAGACGTTCACGTATGCACAGATGTACGAGCAACTCCACCCGTACCAAGAGCCCACGGCCGAGGACCTGGAGAAGGAGCGCAAGCGCGTTCGCCGCAACAAGATGTTCGCCGCCATCGGTGATGGTATTTCGGCACTGTCTAACCTGTACTTCACCACCAAGGGTTCGCCCAGCGCAAAGCAGACACCCATGCTTAGCGACCACGTTGCCGACACGTATCAGAAGATGCTCAACGAGCGCGAGGCAAAGCGCCAGCAATACTACAACGGCTACTATGAAGCCCTCAAAGCCGACCACAAGGACGAGCGCGAGGACGCCAAGAACGCAGCCGATGCAGCGCAGAAGCAAGCAGACCGCGACAGCAAAGAGAGAATAGCAGACGAAAAGAATAGATTCGGCTACTACAAAGTGGACAGCGACAACGCCAACAAGGCCGCAGACCGCGATAGCAAAGAGAGAATGAACGCACTCGACAATGCTACGAGCCGCGACAACAATATACGCACCAACGCAACCAGCGCTGCAAACAACAGGCGCACCAACGCAACGAACGCTGCAAACAATATACGCAACAATTCGACGCGCTTGGTATTGGCGGGCTATGGTGACGACGGTAACGGAAACGGCGCTGGCAATGGTTCAAACACCGCAGGCGGTAATGGTGCCGGCGCTGGCCGTGGCGGCCGTGGTGGTGCCGGTGGAGCCGGTGGCCGTGGTGGTCGCGGCGGTGGTCGCGGTGGCCGTGGTGGCAAGGGTTACACCATCAGCATGGGCGACCAGGAGGGTCTCCTCACGATACCTGACAACGCCATCAACGATGCGACCGCAGGCCAAATGTTCAACATGTTACCGACCAGTGTGCAACAGGAGTTGAGAGACCCCGTAACCGGAGCAATGCCAGCCAAGGACAAAATCATGGCAGCCGTTGGCGACCACGCATTGAGATATGGAAACGTAGGCCTCCGCAACTTATTGCGACAACTTGCAGGCAGCGACTACTACGAAACTGTGCCGAATGGTTATTCAGACACGTGGACCGATTACAACCGAAATGGCCGCACCGGAGCAACAAGAAAGTAAGACAAATAGAAACATCATAAAAAGCATATAACAATGGGAATCTTTGATAACTTGCGTCGATTCAACCAGCAGGAGCAGAACCGAATAGCAGCAAGAAAAGCAGCCGAAGCCGAGAAGCAGGCGCAGCAAGAAGCACGCGCCGCCGCCGAGGCACGCGGTGAAACCACCGAAAGCATGGACCAGCAATGGGCCGCCGAGGCATCGCAGCGACAAGCCGATGCTCGCGCCGCTGGTGCTGAAGCAACCCGCGCGGCCAACGAGCGCTCACCATGGGAGCGTGGCAATTTCGTGAACACTCCCGCGCAGGTCGAACAGTTGCCCGTGCAACAACCTGCAGCACCGCAGCCGCAACCCGCCACCCCGGCAAACCCCGTGGCCGCCGTGCAGCCGCAACCGGAACAGATTCCCACGCAGGAGCAGCAGCAACCGGTCACCAACATCTACACACCGGAGCAGCAGAAAGAGATGGAGGAGTTTCAACTGTTCAAGCAGTGGCAACAGCAACGCGCCCAGGAGCAACAACAGGCGCAGCAGCAAGCCCAGCAAGAGCAATTGCAACCCTGGCAACAACTCGAGGAGCAACCGCAACAGCCCACCCTGTTTGATGAACAGCAGGGACAGGGACAGGAGCAGACGCCCGCGGCCGAAGAGGACAACAACGAGAAGTGGGACTGGGACGAGCTACCCGAAGTCGAGGAGCAGCAACCAGAACCCGAACAGCCGCAACCCGGGCCGTCGCTGTTTGACGACATCGAAGAGAAGAAGGCGGTGGCAGCCGACACGGCCAAGGATTATGCCGAGATGGACGACGCGTCTCTGCAGGTAGAGTTGCAACGCGTTAGCGCATTGAACGCTGACCTCGACAAACAGAGTGCAGACCTCAACAAGCAAGGCAAGGCACTGCAGCAACGCAGCGATGAGTTAAAAGCCGAGGCTGCCCGCATCGATAAAGAGTACAAGCAACTGGAGGCAACGCAGAATGCCCCCAAGACGCCACAGCAACAGAAGGAGTGGAAAGACCGGCGCGACCGTCTTGCAGTCGACCAGCAGCAATATATCCAGGAGGCCAATCGCCTCAATAGTGATGCTGAACTCTACCAGAATAGCGCGGACGAGTACAACCAGGCACGCGAGGCAGCGCAGACCGATAGTGATGCACTGCAGGCTGCACTGCAGGCCCGCGAGAAACCGGTGACGCCGCGTGAACGCCGCCGCATAGATGCGCGCAAAAGCGCCGATGCAGTTGTCAAAGCAGCCACAAGCCAGCCAGGGTCTGTCACCAAGCAAACACTCGATGAGCAAAAGACCATCGTCGAAAACCTGCAACGCGACGCACAGAAATACATAGAAAGTGGAGCTTCCGCAAAGGAGGTGCAAGACACCATCCAGCAGCAGTTAAACATCTACAATGGCCTCGTCGAGAAGTATAATCAAGACCTACAGCAATTGCAGAGCAACGTTAATGCAGTGATTAACGGGTTCGACAGCAGTAAAGCACAGGCCGAAATGTGGCCGCCGCAAGGCAAGAATGGCGCCACTCCGCTGGGCACCGCCGATGATGTCCGGGAGATGTTGAACCGGGTGAAGGGCATGTCGCCCGAGGAAACGATGCGCATGATTGCATCCATCAACGTTGACGAAAATGGCATGTACTCGCTTAACGTGCCAGGTGACAGTGCACTACAGTCGAAGTACATAAGTCCCGAGGCCAACGACCGCCGCACGCGCGCGCAATTGCTCGCGTTGATACTGCACCTGAACAACCCCGATGGGGATGCGTGGAACGAGCTGTATCGAGACCAATTGACTGCCGGCGCTAAAGACCAAGACGGCAAGGCACTCTATGATGCCGCCAAAGCACTGGATATATACAACCAGATGGTCAACAATACGCTTGAAGGGTTGGACCAGGGGCACCTGCACGCCCGTGGGGAAATCCAGAAAATCTTCATGCGCAAAGTTGCTGAGCAGGTAGCCAAGAACAAGGAAGCCCTCAAGGATTATGAGTGGGCCGACGAGTTGGGCAGGACGAACGATGATAGCGGTTACGGCCGCATGATTGGCGCAATGGCTATCGACACCAACCTCGACTACCAGAAACTCATGGAAGAATCCATCGACGAGTACGGGCGCGAAAAGTGGATGGCCTTTATAGCTGCCAATGCTGCATACGATGGTGATTCATTTGGTAAGAACTACGAGACACAAACTCAAATGCTTACCAATGAACTCAACACAGCCCTCAACAATCAATCCCCGATGAGCGACGCCGAGGCCGGCACGAGGACTTTCTTAAGCGCCGTGACATGGGGTTCTGTTGCGCAAGCAGCAGCCCAAGCAATGAACGGTACTCTCGGGAAATGGAACGAAACAACCCGCCGCATGCAGCAGCAACAAGACTGGGCCGAGAAACACAAGTATCTGGCCGCCGCCCTTAGTGGTATAGGTATGCCCTTAGAGACGCCTATGTTTATCGGTGCTGGTAAGGTGGGTGAAGCAGTAACCGAGTATGCGCTCAAGAAGTCTTTAGGTTGGGGGCTGACAGCGAATGTGTTCGGCAACCTTGCCAAGGGCGGCAACGTGGTGTTCAACAAAGCAGCCCGTGACGCAGTAGGCAAAGGTGCATACAGGTTGATAAACATGACCACCGGTGGCAAGATGTTCATTGGTGCAACCAAGGGCGCGTTCACTGGTATGTTCTACTCTTCAGCAACAAATCCCACCAGTCAGTTGGCGCAAACCGGCACAGTTGACCCTAAGACGTTAGCCGAAGATATAGGACATCAGATGGCTATGTTTGGTGGCCTTAATATCGTTGGCTCGTTTGGCAATGTGCTTAGCAATGCAGCACGGCGCAACATTGGCGGTCCAGGTGGCACGGCATTAAGCATCGGTATCGATGTGCTACATCCAGCCGCTGGCGCTATTGCCATAAGCCTCCCTGATGTGTTTGATGGTGATTACTCCAATGTCTTAGCCACAATGCTCAACTTCTATGCTATGGCTATCCCCAGTGCCCCCGGAACAATTGCACACATCCACGACACTATCAAGGGCAAGGACACCGGCCGGCAGTTTGAGTTCACCAGCGACGACCGAGAGATTCTGAAGAACATCAAGGACGAGAACGGCAACCAGAAGTACCGCAATATAATGGACCTTCTGCGGGTTATCAAGGACCCGAAACAGTATGCCGAGTTGATGCAGGGATGGGACAAGCGTGCGCAAATCGAAGGAGGTAGTCATGAAGTTTCTGTCGAAGGCCTAACCGAAGAGGAAAACTACCAGGTGATGCGCACCATCGACAGTAATAAGTACCCCTTCTACGCAGCCGAGGTGATGAAGCTCATGCGCGACCCCAATATCCCGTACAGGCTCAAAAACAAAATAGCCAACGCATTGATTGGGCAAACCTTTGCCGAGCCTACCACGTTTAATGTGGAGCGCTTCACGGACAAGAAGGGTAGGCCCGGCGTTATGATTCTTGACGGAGAGGGTAACCCAATTGACGTGCGCACATTTGCCAAAGAGAAAGACGCCCAGAAAACATTCGACATCGAGAAGGACACAGCCGTGCACAACCGCAACGAGTACCTTCAAAAGATGAACGAGTTGCGCCACCAGGACGACATCATTGTCAATATATGCAAGAACAATGGTCTATCATACAAGGCTGTCAAAGAAATACTACGCAAGTATCAAGCCGGAGAAGAGCTTAGCGAGTACGAGACGAACTGCGCAAAGCGCGTGGTTAAGATTTTCAAGGAGACGATGCCTGACCCGTTCGGCTCGTCTGAACAGGTGCGTAGCGAGGTGGGCAACCAGTATGGCGTTGACATTGAAAAGACCCTGGAGACGAAGCTATGGGCCGAAATGACCGAGAAGGAGCAGGCCGCCATCGAGGAATACCACAACCGCTTAAGCGACCTTATCTTGAAGAAGAACGACACCGAGGCCGCACAAGAAGGCGGTCAGGCGCCAACCGCCTCCGGTGGCCCTAAACTGCTGCCTCCCATCAACCCGGGCACCGGCAATGTGCAGACTGCAACGATGCGCAACAGCGGAGAGAAGGTGTCGGTGATTGACGGCGCGCTGGTTATACGCAGCGACGGCTCGGTCGATACTAAGAGCAGCGACAAGTCAATCGTCGTTAGAAACAATGAGATGGGCAAGGTGCAAATGGTTAGCGCCGACCAGATAGAGAGTGCAGAGCAACCTCACGCGCCCACGCCCGAGGAGGGCATTGTTGCCGGCGAGACATACGAGGTAGCTGCCGACGATGGCGTTAAGCATAGTGTGAAAGTTATTAAGGACCACGGCGACGGTACGATTGACATCCAAATCGACGGTGGCCAAACCGAGCCCATGGCTAAGTCGCAGCTACTGCAGATGATGGGCCTCGGTGAAGAGCCTACCACCGGTGAGCCCGCGACCGCCGAAGGCGAGCCTGCACAGCCAGGCGAGATAGCTCCAGGCACCTACGATGTAGTAGCAGCCGACAATACGCGCCACACCATCGAGGTTATCAAAGACAATGGAGACGGCACCGTCACTGTCAAGGTCGATGGAGCAGAACCCACTGAGATGAAGCGCAGCGAGTTCGAGCAGATGAAGGTTGAGCAGACCCACGGCGATGGTGGCGCAAAAGACGAGGTGAACAGTAACAGTGAAGCGGTGACGGAAGAGAGCGCCGAGCAGGCCGCCACGACCGCCGCCGAGGCTGTGGACCAGCAGGGCACAACAACCGAGCAAGGACAGCCGCAAAACGCTGCGACCGAAACCGCCACTGGGCAACCCGCAGAAGCGTCCGCAGAGCCGCAGCCCGAAGCGTCGCGTTACAACAAGGGCGACCTGGTGACTATGAGCACGCGTGACGGCCGCGTTGTCAAGGGTAGCATCGTGGGCATCGACGAAAATGGTAACATCGAGGTGCACACCAACGAAATCATCGACGGCCAGCGCATCAACACCTACACCCCCGAGGAGATGGACAAGCTCGTGCAAGACCATCAACCCAAGGAGCAGCAGACCACGGAGGCGACGGAGCAGCCGGCCACCGAGCAGCCAGCCACACAGAAAACGACACAGGAGGCCAAGGGTACTATTAAGCGCAGACAGCAGCGAACACTCGGACACGTTTCCGATGCTGCAAAAGGATGGAAGAACAGGAAGCGCAATAAGAGCGCCGACAAGCAGGACTTCGAATCGGTGTCGTCAGAAGAGGTGAACGATGTTATCGAAATCGTCAAACAGAGGATTGAAAAATATAAAAAGGACATTAGCGAGTTGACGCAAAAAGCAGAAAAAGAGCGCGAAGAGTACTACAACGCGCTTAAACCTTTGCGTCAAAAATTATACAAAGCTTTAGGTTTTAGTGATTTACAAGACGAAACAAAAAGCAGGAAGGATAAAGAACGTGTTAACCATGAGTTGTTCAATAACAAGAGCAAGGAGTTTGATGGGTATCGAGAGGAGTTTAACCGTATCTCCGAAGGTCTTAAACGAAAATACGGAACAGACAACTTTGTTGAACGTCAGCGTAAAAAGAAATACCTGCAAGAAGAGGAGGAGTACCTTCAAGATTTAATAGCGTTTAAAAAGGACAAGGAAGCCTTTGACGCCAATTTAAAAGGAGGGAAGAAGAAAACGAGGTCCGAACTTGCTAACGAAGCCGCAAGACAAGCGCGTGAAGATGCAAAAGGCAAGAGCCGTGATGAGGTAAATGAGATGGCCAGAGAAGCGGACAATGCGCTGTTGCCCGCAAACCGCAAGAAAAGCGGAAAAACCTGGGATGAACTCAATGCCTATGCAGCGGAGCTGTTCGGAATCGAATGGGAGATGCGAGAAAAAGAAAAGCAACAGCCCATGCAGGAGCAGCTCGCGCAACCGACGACACAACCAGTCGCAGAGCAGCCGGCGCAACCGCAACGCGCCGCAACTCCACTGCAGCAATCTATTGCCGACGTGAAACGACCGCAGCCAATGGACGAAAGTATTAAGGGTGGCAAGCAACTCAACAAAGCGGTACAGCGCATCGAGGAGGCGTTGAGCAAAGGGGGTGACGACGAGAAAGCGGTGTTTGAGGTCGCTGACAACATCGCATCCATGGAGACCAACTTGGGCCACATGGACCTCGATAATAGTCCTGGCGCAAAGGAGATGCAGCGTTATGTCGAGGACCTTAAGTCACGCCTCGCCGCAGAGGGCTACGAGGTGCTTAGTAATAAGGAACTGGTTGGCAAGCACCTCGACGGAAACGAGAAGCTAATATACAACAATGTTAGTATTCTTAAAGCGATGCCAATGGGCTCCCGTGACATCTTCAATGTTGTGCAGCCGCAAATCAATCGCAATGGCAAGATGATTCGCGCTGCAGTTGTCAACGTTGTAGAAAATATTACCCCAGCCGACGACATGCCACTGAAAAAAGCGTGGGAACAGTTGAGGCGTTTAGAGGAGATAGAAGAAAGCAAGAGGACAGACCTGCAACTGCAAGCCATCGCCAACTTGCGCGACTTCATTAAGAAGAAGGAACAGGAGGCGCAGCAATCGACCCCGCAAATATCACGCGACAGGGCGGTGATATGGTTGACGCCACAAGAAACGCGAGCGTTCCTGCGTGCCGAGAAACTTGCCGAGCAAGGTGATGCAGCAGCCAAAGAGGAGCTGGCGCACTTGTATGATATGGCCGAGCGGCGCGACCGCGGCGAGGCAGACGCCGAGAAAGCACGCCAAAAGGGTTACGCAACGACAAACATCATCAACGGCAACGCCGACGGCCTGTCGAAAATGACGAAGGATGTTGCCAACGGCGAGAACCCCGACAAGTACACCGACAGCATGGACCGGCACGCCAACGACCCAGCAGTGCCCGAGGAGACCCGCGCGGCCCACAAGGCAATGTCGGAGTTGATAAAGGATTGCGTGGACGCGAGCTCGGCCGAGCGCTTCGACAAGCTAATGATGTTTGCCGACCGCTTCGGCGCAGAATCCATCGTCAAGAAAAACAAGGCGGCGTTCAGAACATCGACGCGTGCCGCAATCAACAGGGCCAGTGCCGACCAGCTAACTAAGCGCATTGCCGACATCGAGGCACGCTTGAACGACCCGACCCACCCCAAGCATATTATTTCGCGAGAGGTGCGCGAGCTCTACGAGGGTACACTTTCCGACATGAAGAAGCGCCTGAAGGATGTCAAGGAACAGCAGGCAACGCAGTCTCCATACACCATACAGCCTGGCCAAAAGAAGTCTATCAAAGAATCGACAAAGAGCAACCCCAGAGACAAGCTAAGCGTCGGTGACATGGGTACCTTTATCGCAGATAATGGTTTCGACCACGAGGGAGTGCAGCGTGACATCGTGCCCCTGCTTGAGAAGGACTGGCAAGAGCAAATCGACGGCGGTTACACAAACAATATATTCGCCAAGGACAACGATAACTACCGCCAGGAACTTTCCGACATGCTAATAGAAAACCTCAAAACGGGAACAAAGAGCATGGGTGGAATCAAGATGCCGTCGTGGTACGGAGAGAACTGCAAGCAGGCTATCAAGAAAATCAACACTTTGCGCAACGCCTACTTCGAGGCACACCAGCCGGAATCGGGAGCCACGCAAGAAAATGCGCAAAATAATTTGCAAAATCAGAATAAAGTAGCTACCTTTGTCAACGAGCCAAAGGACATGCCCGCGCCGATGTACCAGGAGAGCGGCAAGCTCACGGAGCAACAGCAAAAGGAGAAGATAGACTTCATTCGCAGTTGGACCGTGAAAGATGCCAACGGGAACGAGGTTCCCAGCCGCGGCATCAAGCAGTTGCTTGGTGATGGTAAGAAAGGGCCCGCCAAGTGTCTTGCGGACCTCACGATGGACGACCTGCGAGTGCTGCAGCGCATCTATGCTGGCGAAAAGGTTTCGGCCGAAGAGCTCTTTGCAATGCCGATAGTCAAGACCGCCGAGGCGTATGCCAAAGACTTCGGGAAGCACCCGCCATTGCTCGAAGATGGCGTAGAGCCTATAGGCGAGTTGTTACGACACCTACAAGATGTAGCCCAGAAGTTCCTTGATGGCGCAAAAGGTAAGACCCGCGGGAGGCGTGCAGCTATTATAACCGGCATCCCCAGTAGCGGAAAATCGTCCGCTATTGCAACCAAGCTACTCAAGGACCTCGATGCTTTTGAGATGGACAACGACATCATCAAGGGTATGTTAAGTCCAGAGCACTACGCCGGTGGCAAGGGCGCCAACCAGGTACAGGAGGCGAGCAGCTACGTTAGCGAACGATTGGCCATGCCTGCGCTTATCAAGGACGGAACAAACTTGGTTATCCCCGTAGTGGGAAAAAACAAAGATTCGCTTAGAGAAAAAATAACAGCACTGAAAGAAGCTGGTTATGAGGTGGGGCTCTACACTGTAGAGTTAGACCAAACGGAAGCCATGCGCCGTTCTGTGTTGCGATTCTGTGAATCTGGTCGCTATGTAGCCCTATCATACCAGAAGGGTATCGACTTGAAGAAGATTAGAGAAGCATTTGAAGAAAACAAAAATAAAGTAGATTATTATGAAAGACTGGACAACAATGTCGACTTCGGAGTTTCTGCAAGAAGTTTGGACAAAGGCGGAAGAAATGAATCGCTTGACACCAAGGTTCAAACGGATTTACGAGAAGGCCAAGGAGCAGATGCTGGCAGCGGAAGCACGGGGCGAGGACCCGCACAAGTGGGGCGGGGACGCGGTGGACGCGATGGAAGTGTTTCTGGAGAACCCGGAGACGGACGACATAACGCTGTATCTGCTGGCAACGATTCCGTAAAGCCAGAGCAGGAAGCACCCAAGCAAGAAGAAGGACCGCGGGTTGAAGAGCCCGAGGGTGAAGAGCCGCGCCAGGAGCCCGAGCAAAAGAGAGACCGGAACAAGAAGAACATCTTTGGCGTGAGCGAAGCCGAGAAGGACGCAGCACTTAAAGCGCTGGCAGACCTTCTCAAAGGCAAGGGCCCGAACATCACCATGGGCATCGACATGAAAACCCTTCTCGAGGAGGGTGGTAAGGTTGGTGCCTATTATCTTGGTGAAGGTGTCACCAAGTTCGCAGACTTTGCAAAGCGGCTCTATGGTGACATGAAGAAGTTGGCAGGTAAGGAGGTTGCGGAAGCAATCAAGCCTTACATCAGCCGCATCTACATGTCCATGCAGGGCGACCCGCGCATCGAGGATAGGTATTTGGACGAGATGGACAACGCACGCTATGTGCGCAATTTCGACATGGCCACCATCGATACTCCCGAGGTTGAGACGAAAACAGCAACCACTGAAAAAAAATCGTCAGATTCTTTGGAAAACAAAGATAATGATATATCTTTGCAATCGAACAACAAACTTAAACAACAGAGCAATGGACAAGAAGAGGTACACCTACGAAATGACGCCGTTCAGGCCGGGCGAGGAGGACACGCTGGCACACAGAATGGACCACTGGGAGGAAGCGAATCACATGGAGATAAGCGACCTGA
>Ga0181612_107444_pt1 | contig 15875 bp, 15 predicted proteins | sample HoacroProtozoa21_FD_119630 | JGI IMG/M metagenome (GOLD analysis project Ga0181612, IMG submission 119630) | Hoatzin crop microbial communities from Cojedes, Venezuel. Combined Assembly of Gp0051906, Gp0051904, Gp0051908
CCCTGGTTAGGCTTCCCATGCTCCAAGATGCCGGGCTCCCCTGCAGCTGAGCGACTTCCCTGGCCAGGCAGACATGGATGGGACGTCAGGAACCATTGGTCTTGGAGCCCGCAGATATGTAGAGATTGGATTTTTATGCTTGTTGTATTTTTGATATGTAATTCTCTGGTTGCTACTTTATATGAAACCTCATGATTTTTTTTTCCTGCTCTCCCAGCACCTTTGTGCAAGGCCAAGGCTTGCAAATGCAGCTTCTTCTCTGCCAACTTTCATAACATAAGCCTTGAGACTAGCTTAGCCCAGCTTCTTAAAGCTAAAGCTTTGTTTTATTTCATGTTAAGAACTAACTGCCAGGCACCAAACTTCTTGAACTAGAGAAGGGATTTTTTTTATAATTGTGATTTTTCTCTACAACTTGCAAGTTCTGTAAGCTTCTTGCTACACGGTTCCTGGCCAAAACCATTTCAAAACTGGCTGAGCCTAAGTCATGAGAGAGTCAGATTTCTCTCAAGTAAATGCTGCTTGAGATTAGCAAAGTTCAAAGGAGCCAGCTTGAAAGTGTCCTGCAAGATGCAATTGCACTACAAGTAAAGATAGACTACGACACTTTTGAGAAAAGCAATTAGTGAGTTGGAAGGGTTTCTTATCTGCAGCTCTGGATGTAGCCAGATGTCTGCTTCCCTTGATGCACTCCTTACCGGTGCTCCCCTAGCTTGGGAAGAAGCTCTGACCTGCTCTTCATTTTATGCCCATGGTTGTCCTGCTTAATAGAAACCTGTGTCTGATTCCTCCCCATGCTCCTCCTATCCCATAATGTGTTTCTGACAGTGTGCTTGCCCAGGGGACTTCATACACACTAGATAACAGGGGAGAAAATGGGGACAGGCCAGTCACTGTCCTTGCTGCTCTCCAAATCCAGATCAGGTGCAGAGCTGGGATTCAGCCACTTGTGCCATAAGGTAGAAGGCCATAAGAAACAAAGGGGGGGGGGTGCAAGATAGGTCCTCAGGCAATGGTTGAGGAAAAAAATTTTTAAAAGAAAAATACCCCAACATTTTCTCGACCTCGATTTTTGCCTTTCAAGGCACTGCACCACTGCTTGGCCTGTAATGATTGGATGCCAATAATTGCCCTGCCCCAGAGCAGGTGTGCTCACCCAAACTTTTGGAGAGGAATCTGGTACTTAATATAGAGATGAGGTACGCTGGTGTGCCCTCCCAGAGCAGCTCCTCCACCTTCCTCAGGCCTGGACCAGACCTGCAAGGAGGAAACTCAGCAAGCTGGGAAAGGAAGAACAGTTGCTGAGACAGGTTTGATTCCCCTCTCCCTTCTGGGGCAGAAGGGATTATTTGGAGAATACATTAATAAATCCTTTGCCTGGTGCCAGCAACTTCCATTGGCAACCAGTTTTCTTAAGGGCTAACCTGGCGGAAGATCCCGAAGATGTGAATGCTCATGAATAAGCTTCACCCTGAGGAGATAACGTGTTTCCTTTCCAGCTGAGGCTGAGGAATCTAATTGCACTGTTCTTCCTAATTGAAATGAAAAATGCTGCCTTATCAAACCATTGAAAATATTGCAAGCTTATGTCTTATTAATTTACTGTGGGAGCTGTACCTTGAAATGTGAGTAAAATTCTGAATAAGATTGTTTGAGGTAATTCACAGGTTTTGATTTAAAATAGTTTATCTTTTTGTTTAAATTTGTTGTTGCTGGGGAGGATGACAGTTTGAAGATGATACCTCATTTTAGATTTTACAGATTCTAGGAGTGTGAAAATGAATGAAACCTAAGAGTGTAATGTTGCATATTATTCAATTATTATTTTTCAGCTGGGTCCAGAGAGCTTCTCCAATACTAAATCTGGGATGGAGAAGCAGGAGGTAGCACACAGACTCAGAGAAACCACAGAGCGAAACTCTAGCACAGAAACTACTGACCCTGCAAAGGATAGAATTTCTCGAGCATTAAATGGTGTAAGCCCCAGGGTCCAATCTAGGGTTTGCAAAGTAAATGCAGTTTCCACTGACTTCAGTGTGTGTTTGGCCCTCAGGCTTGCTGCCGGGAAGAGTCTGGTGGTTTCACGCCTGTATTGGTACCAGGGGTTGCCCTGACCCAGGTGCACGACCTTGCACTAGGCCCTGTTGAACCTCATGAGGTTCACATGGGCCCACTTCTGGAGCTTGTCCAGGTCCTTCTGGATGGCATCCCATCCCTCGGGCATGTTGACTGCACCACTCCTCTTGTTGTCACCTGCAGACTTGCTGTGGGTGCACTCAATCCCGCTGTCTATGTCACTGGTGAAGATACTAAACGGTACTGGTCCCCATATGGACCCCTGAGGAACACCACCTATGACCAATCTCCATCTGGATATTGAGCCATTGATGTTCAGCTTGTACCACCATCCTGGTGTTACTCCCGGGGCTGGTGAGGGTGTTTACTGGTGCTGGGCTCATCTCCCCTGCTTGCAGACCAGGCTCCTTCCCCTGGTCCTGTGCCCTTCACAACCCACCTTTGCTGCCAGAGGGACCCTCCCCACATAGACTTGGAGCCTCAGAAACACCAAATCCAGCAGTGACTTAGGAAGGAGAACAGTATATGTGCAGAGTGGTGTGGTTTATGTTTTGGGGGTTGGAAGGGTGGTTGTTTTATTTAATGATTTTTTTTTTCCAAGTGCTATTCTATTTTTTGTTCAAAATCATACTTTGCCTTAAGGAGGCTGTTTGTCACTGGGTATCCCTGATGCTGCACCCCGAGGAACCAGAACTGCAGGCAGTGGAGATGAATCAGGTACGCCAGGATAATTGTGCCAGATAAGAAAGAATTGAAGCCTCCAGCCCAGTCTGCGAGAGGGAAGACTGCTGAGGAAAAAGAAGCTGGCTCACAGTGCTGGGAGATGCGGCGTGCAGCCAGCCTGGAGAGCAAGCACCAGCACGCCCAGCCTGAGTCAAGGAGGCTCTTTCCATACGCCAGCCATGCATGTACCTCAGCTGACAGCACTTGCTTTCCAATGACAGGACAGAGAGGAAGAAAATGAGAGCAGGCTGGAACATGGACTCCACAGCAAGAGCTCAGAAACAGCATGAAAACCACCAGAAATGTGGGAGGGGAGGCAAAAACATTACCTGTAGCTCCCAGTGTGACTGAGCGGGTCTCTGTGCCTCTAATAGTTTCTCCATCAATCTGCCAGAGCTGTGCTTTGCCGTGCAGATCTCCCTCAGTCGGGTAGCTATTGCTGGGTCACCTTTTGCGAAGGATTTGTGTCAACGTAAGCTGTGGTTACAGGGTCACTGTGGAAGTGCAGAAAACGGCAGTGTGTTGCTGGAGTTTTTTCTTTCCTCGGCATTTGTTGCCGGACACAGACGGCCATGCCATCACTGCAGCGATGCTCTCTCTTAGGCCGGTTGTCGTGGTAAAACTTCACAAATGTGTGGATCTGCTGCTTTCTGTCTGTGCTAAGGGGAAAGATGTGCTGCTGTTGCATTTCGCACTGTGTGCAGGTGCCCATCTAAGCACCAGGCAGGAGTTACCCCAGATTTTGGAGTTGGGCAACCCCTCTCTTTGCTGCTTTGTAGCTTGGCACAGCAGCCCATTTGTCCTAATTGTTAAATTACAATGATTCAATCCAAAATTGCCTCCTCTGCACGCAGCAGGTATGAGAGGCTCCGTGTGCAGGCCCTCCCCAGTGGGTAGCAGGGACACACACCGCAACCCATGCCCTTCCCTGACTAGAGGTGACTCTGTCACTGTGTGCGTACTTCATGCTGTGTCTTCACATCTCTGCCTTCAGCGCTGGCTGATGTTATGGTAGCACGGCTGGATGCAGCCCATGGCTCCATCTGCGCTCCCCACCAGGCAACCCTGCTTAACTGCTCTGCTGCTCTGGCTCCTGAAAGCATTTGCACCCAGCGAGCACCCTTGGGTGCAATGCTGTGCACCCAAATATTGCTGCAGCAGCAGCTGCCACGGGGCAGGGGGAGGCGCAGAAGGCTGTTTCCCACTGTGGGTGAAGGTGCTTCGCAGCAGGACCCTGTTTTCTTGTCTTATTCTCTCCTCTCTGTGGGACGGAGAAGTGGAAGGATTGTAAGGCACCTCAAAGAGGAGCCGAGTGACCTGAGGTTTAAGCAAAGATCATGCATTCACAAAAAAAATGACAAAGCATTAGGGAAGCTCTAGCCCTGTTTTCCTTCATCTTTCACCTAGATACAAATTGTCATCGTGCATTAAGGGTGAGACGCAATAAAGGTATTCTGTGCATCTCCTCCTCAGAAGGTTGACCTGCAGCCCCTTCTCTGGTGACGCTTTCTAATGCAAAAGTTTCCCGAGAGCAAAGTCCTGCCTGGGCATGAAGTGCAAATGCAGAAAACGTGAGCTGCATGCTAGAGGCTGCAGGAGAAGGAGGGCAGCAGCTGGGTGAAGCACTGTGCTGGTGTGCAGTGTCCTGGCATCCCGGTGATCCCTTCAGCTGAGGGTGGAGGGACGGCGGGATGCAGGGGGGTTGTCAGCAGCTTGGCTGGAGGGGACCAGCTGCCTGGAAGAAGATGTGGTGGGTGCCAGGGGAATGTGGTGTGGGGGGGGGGGCAGCAGTGCTGGCAGCTGGAGAGGCTTCCCCGCAGGAGTACTGGATTTTGCAGCACTTGGCTATTTCCCAGTGCCCTTCTGCGCTCTCGCCACCTGGCTCTGGTGCACAGCAGCTGTGGTACAACCCCTTTACAGCTGTTTGCCTAAGACCTGCTCATCATTGCCGTGCTCCTCTCCCTGCCCCTGCCACTTTGCCACTGCAAAATAGGTCTCTTGGTGGTGATGTGTGCCTGTCGCCTCAGCTGTGTGGATTTGCTCGTAGCTGCTAATGCTTTTCAGGCAAGAAAAACTGCTCCAAGAAAGCCTGGCTCTGCTGCCAGTGCTTTGCTGTTGCTTCAAGTGAGGAACGATGGGGTCTAGTGATGGTGTGATGCAAGGCAGAAAATGTTAATCCCAGGCTGAACATCCAAGACCAAATCATCGTGCTTGGAGATCTGATGCAAGCCTACTGCAAAAAGGAAAAAAACCGAGACCCTGTGAGCATCCGAGGAGAAAGCCCAGGCACAGGGTGCCCAGCCTACATCTAGGGGAGGACGGAGACATCAAGCACAGTGTACCCAGTGGGCAAGAACAGGCTAGTGGAGAAGCTTATGAGATAACTGGGAGATTAAAGAGCACTCTGGTGTGGATGCAGTGCTTGTCCCAGCATGCAGTTAACCCACTGACATCTCTAAAGCAAATTTAAACCAGCAGTGTGTTTCTACTCTGCGTAAGCAATTAGCATCACATGGCTGTGGTGATTTTCATCTGGCACCTGCATCCCAAAGACAATTTAGCATGAAAATGCTCAGTGTGTAAACACGAGAATAGCCTCTTAGCTCCTGGGCCCTCTGTCCTTGTCGTGACATTCAGTATTTACAAAGATTGTGTTTTTTTACACCACAGCAGGGAATCAATCAGATTTCTCTGAAATCAAAGCACGATGACTATTTTGATGTCCAAAATGACCACTTCTGCTCTGCTAATATTGGACAAATATTGACTAATGGCTACTACGAGTCCATTCCTTCACTGATGAATGCTCAAGGCTACTTGGATAAACAAATGATTTCTCATGAATATTCTTATTTTAACACATCCCTAGAATAATAATATGTCTTGTATACATTCTCATTATTCTTTCTTTTCTGTTGGCAGTTTGAGGTGACATTGTGGGGCACTTTGTTAGCACAGAAAAGGAGTGTCCCACCATTGTGGAGGGTCACTTGTCCAGGGCAGAGTTCAGCTGTACAATTCTCGGTCTCTGCTTGACTCTGATAAATATGAAAAAAATCAGAATTACTACTCTTGCATGAGCGAGGGACGAGCATCCAGCACAGTCCTGTCCATGTGTTATTTACTCTGGCTGCAGATCATTAATCTAATGCCTGATAATACTGATGGCCACAACCCAGAAGCTGCAGGTGACTAGCACCTGGACTGCTCCCAAAAATACACCCTTCCATTAGTGAGGTTGGCTGCTTGTTGCTCAGCCCATGACATCTCCCTCAGCTCCAGGAGCACTGAGACTGCTTGCTGCCTGTGCACCCCTTGCCAAGGACCAAGGAGCAACTGTCACAGGCAACTACAGTGTGGCAGTTCTGCTTTTTGTGCTGAAGTGGGACACGCCAGGAGCTCCCTAGCAAGAGAGGGGAGAAGATGGGAAAACAGCATCGTGGTTTCCAAATATTGCTCCTTGAGCTGCAACCCTAATAAGGTGTTGGCATACTCATGCCTTGGATGAAGACTGATCTTACCAGTTTCATTTTCTAATCCTGGCAGCAAGGCTTCCTGATGCCCCTTTCTTCTTCCCACTGTTGGAACGATGCAGCTCATGGTTGGTCAGCTTTGGAGCAAACGGCTCGCCTTTAAGGCTAAGTTACTAAGTGCCTGGGGACGTCTCCTGCTCCTCCTGATGGCAGTAGGACCATTAACTTCATTTTGCTGCAATCAGTTACTACACTTAAAGTGGCTGGAAACATCATCATCCTGTACTGGCGTTGCTTTACAGACACTTTGCATTGATGTGAATGGCTCCACAATAGTGAACTGAAATGTAGGTGAGGCTGTTAAAATTATTTAGTGTAAGCCAGTAAGCAGAGCGACCAGAGAATGAAGTCTTCCATAATAAGTCTTCCAGGATAGCTCCCTACGTGAATATTGAGGTCCAAAATAAAGACCCATGTAATTCCAGAATAATTACTCTAGTTATTTTCGGTGACTCCTCTCTCAAATTTTGTGAAGTGTCTGAAAATTGTGCATGTCCCTGTCACCCCAATGAGATCACGGTGTTTCACAAAATTTAGAGTAGATGAAGTTACTGACTCCCCCAGGCAGCCTGCTTATTTTTTAATCCATTTACAGTGTTTTGATTCCATGGTGATAAGGACTTTATAAATGCTAATTGATAAATGAGATAGAGTTTATATTGGCTCATAGAAGGCAGAAGTAGTCAAATGCATACTAAATTGCTATTTTTTAAAAATTTGACAAGACTTTCCATTCCAAAGTCGACACAGTGAATAAACTCGAGGAAAATACGTCCTTCGACATGTCATTAGCAAATGCTGTGAGCATCTGGGTTTGCAGGCTCACGCCAGGTTGGCAAAGGTGGATGGCCGGGAAACCGCTGAGGAATCTAGAGACAGCTGTCAGATGTCTCACAGTTAGTATGGGCAGTGTCACACGCTTTAAACTTCCCTTCTCCTTTCTTTCTTCCCTTCCCCTGCAAGGATCAGGCCAGCCCAGCAGCCACCCAGGCACTAGCTTGGGAAGGGGAAAAACTCTGGTTCAACCCACCGTATGGACAAGCTGCCTTCAAAGGAAGTGTCTGGGGCTTTGGCTTCAATCACTCAGAGGTTCCTCACTTTCTGCAGTAAGACAAACATGATTCTGGGAGTTTTAAACTATTTTTACTTCTCTGCTGTTCTTTTTTTCTTAAACACATTGCCTACTTTGACTCCCGCTAAGTTCATAGGCACCCTAGAGGTAAGCCAGCCTGCCCACAAGAGGTGTGCACTACTTCTGAAGGAAATGGATGGCTTTTGGATGGAGCTTTTCTGGCTCACCAGAAACCAGGTTTATAGCCAGAAAACTATGAAAAAATTATACAAATTGTTGCAGGCTTGCTCAGTGCTTTTATGGAAGAGCCTGAAAATTTTATGAAAAAAATCTGCAAAATGAAAAATCAGCCTATTCTCTCTCATACCTGGAGGCTCTGTCTCTGTGTTTTACAGGTTCTGATGGTCTTTTCTCCAAATCCCTCCGGAGACAGTAATCACCTGATCCTTGCTCAATGAGTTACACGATCTCGGTGACCCAGGACGGGTGGCACTGCAGAGCCCCAGCAGCGCGTGGATGCTCCCAGAACCAGAGCCCCCAGTCCCTGGGAAGCACCAGCACCAGTATTCCGGGGAGCCTGGGAGGCGAGCAGCCTGCAGAGCCTTTACAGGCTTCCTTCCTTTTGCCTTTTATTGTCTAGCCAAGCCTAGCTGCCTCTTAAGCCCGTGTGAACAAAGACTCCCTGATGCTGGAGCGTGTCAGCAGAAGTATACATCAGCCCATTTTTTCCTATCTGTGGGGAATGCAATGCTCTCTGCCTTGTTTTCTCTCTCATTCTGGTCCTGCACCAGGCGGCAGACATTGATAATTAATTGCCTTGGTCGCTTTTTAGCTGCAGTCTCTTGCTGGAGCCACAGCATAAAAAATAGAAGTTAAATTCGTGTCAGTCCCGCCGTACAATTCCCTTTCTCTGCGAGATACGGTCTGAGCACAACGTGCATAGCAGCCTCCAGACGTCGGGCTGGGGAGCCAGAATGGCGCTGCTGCTATTTCTGCCAATGCTGACATTAGTCACACTAAAAAGGAAAAGCTACCTCTCACCTCACTGTAAAATCTAGCAGGATGCTCAGCACCCAGAGCACCCCAGGAGGGTGCTCCATGCCTTTGGCTGGGGGTAGCAGGGCTCCGACCATAGCTATAGCCAATACAGGCCAGGGTGTCCACTGTAAAAAAAAGCCACTTTTCTGCTCAGTGGGTGTGGGTCTGCACTTCCCCAAGGCTCCACTTGCCCCACTGAAAAAAGGGAGTGACAATAGCCCCACAACAAGGGCACAGCATCGCCTACGGGGCCATGCAGAGCAGCACCGTGGGAAAGGCACACCGAGGGTCAATGCTGATACCAACAGACAGGCAGACGGACAGAAGACCTTGTATTTAAAAAAATTAAGGGTGAAACTTTTGATTTCACCTGCCAGTGAGCCCATGAAGATTTAGTCTATAGTGAAGTGTGTTGCAGACATTTTATACATAACTGTAAGCACAGTAATAAAGCATGCTATATGAGTTACAGGACATAGTAATAAACAACCTCTGGTGATCTATCAGTCCAAAAGACCCCATCAGGATTTATTAAAACTTCTGTTAATCATTTATACTTGCCGTTCTGTACCTAAAAGCCTGCGAGCACAAAGCTTCGAACAGAAAGCCATGTTGGGAAGACAGTTTATTACAAGCCCTGTGGTCAGCAGGAGTGAAGATACACGTGCATTTTAGTGGGCATGAGTTTGCTGCAAAGACTTGTATCTGCAGACATGACATCCCCAAACACCGGCTGATGCTCCAGAGGCTGCATCAGAAAAAGAAGAACTGGTCATCTTCACATTGTTTGTTTATAGAAATTGCTAAAATTACTGCTGTTAATAGGATCTGGGGAAGAGCCACACGCAGCAATTATCCAGGCTTACTGCAATTGACTGAAGTTGTCCAAAAATCACAAAGACAAAGAAAATCTCCCCCTGCCGTTAATCCTCTTGTAGTCTAGACAAAATCTCACTAAGTCTATTCCCATGACCATGTGGCTCTGCACTGTCACTCGAACACTGAATAATAGTTAACAGTCCATCAAATTTGAGATTATATCCCCTCTGCCATTTTCAGAGATTTTTAGGCTGTTTACACTGATGAAAGTAGAAACATGCCAGGAGAAAAAAAAATCAGCTGGGAACAGATTTTGGCTGGAGCCCTTCCAGTGGCACCTGAAAGGTATGGTTTGAAGTCTCCGTGCAAGTACTGCTTTTTGCATTAGCTATGCACTTTGCTATCTGCAGACAGGAGATCAGCAGGCATTTGCTCACCCCAAAATGCAGCGAGACACCACCAACAGAACTGGCAGAACTGCACTAACATCTCTGTAAGAACGCAGATTTGATCACGAGTTATTCTTTGGCCAGGTCTCTACACAAATACCAAACTGGGAATGGGAGACTGATGCAGCTACCAAGAAACCTCATGGCATCTACTGAAATGAGTTGCCAAAGTCTGGCAAAGACTTCTCAGACCAAGCAAATGCACTTTCTCAACAGAAAGTGTCAGCCCATATGTTTTACCTGGAAAGTAGGCATCAGATAGATGTGTGGTCAATGTGGTACAAGAGCACTCTTCGGCAAAGAGACATTGATGCTGAAGTCGAAGCCAGTGATAAAACAAAGCCTTATACTTTTGAAAGACCTAAAAATACAGTGAAATATTACTCAAGAAAGACATGTTAGCCTGTCAAGGGAAATACCAAATGCCCTTTCCGGCAGGAGCTTTGGTAATGATATAAATGAAGATCTCCCAGAAACCTCAAATTATGAAATATTTGTTTCAAGGAACGGATGACATCCAAAGCATTATTCGAGGCAAATCAGACCCTCTGCTGATTTTCTCTCTTGCTATTCCAGGTGGAGAGCAGCAGGCATTGCCAGTATTCATTTAGCAGGAAGGACCCTAGGTGTAATTGAGAGTTTGCTTGGCAAAGATTTTTTTCCTCTGGTTTTGACATAATATGCATTCAAGTATAAGCAATCTGCATTAGGTGGAGGTCTAGCAGTTTCCCTCCAGTCCTACACTGACAAAAGCTGATTTTTGCAAGTATCTGCTGGTAACGAGAGCTGATGTCTTGTAGATGAAAACAGGTGCTGTTCTGCAATAACCACGGGATCCACCTCTGCCCACGGCATTGCACGAAGGCCGAATCCCATCACAAATGCCACATAAGGTCTCCTTCTTCCCTAGGGCTTCTCGATATGGAAGTTCATTGAATGAGCAGCAGCACCCCACTGCATGTTGGATGGTGGGTCCGTTGTGGTCATGGTGAGTCCCACCCGGATATGGGACACTGCAAAAACATGCACGCCATTGTTTATGTAGGTCTTGCTCTGAACAGGGGACCCTCGCTCCATGACTCAGTCCAGTGCTGCCACCGTGAACAGGGGAGCACTGATGGGGCTGAAGCCAGCAAGGTGCCCCGTGGCATAAGGGGTGAGGAGACCTCCTGCACCCACTGCAGACCAGGAAGAGCTGGTGGTGACATCCCTCCTTGGTTCAGTCTGCACGGAGGTGCCAGCCACCTTGGAGGGAGCGTGCTGCTTCTTACAGGGAGTGCAGCCAGTCCCTCCTTTGGATGAAAGACCCTGTGGAGTCTTCCCAAGTGCCCAGGTGTCTCCATCACCATTGAAGCAGAGAAAGGGTGGTCTCTGTCTGATGGGGGGACCAGATTTGTGACTTGGAAACCCAAGCTTTGTGCTCTCAGGATCATGATCCCAAACAGCTTTGCAATAGCTACTGCCCTGTCTTATCAAACTCATGACCTCTGCTTGTGAGAGATCCTTGCTTTTCTTTTCCCTTCCCCATGGGAACAGCCTTGTTCCCTGGGGTGAATGGGCTACTGCAGCTGGCCAGATGTGCAGGTACATGCTGTTTCTCTGCAATTCATGTCTGCCCCTGTATATCACAGGGTTTTCTTGGTGTGGCGCTGCTTTGCAAATCTGCGTTAGGAGCATGGCATTAGCGCTGCAGCTCTGTGGGAAGTGCGAGTGCTCCAATTCCCCCAGCGATTAGTGGGTGACAGTTCTGATAAATCAACTGTTTTATCATAAACTTGTGCACTCAGCATTAACTCTACATGTCTCCACCTCTGGGTGAAGTGATTATTATTCACCAGGAAAGAGACAGCCTGCAACAGGGAAGTCCTCAGCAAATCCCTCTGAGGAGCTGCCACATCACTGCCCTGGTTCATGCATGTGCACACACACATGTGCCCAGCCACATGATGACAACAACATGTACCTACAGCATAACCTGCATGTGCCCGCACACACCCACGTACACAGAAGAGACACATCCACGTGGGCTTCGTGTATGGCCAGGAGCCCCATGCATCCACGCAGGTACACACAGTGATGCCCAGGCAAGGGACTAATCCTAGCTCTTCCCTGCTGCATTTTCAATTGTGTGGTCCTTAGAGATGCTGTGTTACTTGCCAGCCCCCCAAGCAGCTGACTGAGAGAGCAGCAAACACTTAGCATCCCCAGCACAAATCCATGTGCATGTGTGTGCTTGGTGCCTTCTTCATGCAACTACCCCTGGGAGTGATGGGCGTGATTTTTTTCTCCAAGGTGGGGCAGCCAGTGTGCATAGCCCTGCTTGGTTTCCAACCTATCTGTCCGCCTGCACCCAGCTTGTAGGACTGGCTGTCAACCAGCTTTTTTCAGAGTCCCAGCTGCACAGTGAGCCTTGCAAAATGGGAAAACCCAATCCCTTGCAGCTGGGGGCAAATTTGAGGACAGGGAGCAGGCACTGGACTTCACCTGCTCTGCTTCTCAGTGTCAGGACATGATGACTTGGCACACACACTCATGCAGAGCTAAAGGGGTCCTGGTGGGCCAATGCTGAAGTGAGCTTTGGCAGTCCCAAAGCTGTGCTCACCCTGAGCTGCCATCGCTGATGGGGACACTTCCATTCATCACCACTGGGTTTGCAGAACAGAGCCTTGCTTCAGCCTGGGCAGTCTGTGATACTGAACCCAGGCTTGGGCCAGGAATGAAGACAGGTGGAGAAAGAGGCACCAAAGGCACTGGGATGCAGCACAGCCTGCAGCCAAGAAGGAGCTTCAGCTAACGCATACAGGGAGCCACAATACCCAGATACCAGTTACCCAGGAGGATGCCTCAAGGCCGAGGGCCACCGCAGGCATCTACCCTGACCTCCCTGCACACAACCTCCCATGTCTGGGGCAGGGGACCACTTCTACACCATGGGAGGAACCAGGGTGGCTTCCCAGGGGCCCATAAATCACTGTGTCTCTCTGTGCATTGTAGCAACTCCTCATTTAGTGTATGTATGTATTTGTGTATTCCTTCTGACATTTTTATTATTATGAGATGGTTCCCCTGAAGGGGGATGAATAATGAAAATGCAGCCTTTGGATACAGGAAAGTAGGGAGGCAGAGAGTAACTGCTCTGCCTAAAGACACCTCGCTGCAGCGCATGTCCCCTTCCCATGCACCTCTGTCCCCAGAACTGGATCCCGGTGCCCCCCGGCACAGAACCAGCACCACATCCACCCTCTCCTCCTTCTATGAAATGCTGGTGCATCATGTCTGCCCTTCCCCTGCCATTCCTCCAGAGAGCTCTGGTGTCTCTTGTCCTGCCCCCAGATGTGGCTACTAGCACCAATTCCAGAAAGGTACTTATGGTTATTTGGTCTCCTCTGCTGACCGTCCTGCCTGAGCACCAGATGTTGTGTTGAGGACATGGAGCGGGGCAAGGGGACAGCTCTGTGGGCTGCTGGAGGAGATGTTTGCCAAGAGGGTGTTTTTCAGGGCGAGGAGTGGAGGTGTGATGTGATGTCCCACCAAGGCATCCTGTGTGGGTTGCTGGGAAGCCTTGGACAGCTGCAAGCATGTGAGAGCGGAGTGGCTGTGCTCATACTCAGGGCTAGGGTGGGCTCTGCTGCGGACCGAAGCATGGGTGTAAGGGAAGTGGGGAGAGTAACTGGCCCCCATCAGCTGCTGTCAGGGGATTGTGTCCCCGGGCACTGTGGATGGGAGTGCTGATGCCCAGGGCTGGGTTTGGAGATCAGAAAAAAATCAACAGTATCGGTTTCCGTGGCAACCCTGCCACAGAGCTGTAAGCAAGCGTCATGGCCCCCATCACTGCAGACATGAGGGAAGGCCATGCCTGGGTGATGGTTTCTAGACAAAATTATGTCCCCTTCATTACATGGCACCGGAAGAGAGGCTGGAGACCTGTGGGCTGGAGCCAGCTCCACAGAGGAGCAGATGTGGAACTAGAGCCACCAGTCCCACTCCATCTGCCAAATCCACAGCCCAGACCCCCTGTGGAGCAGGAGGATGGTCTCTTTACTGAGGGCCTCCTTTCTTCACCATGCAACCCAGGGGCAAATGACTTGCAGGGGGATTCAAATCCTGTGGACCTTCCCAGGGTGGTTGGGATGGATGGAGGGGTTTGCTGCGAAATCCTGTGACCACAAAGATCAATAGCACAACATAAAGCCATTTATATTGCTGTAAAGGGAGCATACAGACTAGAATTAGTTACACTAAAATGTCTGTTGCGGAGTATTAATTGGGTTACTAAATATGCCACTGCGAATGTATTTTATAGGCAGCATAAATTTCTGTGTTAAGAAGGACCATTTCTGGTCCTCTCTGTGGCTGCCCATCATGGTGTGAGCTCCACCAGCACAGGGCTCTCGTGGCCCGGCGTGCACAGGGCACCTGGCAGGTGATGCTGCTGGGCTCCCTTGGTGCCACAGACCTGGCAAGACTGCACTGGGCTTGCCGGAATTGTCCTGATGAAAACACCCTCTGTGTTCCCGCAGGGAGCAGAGGCACAGCTCAGCCCTGGAGGCAGGAACCGTGACTGGTCAGGATCTGGCCCACTCCCTTGCTGGGGTGGAAGAAGAAAGTCTTGGTGTGATAAACCAGGTCCCCTTTGCAGGGGGAAAGCAAGGATGCACGAGGGATTGGGGGGGTTTTGGGGTTTCACCATGGGACCCTGCTGCTGCACAGTGGGAAGCACAGGCAGGGATGCTGTGCACTGCCTGCATGTGTGGGGTGAACCAGTGCAATGGAACTGGGAAAGGATTGTGGTCCCTGGGCATCATGTCAGGGCTCTGGGCTGGTGAGCTTGGCCCTTCAGGGACAGTAGCTGGAGGACCTAGTACCACCAAAGACTCAGCCATCTGTTTAGATGCAGATACACAAACACAGGGTGTAGTTCTGGACCTTGTGTGATATCTTTGCTATGCTAGTCCCATTTCAGCACTGCTCCTCCTGCCCTTGTACATCTCCTGCTATCGAATGCTTCTTTAAACAGAGAAATTCACCTTTCCAGTTGCTTCAGATTATTTGTGGTTCTTGCAGTGAAAAAGTTAAAAAAAAAAAAAAAGATGTAAACCTTCCCAGAAATGTGAGCTTCTGCCTGCTTGCTGCCCAAGGGGCTCCTGCCAGCACTTGCACCGGCAGTTGGAGAGTTGAATCTCATCTGTAAGTCACCCTGCCTGTGGCTGTTGTGGGGTGGTCACAGAAGGGAAGCAATCCTGGTTTTACATGAAATATTTAACTCTATCTAAGTTACAGCTGGCATACATCCACTGCAAACAAACATCCGTGGAAGATCCGAACTGTCAGTAAATGCCTATGAAAAGAAGGGAGAAAAACACAGCTTTCAACATTAAAAATATCACTGCAACTTGCTCCTTTTAGTTTAAAGAGTCTCTAAGGGCAAGTCTTTGACCCTGCAGCCCTGTTGCTCGGAGCCATTTTGGACAAGTACATATCGAAAGGGCAGTTATTGAACTGGTGACGCTTGATTTTGATTTTTTATTTTTGTATTTTTCTGGTGAGGCAAACGAAGATAGAAGCAAATAGACATGAGGAAAGAAAAGGGCACAGAGAAAAAGGTAAAAATATCATTTCCCGTATACTTTGGCTTAGTTGCTGAAAAATGTCAAGCCTACAACCTGCTCTTGTTTCAGATTTGAGAGGAAAGCTTTGGCAGAGGGCTGGCAGCAGCCAGCGAGTTTACCATGGGATCCAAGCCAGACACTTCTTAGGGAGGCAAATGAGATGACAGGAGGAAGAACAGGAGATAATCTGGGGATGAAGAGGTGCACACAATGTGGGGCTGGCAGCGAGGACTCCAGGTTCACAATGCTTAACTTATGCCAAGTTGGTCACCTCGGAGAAGGAGGGGATGTCACTGGGACACTGGTCTTGACTGGACTATTCCCCGTGCAGAAGTCCCTGGTCCCGAGCCATGTGCATGTCTATATAGAGGATTCCTCCTTCCTTTGCTTGAATACTAGTGACTCACACAGAGCTTGAGAAGAAAAAAAATGTATTCCTAAACATTGTTATTTTGGGTTCATAAAAAACAGATTGTTCACTAGGTAACAAGAGAACAACTTGCCAGACACATGTAGAGGTCACGACGACTGTGATTCATCTTACTAATCTAGCAGG
>Ga0181612_124404_pt1 | contig 15874 bp, 13 predicted proteins | sample HoacroProtozoa21_FD_119630 | JGI IMG/M metagenome (GOLD analysis project Ga0181612, IMG submission 119630) | Hoatzin crop microbial communities from Cojedes, Venezuel. Combined Assembly of Gp0051906, Gp0051904, Gp0051908
GCTGAGCCAGAGGGGGTGGTTGAGCTGGCTGTGTGCATGCTGACTCAATGGCGCACGTCTCCCTCTCTTCACGTCCTCCTCCTCTTTCGACTGCTTGTGGTGGAACAGCAGCAGGTTCACAAGAACTCTCTGTTGAGATGTACCTTAGCTTGAGGCTGCTGTTTCAAACTGTGTGCAGCTGTGGTTCGTCACTGGAGACCTTCAGAGCTCTCATGCCAGCCAGGTGTGAAGTTGGTTAACAACGGACTTGCTTTCTGAGCATGGGTGCACGTACGCAGCGTGGGTGTGAATAAGAATTTGGCAGGAGCTGTTGAGCAGGGGACCTGATTGTGACCTGGGGGACCCAGTGTTGCTGTGGTTGGTGTTCCTGTCTGTATGGGGAATGGAGGCATGGAAGGACTGCTGGGGCAGGGCAGGAGGCACTCGGGAGTGAAACCCGGGGGGTGCATGCGTGTGTCTGTCCTGATCTAGCTGCACAGTACAGTCTCATGATGTCGAGGGCTTGGAGCCTGATGTCTGACCTAGCTCCTCCCTTTCTCATTTAACGATGGCTGGAAGAAAAATAACCAAGTATGCTGGAAAAGTTAATTAACTTTTAATTTAGATCTAATATATGCTTCTTAGTGTACTGCATGGAAGAGTGAGTGTGTGGTATCTGTCATGTTATATAGGGGGTGATGCATTGAAGAAACAAGGAAAAGCCTCAGGTCTGAATGGGAAGATGGGGTTTTAACTGTGCAGATGGGTTTTGTATCTTGATTAAAAGCTGCAGATGTGTGGTAAGTCACTTCTGTATCCATTTTGCATCTGAAATGACTTTCTCTGTTTGTGTCTCTTTTCTCTTAAGCCAACCTTGCAAGGCGAAGTCAGGAGAGAGATAATCTCGGCATGCTGGTCTGGTCACCTAACGAGAATCTGTCTGAAGCAAAATGTAAGTCTCTTCAAATACTTTTATTTGCCACTTCCCTTACATGTATCAATTCAAGAATGCGAAGTTGCCACTTTCAGTAGAGAGGTTGTGTCTGTGACCTTTCAGTTATGATTTGAAATTAATTTGAATGTTGGAAAAAAGAAAAGCCTCCAAAGCAATCCTCCAGAAGAGCTTTGTTCCCCACTGCACAGCTGCTCAGAGCATCAAAACCACAGAGGCAGGGAAAGTGGGAGAAATGTGACACACTTTCTTCCTTAGTATGAATTCTATGAGATACTTATCCACAGGCCTACATGATCTGTTTTTTTACTGCTGGTGCTGTAGAAGACGACAGAAATAACTGAAGAGAGCAAAATGAAAAGTGTGTGTGTATAAATATATGGTAATTAGCAGTACCTTTTACCCACAAAGACACAAATAAAATCCGCATCTGGAGCCCATGGAGGTTTAAATGTCAGAACAATTGCAATGCCTTGGAATTCCACGTGAGGGCAATTACCAGCGCTCTGTGTGTGTCTGGGAACAAGCCTCAGTGCTGCTGCCAGATGGCAGAAGTAGTGTTTGAAAGGTCTGTCTAGCTACAGTTCTCCTCATGAATAAGTAGGACTCCTTGATTAAAGGGCTGCTGTTTGAATGCAGTAACTAAACCCAAGTGCTTTTGGGGGAGGGAGCTGAAAGGAGCTATTTTTGACTTTGTGTTCATACCTTTTTTTCTCCTTTCTGATTCTGGGACCGAAAATAAGAATCTTGCATTCCTGTTCCTCTGCAGTTGTTTGTGGTGGCACTGTTAAGTCGATACCTGTTTTTGCCCTAGACCCAAAGGCTAAGATGCATCACAAGACACTTGTGAGAATGTAGTGGCATTTGCAAATTAAGGCAGCAGAGATTGTGCACAAACTGGCTCTGTCATGAAAGGGCTGGGCTCTGCCCTGGGGCATTTGTTCCACCGAGCAAGTTGCCCCTTAAATTACGGAAGGATGATGGTACTGTGATCTACAGATAAAAACGGCTTTGCAAGGATCATGTCTGCCTTCTCTCCTGCCAGTGGTGCCTTGTCTGCTCCCTGCTGGCTATTGGATGCTGAACTAAATAAGACTGATGAGGAGAGGGATATATTTGACAGTTATCTACAGCTAGAAGTCTCTAAAAAGGTATAAGAGCAAGAAACTGTTGCCTCCACCAGAAGGAATGACTGTTCGTGGGTTGTCTGTGACACAGAGGATTCCTGTAGCTGCCTCTCAAGTTTGAGAGTCTTTTGAATCTCAGCTCAACTTTGGGACATTTAACTCCTGCCTGATAGGAAACAGGTTTCTTGGAGAGGGAAGAGAGAATGGAGGAGGAAAAGGCGTGAAGTTATGTGGAATTGAGTAAAATAATCTGTGACTGAATATTTTGTGGCAATTGGCACAAAAATATGCAAGGATATTGTAGAGCATAAAAAGGATACAATATCTGCTAAGAAGATGTCATGAACCTAAGGTAATTAAAAATGTGTGACATTGAATAAAAACTAGGTGGCAGTTGACTGTTGCTGGTACAATAAAAAAGTTGGGGAAAACAATATGAATATAGAAAGTGAGCAAGAAGAAATTTCTCAAAAGACTCAAAATTTTAGTAAGAGTGTGGGCTCATCAGTGGTTTCACCTTCCAAAAAAGGTACAGGAAAAAAAAATAGTAAATATTTTATATGGTGTTTGTGGGAGAGAAGTATGATGCTCTTGTGCCACACACGACACACAAAATATCTCCCAGGTGTCTAATTGGTATAGAAGCATGGAGCTGTGAAATTCAGAATCTAGTAGTAGTGAAAAAAAACAAGAGTTTTGAGAGAGATTGCTGAAGGGTCTTGAGGTGGCAGGAAAGCTCAAGCAGAAGGGGAGAGGGCAGCTGTGCAGGGAATGAGAGAATGGGGCAAGAGGGGGCTGGTTGGTCATTGCTTTGTTTTGTGTCAATTTGGGCTGACACTACCGAAAGGTATGCTATTCCTGTCTCTGCCTGGGATTACTTAAAAATGAACTGTGAAAAACAAATCCTGCTGAAGGTAGCTGCTTTTGTTCTTTTTTTGAGACTAGAAATGGATTGATTGGTAGAAATAACTTTATAGCTCTAATGAATTCAGCCAGCTGTTAGGCACTGATTGCATGAGAGTCTGATTCAATCCTCCTTTTCAGAAGATGGGAACCTCCCTCAAAATACCAGTGCTCTGCAGTGGCTGTAGAGCACTTCCTAAATGTATTCCAAGCAGAGTTCTCTAATCTGTTTTATGATTTGACACAAGAACATCGGGGACAGGAGGTCTGTTCAGCTACTCTTGAGTTCACTGACAAATCTTGGCATTGTTGATAGTGAATTCTAATTAAATGGGGTCTGTGGGGATGTGTAAGAAGACTGATGATGATCAACATTTCCATTGGTAATATGGGAATTGACATGGAATTGCTTTGAGGAGAAACTGAGGATGAGCCATAGACTGACAGGATGGTAAATAAAATGAATGCTACCAATAGTCTTGTAGAGTGCTTTGGGCCTTGTCCTGACTTGGACTGATGCCGATGCAACAGGCTTTTAATGGCCCAACTGCAGGGTTATGAATCTCAGTGCTGAAAGCTCTGCATCAAGGCTGGTCTTTGGAAAGAAGTGGCTTGGAGAGCAATTGTGGGGACACAGTGGGCAGGTATTTCAACAAAGCTTCCTGGCGTCCTGCTTGCCCCAGTGAATGATGTGGGTGTAAAGAGAGTGAGGTAGTCACTGGAACAGTTTGCTGCCTCTGCACCCAGCAGCATTCAAGAAAAGGAACCTCAGAACAGTGGCTTGTGTTGAAAAACTGAGAAAAGGATGGAGACAGGAGCTACTAAAATGTTTTGGAAGCTGAAGATGAAGCAAACTCCATCTGTTTAGCTTACTGAAAAGAGACTGAAAGGGGGTTATTGTCAATTATTTTATCAAAGGGAAATTTTGACATAATAAGAGACATGCATAATACAAATAGATGGCTGCAAAACAAGTCCACATGGACTTAAATGAAATGCCTGAGTGTGTGTGGGTTTTTTATGATTGACTATTGGAAGTCATCCAGGGAAGTGATGGATTCTCTATTTCTTGATGCTTTTTTAAACCATGGGTTTTTGTGACGTGTGTGTTATGCTTGGTGGGGGGAATCATTGGCAGTGTGAAACTGCAAGTGGAAGGAGCTGTGGTCTCTATGAGGTTGGTGTAGCCTCTTGGTCTGTAAATACTGTGAATCCTAGCTAGCACATCTGTTCTGAATATTGCTGTTCAAGTTGAGGTGTGGGTGAACAAATGCTTCCAATCAGCAGCATGTTGGTACCTGTGTCTAGTTACTTTTGTTAGTACTTCGAAGCCTTTAATCCATCCTGTGCTTGTTCTTGTGGTGATCTCTTGAAGTCACAGAACCCTTCTCTGTTTCTATGGCTGGGGCTCAACGTGAAGGCAGAAGCACATGTTAGCTCTCTGCTCAGGGTGAGCTGGTAGCTCTCATGAGCAGGACAGTTCTGTGCAGTCAATGAGATGCTCAGTAGCCACCTCAGTTAAAGGTGAATCCGCTAAAAAATACTGAGTGGATCTGTGATGGTGTTCAGAGCCGTGCACGCTGATGGGTTTGGCAGAGGCCTGGCCCAGCTGGCAGAGGTTGTGGGAGGGTCCTCTATAAGCTGCTGAAATGAATCCTGGAAAGACCAGTGTGTCAGCCAAGGCCTGGTGGGTGTCTGCATGCAGAGAGAAGACTGAAACAAAATGATGTGTTGGCACATTGATCACTTTTTTTTTTTTATCCTGTGCCTGGTTAACCATTAACCCTGGGTACAAACTACTTACTGCCTTGCCCATATTAATACCAAAGTTGAATGCTGCCAGCACATTCCCTATCTACTGCCACACTTCTGCCTGTGAGGGGTCACTTGTAGCAGTTGCCACCGTTAGTGAGTAGTTCACAAAGTTAGCCCAGAGCTAGAAGTTTGTCCTGTGTCTTTTGAAGAAGGAAGGAATTGTCATTGTGCAGTAACTGAACATTTGGACTTAAAATAACTGCTCCCTTCCAGTTCTGCTCCAGATACCCTGTGTGCTGTGGCTGGTGTTGCACTTCTTACAAAGAGCTTACTCTCAAAATGAGACCCCTGACAGGCTCTCCAAGGACTTGGTGCCACAGAGGGCAACTGTTCTGGCTGTGTGGGGACTCTGTCGTGGAGGGTGGGGAAGGAGATGGGGAGAGAGGAGGAAGAGTGAGGTCCTGAGCAAGGTGACACTGAGGAGCAGGAACAGCTAGGTGGAAGAGAGGCATCTGCTCTCTTTGAGTGGTATGTGGGAAAGGGGAAATAGTGAAAAATGCATTGTAATGATGCTGTGGAAACCCTGCACAGGACAGAGCTGGGCCAGCACAAAGCTATTAATAAAACAGCAGTGTCTCTCTCTGTGCCAAGTACGCCAATGGGTGGAACCGTAAAAATGACATTGGGTTGGTTTAGAAATGAGCAAGTGCTGGCATGCTGCAGCTGCCCAGGAGCAAGGGATGGAAACCAGGCGAGAGGGTAGGATGTGATGATTGCTTTTATGCATCTGCAGTTCAAAGGTGAACAGAATAGAAGAAAGATGTATGGTTTTGCTAGAGATAAGCTATGTTTTGGAAGTAATTTTTCTGCTCTCTTCCTGACAGAATATGTGTACTGCTAGATGGGAGCTTTGGTTTCTCACTGATGTTTTGGTGGGTGTCTCCAGTGGATTTGCAATTTATGCGGTGTCACTGAAGAGGTGGGCATTGTCCCTAGCACCCATGGGACAGTGGGTCGTGAATGGCACCTGAGTCACCTGGTCTTGCAGTGCTGCTGGTTTGACGTGATGGTTGGTCGCCATGCCAACTTTGGATGCTCCCCAGTCCCTCCCTCCATTACCCTGTGACATCTCTTACTGCGAGGCTGCAGCTGGCTCCCTGCTTTACATTATGCCTGCTTTGGTGCACTTGGAGAGCACTTAGACAGCCTCCTTCCTCCTATGGTAGGGAGGCAGAAGTGCCCAGGGGACATGGGGACAGAGGAATGCCGGAATTAGGTGAAGCAGCAAGAGCTCCAACGTCTTCCTGATGTGTTTGGCCAAACCCTGGGGCTGGGAGGAAGGGGAGGGGTCCCTAAATGTGCTGCAAAACCTGATGCTGGGAAGGCAGCAATGTGCCAGCTGAGGCTCTGATGGAGGAAGAAGTGCTGGTTGCTATGGTTACTAAGGATATTAACCCTGTGGTGTCTGGATAGGCAAGGTTTAGTTAACGGTGCTGCAGGCTGGGTAACGGTTTGGGAGCGTGGAGCAGTGGTGCTCCACCCTAAGAAGCTAAGAGTTGGCATTCAGGAACTCAAAAGCCTGTGTCCCAACCAAGTCTGTAAGCATGTACTGGCAATTAGCATCTTAACAGCCTTCTTTGGGTGAGAGTGAGTTTTGGTAGCTGTCCTCTGTTGCGAAGGCGAGGTGACTCCCAACATTTCTGAGGGCAGGCTGCAGGTTTCTTGTGGCCAGAGTCTGTCTCCAGCTGTAGTTCCAGGTGTAATCTTTGCATAGAACAGGCTATGATTATTGTTCAGTTTCTCTTTTAACGAGAATGCTAAACAAGTTTGGAAATCACCTTTGTCTGAATTTTCTAACTTAAAATGACTGCCAGAGTAGAAGACAGAAAAACGTTTGTCTTTTCAGGTTGCTGAGTGTGTCTGATCATGCTCTGTGTGGCAAGTCTCTCCTTTCAATGTGTAGCTGAGCCATACCTGTTTTAAGAAGGGCTCCTGCTTGGACATATCCTTTCCCCCTAATCTCACTTAATTTAGCCTGTGAATTTTGTAGACATACAACTCCATCAACTATGGTCATCAGTTCTCACTTTCCTTGGGGTGTAGGGTGTGCTAGCAATAAATAAATGTGAGTGGAAAACCACAAGTGGGAGAGAGTAGACTGGGGAAAGTGTTGGTCTTAAAATCTCCCTTTTAGAAAATTAAGCCCCTGTTTAACAAGATGCATTTGAAATGGAAGGGATTAAAGCTTCAGAGGCACCAGAGAGCCACCCCCTCCCCGGCCCACAGGCACCCCTCTCCAGGGAGCAGCAGTGGGGGAGAGGATCTCCTCTCCTGTGTGTTCAGCATCAACAAAGATGCTTTTTAGGTCCCTCCTCTCCATCGTGCTGTAAACAGGAGCCTTGAAACAGTTGGAATGGTAGTTTTATTTTTGGTCCCCTCTCCCCTCCAACCCCTACCGTTTATGTGACCTGGTTTATAACACAACCCCACGAAAGGTTGCATTGGCTTGGTGAGAGTGCAGCTGCCTTGGTAGGGATGGGAGAGTGGGAGCTGCTTAGGCTTTGCCACCAGAGGGAAAAAACTATTGTTGAACTTGTAGCTGAGCTTATACTTTTTTGTTTCCTTCTCACTGGCTGAGTGCTGTGGGAGCCTTTGAAAGGTGGGGTGTATATATTGTGCTTTTCTAGTTTGGGGTTTTTCTGCTTGTTTGTGTCCAATGGTGGTTTGTTTGGTTTTTTTGGTAGTAGGAAAAACGTTAGCTTTAAAAAATAGTTGCCAGGTAGAGCCAAGACTTCCAGGTCTCTCTGAGGGGTGGACTTCAGGGGTTGTAATTCTTGCCTGAAGCTAGGTTCTTACCTGTTATCACTCAAGTGAAGATAGCAAAAACCCCAAACTTATGATCTTTCTGTTTGTATGCGCTCCTTCCCTAGAAATACCGGGTTGTTGGCTGTCCCAGTGACAGCAAGAATGATTAATGGAAAAGCAGAATTGAGTTTATGTTTATCCCTAATCCAAATTTCATATTATGCAGTGAACCTGGCAGCTGTGAAGCTTGGATGCAAATACTGTAGCTGAAAATTACAACTCCATGAATTCAGAAATGAGAGAACTGGTGTTTAATTTAGGATTCTGATTGAGTTTAGCTGTAGAAGTAATAGTCATGGCCACTTCTCCCAGCAGCTGCAGTTGCTGCACTTCAGAAAATGATGAAAAGATGAAGGTGAAGGTTTGCAGTTTTTCATTTTAGCTGGGGCAGCTTTGGGTGCTTATAGTGGCAATATTACAAACAGCAGAAAGAAGATACCATGCTTCAAAGGCTATGGGTGTATCCCAGAAACAGCTGAGTTGCCTTAAACTTTGCTGCAGTTTCCCCTTTGTCATCGTCTGTGCTAATTGCTGTTGCAGTGCTGTGTGGAAATCTCAGAGCAACTCTTTCATCATTATTGCTGCAGGTTGATATTTCTGGATCCTGAATGCATATTTAAATTAAGAGGAGGTTTTAACCCTTTCACGGTAGTGGAATGTATGGAAGCCAGGAAAGCAATTTAATTTGAAAGGACAAGGGTGTGTGTTTGGGATGGATATCACTCAAGGTACAGTGGATTGTGGGTGACTTTTTTAAAAAAAAACAAAAAAACCAAAAAAAAAAACCAAACCAACCCCAAAGCCAAAAAAACACACACAAACAACCTACAAATAAAAAACCTGAAGGAGAGAATGTGTTGGCGAGTATCGAGGAAAAGGATGTCTTGTCTAAGGTAGCTGTGTTATTCTGGAGGAATTTTTGCTGCTGTGCTGGGAGGAGGCGGTCAGTCACCAGTTCCTTCATGTGCCTTGTTCTCTCCTGCCACCTGTTTGTTCCTCCTTTCCACTGCAGTACGGAACAGGCCTCCGAACGTGTCGAGATGACCCAGTTTGGAAACGCCGGCTGCCACTACTGGTGCTGTGGTGGGGATCAAACTAGTGCTGGCGCTAGGAAGAAGCTTTTTTGTAAGAGAAGTTTAGAGGTGAGATGACGTGGCTGTGATGGAGTGATGATAGCTGTGCTGAGAGTTACCCTGGCAGCAAGCCTTGATCTGAAAAACGTTTGGGAGCAGTCTTAGCCAGCCTGGTAGGCGTTCTGTGAGTTGTAGGACCAGTACGACGGGAACTAGCATGCTGCAACTACTTCTTGCTGCTTGGGCCCAGCCCTGGGACGGGCTGAGTGTGCTGCAGTCTTGCTGGTCTTGGTGGGAATGGCAGGCTTGGAGCATTTCAGAGGACTAGGTCTTTCTTCCTGACCTTTTGTCGCTTACTGTATCTGTGAGGGAAAAATAAGAAGGATCAGGGAACTGGAGGGTAACTATTTTAAAACATTTTTTTTTCCTTTGGAGCAAGGTTAGTCAGCAAATGCACCAACAAGTGCATGTTTATAGGGATGTGATGGGACCTGTGCACAGGCAGGGAGGATCTCTTGTGTGAGGTATGTCCTCCACTGAGGAATGCTTGAGGAGGTCGTGGCCATAACAGCTTGCTGTGATGAGTTCATATGCTGCTGAGTGTGACCTGTACAGAGGTGCTAGTGCAGGAGGCAGAGCAGCTAGGCTTTCTCAAGGACTTGTGCCAGAGCTTCCCTCACCATAATTTGTTTGCTGTGACATTATTTGCTCTAATTAGGAAACACTCCCACCAGTTATTTTTCCTGTACTCTTATTTTTGCACTCCACATTAAGTTACTTTCCCAGTCATGTGCTTCTCGTGCAGATTCATATTATGGTAAGATGATAGTGAATTTTCTAGCGCTGCAAGGATTAGTAGTAATACATAATAACTTCTACATCAGGACTAGGCTTCTAAATCCTGCCTGAAAGCTCTGACCACTGATACTCCAGGATCTAGCTAGTGACATTGGTTTATTGTAGGCTTTTCCGCTTGGTCTCTTAGGATCAGCCTTGAAGGCTGAGGGCCTGTATGTAATCCATGTTTCAGCGTGTGCTGGGTGAATCTGTAACTTGATTTTTTTTCTAATGTGGCTTAATTTTATGTATTTTTAAATACCTTTAATATCTGTCACCATAACACTAATACTTTGGTTTAGAGGCTACTATAAAGATTATGTTGTCCAAGATCTGGCTATGTAAGCTTGGTGTCTTTCTGCATGGACTTCCTGGAGGGTCCCAAATATTTCTTGGCCTCTCTTTAGTTTCAGACCTGTAGGAAGTAAACAAGTGCAAGAATGGATGTATTGTTAGTGTCTCCTGAAGGCTGGCCTGCCTACGGTAGGGCAATCCATAGGAGTTTGTCCATAGGTAGCTGCTGATGTCCGGTGGAAAGGGGGCTTTCACCTAAATCTCTGTTCATTGCCCAGGTTCTCATGTCGTGTGGGGTAAGGTGCCAGGAATTCCATGAACCACTGCACCTTACCCTGTAGTAGGCACTTGTTTCTGTTGCCTCAGTTCAAGGCCTGCCTGATTAAGGGATTAAACAGCAGTTTATCAAGCAGCTGAACTCTTCTTGCAGGATGCAGGAACAGGAACTTTCAGGAGAGGGATGGGGCAGACAGCTGGGGGGCAGAGCCACGACTGCTCTCCTAATAAGCTGCTCTCTTTAGGTCGTGCAGCTCTCTGTGCGTTGGAAGTGTTTGTCTTGCCTCTGTTGTTCCACTTCCCACTGTCTCGCTCACATGCTGCTGACGTGGAAGTGAGGAAAATGGGGTCTTTCAAAGGAAGCTTGAGACCTGATTTTTTCATTCTTAGCGCTCAGGTGCAGTAGTGCAATGAGTGGGGTTGTGGGAAGGCCTTTGCCTTCTCCAAAGGGCCCAGGCCTAAATATCTGAAAATAGGTTTTTAACTGTAGATAGAGCAAAAGCATGTCAGTAATACTTCAGAAAATACAACTGAAGGATTAGTTCCCTTCCAACGTCAAGCTGCCTTCACTTGGTCCCTATCGTTCTTCATCTGATTTTGCTGGAAGCATGTTTTGTGCAACTTGGTTACTCCCCATTCAGGATCACGGGGTTCTCCTGTTCCAGGGGCTGAGGAGCTGGATGTGGGCAATTACAGCTGGAGGCTCTGTCTCTGCCATGAGCAGCTCCTGGCTCTGGGCACATCTGCCTGAGGCAGCTCCTCTGTGTGACTCCGACTCGTCTCCTTCCTTTCGCTGCCTGCTGGCTTGCCTGATGCTTCCTTTCTGCCCAAGTGACATCCTTCAAGGAGGTAGCTAGGGGACAAATTGATCATTTCTTTTGCTTTTGTATCCTGTATAAAGGGGTCAGCATGGCTTTTACTCTCTTGTCATGGGCTTTATTATCAGTAACAATTATAATGAGCTGTAATTTAACCTGATGGCTGTTCTGCTCCCATGCACGCCTTGTGTATGTGCCCTCATGCTGCACAAAGACCCTGTGTCATGGGGAAGTGTTACCCATGCTGTTAAGGAAGCCTGGCTCGGATACAGCGCTTCTGTTAGTTTGCATTCCTGCTACAACAGGGAACATAACAGTTCTGGTTTCAGAAAGAAGCTTTCAGAATCTGGTGGAGGGTGGAAAATTGACCTTGTGGAAGGTGTCAGCCTCTTTAGAGGGATTTGAGTCTGGATATTCCTTGATGGCTTCTGAAGCTGGGTGACAGTAGGCTGCTTGACCAAGCTTTATGGTAGTCTGTGCTGACTGTTTTGTAGACCAGGAATTTCAGCATATAGCATGACATGGATGAAGAGCTGGGAATGTTCCTAAGTGGAGTACCAAAGTCTTGTATCAGACTACTAGTAGTCTGAATCTGTGGTCTCCCATACTGACTCTGTCGTCAGTGTGTATCAAACTGTATTTTTTTAATTAGTGTATCTGGCTTTTGGAAAAGATGCACTGGATCAGGCATTCTCAAGGAGTGCAAAAAATTATAATTTCCATAAGAAAATCAGTGCGAGTGAGGTTTCTTTTAATCCAAGTTACCATCTCCTGCATTGAGCCATCTGATCAAATAATTTTTCTAATATTCTATGCCTTGTCACAACTATATTGATAATGTTACTACTTGCATTGCTTGGGCATGTTGCTGCCTGTAGTGGAAGTTTATAATCCAAGGCTGTAACCTCTCAGTAGAGTTAACTCCAGCCATGGTTTGACAGCAGAATAAATCTGGCTTTAGGGCTTCTCGGACTGAATTGAGAGCACTGAGCTGAATAATGCAAGGATCTCTTCTGCTACAAACTCACTTTGCTGTTTGGGCGTGTGCCCCATGCATTTATCCTGCCTGTAACTTCCTGCCGGTGTCTCGGAAGGTCATACGAGGGAATGAGTATTCCCTCCCTGCCAGAAGCTGATGTGTGCTGGTTTTGTGTGGGCTCTAAACCCATATCAAGTGCTCTGGCTAATTACATTTAATACAGCCCAGTGCCTGTGTCTGATACAGGATCAGGTTTGCACTGCTGAATGATAGCCAAGCTCAGATCCCATATGGTCACAGGTCAGGTCCCTGGTTGGTCTTATGTGGCTCTGCCTATTCTGTGCTAGGTCCCAGAGGTAGCGTTTCCTCTTTGCTGCTGCCCTCATCCTCTTCTGTGGTGCGTATGGAGACATCGGGGCTTGTGGTACCCAGGGCTCTGTAGATACTGAAATCTGTGCAGTTCCTCCAGTAAAGTGACATTCAGTGCTATGGCAGAGTGGATTTCTGGCTGAAGGTTAAGTATGATGGGCGTATAGGAAGCAGTCTTTCTTCCCAGAGGGTCCTCCATGGATGCCCTTACGATGGGCATCTCTGTGGCCTTTCTGAGGGAGAAGAGCAGCAGCACCGGAGAGCAAGAGAGCATAAGCTGGCTGGCGTTCCTTATGGTAATTCTCACTAATACGCTGCCCCACACGTGTACACAGTGTTGAGCCTTTCGTTGACGTGATAGTCTCAGCTGAGAGTGCAACTTTAGGAATGAGCATATGCTGGTAAAAGCTTTAAAAGTAACATGTCTACTAGTGAAAGGCCTTTCCTGGTAAACAGTTTAAAATAGTTTTGGCAAGCTACAAAAACTAGGCGAGATTTGTCAGTACACCTGTGTCTGCAGTACAGCCTTCTTGCTGGTATAGCAAAATCTGAAGGCAGATGAGTCAGGTCTCTAACTATCACTGGAGTTTCAACTTTGGACTTGCCCTTAGATGCAGGCCATGTAAACAGCAGTATAAAATAATAATAAAAAAACCGGGAGGAAATGTGTTTCTTTTCTAGCTCATTAGTGGGGACTGGTTGCCTTTGTGTGAGAAAGGAAGTTTTGGTAGGTATCAAGGCTTATAAAGGGATAAATCTCCCAGCAGTGGGGCACTCCGTTTTATTCCTTGTTTTCTGCTCTCTGAGGCTGCAGTTTCCAGGCTCCAGGTGAGGTTCTGTGAGCAACTCTTTCCTCACCAGTGTTGGTTCACACAGCCATGCCTGTTGCTGCCTGCTCATCCCTGACACTGTACTGTGCCAGGGCAAAGAATGGGTCGCACTTTTGGTTGAGCTGTCTCATCCCTCGCTGGAATGAGGAGAGCTCGTCTCTTCTCAGGCTTCAAAGTGATTTTTATATGGTATACAGCCATACAGGAAGTGTAAAACCTTTTATTTTATGAATAGCACACTGCTTTGTTGGTGGTCAGCTGTTCGGGGCCTGGAGTGGCTCCAGAGCTAGTGCAAGAGGAGGGACAACCTGTGTGGCTAGGGCTGGCGATAGGAGTGTCTGGGACTGTCCTCCTGGTAGGTGAGAGCATCACCATACTTTCAACCATCACCACTCAGCGCTTGTATGGCTTCACTGCCGCTTGGGTGAGGGAGCTAATGCAGCACGGAGAGGCTTGGTGGGCTTTTCAGGTGGAACGGTTTCCCAGTCTGGTTCCCTGGGAGTCTGGGCAAATGTCTGTGCTCCCAGGTGGGAAGAGGTGGCTGGAGGCTAGGGGTGCTTTGACCTGGCCCTGCTGCCAAAGGAGACTTCTAGTGCAATGGCACCCCACGGTCCTTGGTACATGGATGAGAAATGATACACAAGTAAGATCTGGCCTACAGGGAGGTAAGTGGGTTGGAGGTTGAGAGATACTGTGGAGTCCTGTGACTCGAGCTACCCTGCCCCACTGCTCCTAGTCAAGTGAGCTTCTCCGGATAAGGTTGGTTTTCCCTTGCTTTGGAGTTGCATCCAGACTTTTCCCTCGCCTGCTGCAGATGCACTGGGATTGAGGCCTAAATCCTCTCGTACTTTCAGTGGCATGAAGTGATTTTTAAGTAAGTAACACTTGTGTCTGTGTGACCTGCGCTCTCTGTTGCTGGAAACAGTGTTAAAGGAGGCTGTGTGCCTGCCCAGGTAGGTGCAGCACGGGGCACAAAACGTGACTCTGCTCTGGCGCTCTGCTCCTCTCCTGCCTGTGACACGCGTCACATCTTGCCAAGAAGAGGAAATAACTTTTCCAAGGCAGGAGACCCTTTTAAATAGGCGAGTTTTATTTTCTTTTAAGTGATTCTGCCCAGAAAAAGTGGTCAAGCTGCCTTGCTTTGATCTCTGCGTGCTCCCTCCTGTTGCAGCTGGCTTTGGTGAGACGCTGGTTGCCCAAACTTGTGCTTTTTGTGGCTCCCGCTCTGGTGGCGGGACCACGAGGTGGCAGGGTTGTTCCACCGACGCGGCTGGATGGCAATGCAGCTGCTCATTTTTTAGAGCCGAGGCAAAAACTGTGCTTAGTTGTTTTGTGTACCATCATAATTGTGTTTTGAAATTTGGAAGAATTTAACATGCCTGTGTCTAATCCATGCTGCGTTTTTTCTTTATATAACATTGATTTGTTCTGGGTCTTGACTTTTTGTGTGTGTTCTCAAGGGAGATGGAGGGGAGGGGGAGATATACAGCAACATCCAGAATTCCTCACAGGTTCCAGCATTGATCAAACCCTGTGAAGCACATTACTGAGGCTGTGGAGGCTGCTGCTTTTGTCCTTATTTCACCCCGTTCTGTCAGGGTATTGCATCACGTAATATGCAAAGTGTTCAGAGCTCCTGCAGTACCCCAGTAAAAGGGGTGAACTGAGGTTGCAGCAACAGCTCTGCCTCCGCATTCCTGTTGCTTTCTGTGGACTTTAGCACACTCACTTCTGCTGCAAACCCTCCTTGGGGTCACTGAGGCCACCAAACATGATGCGATGCTTGGGGGGTCATTGAGAAGCAATTTGTGTAGGGGGGAGAAATTCTCCCAAAAGACCCACTTGGAGAGATCATTTAATCTGATCAAATGGTGATAAGGGGAGTCATTGCTTTCAGGCATTTCTCTTCTCAGAGTTGTCCCACCCCCCTGAAATTAATGCTCCTGTTTTACATCTCTCAATTCACTGTTCTAGGACGCAGGACTGAAAATCAGCAATGCAGTTGTTTGCTCTCCTTCCCTCTGTCAGCCAAGAGGGTCCCTTTTCTTTTGTGTCTAGTGAGGAATTCTGGCAGGAAGATGGTTAGCAGAAGAAAAGAGTGTATGAGAAAGACAGCTGGAAACAAGACCACAAAATTCAGGGGGTTGATGGCACACCGTTTTGGTCAGAAACTCTCCTCTCTAGATGGCAGGGGGTGAAGCAACTTTCCCTGCTTTCTTTGCCTCTCCCTTCCATTTCCCTTGTCTCTTTGGCTGTGTTAGTGCTACACCTGGGGTCCTTTTGGTTATGTCATCATACACCTCACTTCTTGTATTAGGGAGAGATGTGTTTTAGCATCCGAACACTCTGTGCTCCTCTTTGCTGGTGACGATGTGTATGTGGGGCTCTGTTCCCTTTGTGTCCTCAGCTTTTGTGCAACTTCTACCTTCCTGAGAATGCCTGGCTGTGAGAAGGGGCTCTCTGGGCTGGTGTCTCATGCCATGTTGGGTGCGGGTCAGATAGGGAGGTCCTGCTCACCCACACACAGATAAAATGAATGCAAGAGAAGAAATGTAGCCAAATAGGTAAAGAACTACCAGCTGATGATTCTCTTCTCTGTTCCTCCCCCCATCTGGTTTCTAGTAGCAACAAGAGCCTTCACAGGAGCAATGCATCTCCTGTGTCACCCGACTGTCTCTATTCAAGTATTGTTGTCTTTTTGGCATAGAAAAATGAGTTGGATGGGATGGGAGGGTGGTCTGGTCTGCTCTGCTCTGTTCGGGTGGAAGTTATGCTGGTAGAAAGAGTGCGTGGTGGTGTAGTTTGTGCTGGGGAAAA
>Ga0181612_137030_pt1 | contig 15871 bp, 12 predicted proteins | sample HoacroProtozoa21_FD_119630 | JGI IMG/M metagenome (GOLD analysis project Ga0181612, IMG submission 119630) | Hoatzin crop microbial communities from Cojedes, Venezuel. Combined Assembly of Gp0051906, Gp0051904, Gp0051908
ATATATATATATATATATATAAAACGAAACACAGAGGGAATGTCCATCTTTAAGAAGCTGCCTCTACATATCCTAACAGAGGAGCACCATCTACTGACCCTGGGACAGAGCATCAAAACGCAGATCTGTGCATCATGCCAGCACACACGGACCTTCAAATGCCGACAGCGGGTCAGCTCAGGCTACAAGGCTGCCCCTAGCACGCTGCCGGCATTAGGACCATTAAGCAGTTCAACACTAGCAGGACACTGAAAAGCGGCCTACAGGTATCTTGCAGCAGAGACCTCGGCCACTTCTCAGCTGGTTTCATCTGCACCTGTACAAATCTGACTTCTCCAACTCGCTGATCAAGTGAGCTGTTATTTCCAGAGCCACCAACAGCTAAAAGGGAAAGTCATCTCCTGCAGTCACAAGGGGAAATCAACCTGGCAAGTGAAAGCAAATCATTGTGCACTGACAGAGGACACGGGAAGAAGTATAAAGACCTCATCCATCTTACCCTCAAGGAATGGACAGCGAGTGAGACGTCACCAAATGCGACAATAGCCCATTGCAAGGTTTCGCATCACAGAATTTCACCTGTCCTCACGCAAGTGGGGGCCAGGTCCTATCCAGACACAAATCTGTAGCTATTAGTGGTGATTAAATTCAGCTTTTATTGCCCCCAGCCTGGGAAGAGGTGGTAGCCACCACAGAAAACAGCTCCTCAGCTATGTAAAACCATTTCTGCACTGGAAAGGCTCTAAGGCATCCAGCTGCTGTGGCAGCTGATCTTCACTGCAGCCACCTCATCTCTTGCTGGTCTAGAGAATATTTACTCTAAGTGAAAAAACACGTGGGTTAAACTGAAAATCAAAGGAAATCGAGGTGGCTGTGACCTCTGCTCTTTTACAGGTCTTCAGCTGAAATGTCTTTTCAGAATTCCATAGCCTAAGTGTCTTCCCCACTCCTGGAGACTGCACTAGGTAACAGTTTTTCTGCTTTAAGAGTAGATTAATGCTTCTGGGGCCACCAGAGCTCATCTCATCTCTTATAAAGGTTCCAGCAACACCTCGAGAACTTCCCAGCCACATGCAAGGAAAAACCTGATCTCCCTTCTCACTAGCCTTCCTGTCCCTGCTCAGATGCATCTCTATGGGATGCTCAGATGCATCTCCACGGGATACAGCTCAGGAACAACAGCAGATGAGCAGACGTGGAGATCCAGGACTGATGGTGTGTTCCAGCAGACCTGAACGAGTGACCACGCAGCACCTCCGCAGAGATCCCATTTCACTCCGAGGAATCTTTTTCAGAGAAAACACTTGAAACCTCTGGAACTACTGACCTGTGCCTCCTACCACTGAGCTGCGTACTCAGCCAACGTCGGCCTGAGGTGCGGTTCGCTGGCCCTTCCTCGGTCTGGGCTCTGCAGCCGTGGAACACAACTCAGGCAGGGTCTGCTGTACGGAAGCAGCACAGTCAGTATGAGGACTAGAGCGGGTAAAATAACCAAAGAGAGAAAGTTTCGAGCACAGTGAAAGATAATGGGCATTGTGATTTCTTTTCTTTTACAGTCTTTACGGGGACAACACAAAATGAAAGTCCATTCTAACCTCACGGTGAGCAGCTCCACTGTATTTCCTCAAACCAAAGATACTGGTGACAGTGCTCTCGTGCTCCTAGTGGGATTTCTCTACAATAGTCTGAAAACATACCTGCTCGGGGCCTAAGAGTGTTCTTCTAATAGACACCACAGACCAGGCTCTGCCATTTCATTTCCCTATTCAGTCCAATTCCTCAACGCAGTAACAGCCACTCTGCTCCTGATATTTACCACATTGGCTCCTTTGCCCATTTCCCTTCTGCTTCTTTCCTTCTAAGAGATGCTCCCTTCTCTTCCCTTAATTTTCTCCTATAAGCAGTAGAAAGGAAAAGATTACACTTTACTCGAAAACTCTCATTTTCTCCGAACTCCTTTCCCAGTTCTGAACACACATGAACCAGAAACCCAGACTTCCCAGAGATCGGGCTGTGCTCTCCAGTCAGCGCCAGATTTGCCCAGTAACAGGCAGCTCATAATCAACACGGAGTTTAGTGTGAAACCCACGAAACTTAACACATTCTTACAAACATCAGCATTTATAATTAGCATGTAACTAGACACCTTATGGAGCGATACAAGGGGCTGTAAGGAGATCTTTAAATACTTACGTTTGCAAATCAGAAGTAGAGGAACTGCAGTCACACTCTCTAGCCTGTACAGCACACAAAGTCAAACCAAAGGAGCCTGTCCATCTGGTTTGCCCTATGCCTACGAGTTTGTTTATTTTTTAAGAGTACCACTGAGAACAACAAATACAAACAGGCACATGCTTCTAGCTTGCAGAAATTAAGAGCTCCCATTGGCATTGGCTAAACCCAAGTAAGAAGCAAAATACATTACTGCCGAGAAACTGGATTCTCAACATCCATCAATCATCTGATTTCTAGTTTTAAAAGCCCTGAAATGTATGTGCTTGTATGCTTACAAATGGCAATAGCTTTTTAAATTTCCTTGGCGTAAAAATAAAAGCTTTCTCAAGGAATTTTCTGCAGTGCTGTCCCTGTTGGGTATCTTGCACAGCCCACCAAAGAGCTCTCCAAACGCCGGGGAGCAGACCACTAGCCTGCTTTAACAACTACATCAAGGGCCAGCAGCTACTGTGTTGTACGATACCTCAGAAATACAAAGCTGCCCATTGCCACACGATATCGCTGACGTCAGGACCAGAAAAGGAACCTGGCGGCGGCAGAAGTGCCGGCAGAAGCTCCCAGGCTCACCACCAACTCCCCTGACACCCACCAACGGCCCAGCCCGCACGTACCTCAGCCTCTGCAGAGGCATGTCACGCTCAGAGCAGCACCAGGCAACAAACCTTTGGCTCACAGCCCGTGTAAAAGCTCTGGCCACCCACATCATGCTGGACTGCCGTTCCCAGGGCTCACAGGAGCTCCCAGGGCAGCTCCACCAGACTGCCAACATCACAGCAGAGAGAAGAGAGAGTCAGTCTAAGAAAACGAGTGTTTAATCAGGAAACGAGAAGAGACAAGGGATAAGAAACTGATTACAGGAGAGTAATACCCCAGCCAAAAGAAACACGATTGTACAACTTGGAACGACCAGGATCAAAACGTCCTATGAGCCAGCAGTGCCCAGTGACAAAGAGCCCAAGCACTTCTGGCAGCCTCCAGGCAGCTCGGTGCCGCCGGGGAGCCTGACTGCCCAAGCTCCAGCCTCTGCCCTCAGCAGCCGCTGCAGAAAGCCGCAGAGGTGGCCCTGGCCCTGCTATTCCAGTCTCAGCTTCTCTCAGCAGGAGGTGCTGAAAGGAATGGAGGGAGCACTGGCTGTGCACAGCAGTCCCAGCTTCTCCCGACAGGAGATGGTGTGTGGAGTAAGAGAAGCCATACAAAAAAAAAAAAAAAAAAAAGTTTACATATTTATAAATGCCAAAATAAATATTTAAGACAGGATCCCCCACCCCTCTAACACGTGCGTAATCAGACTGCAAACTGCTCGCAGGACAGCCTCCAGGGGCTCAGGCAAAAAAGCGGTGACTACGCCACAGGGCAGCCAGCTCAACTTCCTTCTCATTTCCTGATGCTCCCGAAGCCTGCAGCCCACCGGGAAGGAGGAGGAAGAGCGAGCGAAGCAGAGCGCCAACACGCAACAGTGCTGGAGAGGAATGTCATGGTATAAATACATCAGACCAGTGGTTTCCAACAAGTTAAAACTAAAATAAAAAAGACACCAGAAGGAAGGATGGTGTAAATGGAACTACAACTATGCGGGGCAAAGGGTTGCATGTCCATGGAGCTCGGCCTGCTGTCATGGCGAGAAGGTGGTCATTTCCAGAGAGACCCTTTGCCACAGCTCCTTCGTCTGCTTGCTGCGCTTTACGTTCTGGAGAATATCATTAAACTGCATCATGCCCATGGGAGTCAGGCAGAAGGCGCTTCTGGCGCTGCGGATGGCATTCACAAAGTCATCGTAGTCAGCTGGAGTGAGATGGATCATCCGGTGATGGATGTACTGGATGGGAACAGGGAAAGAGCCTTAAGGTATCTGCTCACCACCCTCATGCCGTGCCGGTGACACCCAGAGCTCAAGAGCTCCGAAGGTGACATGCCACATGATCCGGTGACCCCACGAGAGGTCCCAAGGCTCAGAGGCTCTGACAGAGGAGAGGCAGCTCCAAGGACAGCAGTGCTCTACCTTACGGCCAAGGCGAGCGTCCCCTCAGAGCACCAAAAACGCACCCCACGGCATCAGCAGGCATTCTCTCCTTCATGAGCACCAAACCGGGCCACCACACAGCGCAGAAGGGCCAGCTCATGCTCCACCCCACCACGCACCAGCGACCAACCCTCACGCCATTCATTCCACAGGTTGTACCTGGGGACCCAGCATGTTCAGCGGCCACCTCCTCGCTGAGGGGCACGGAAGGAGTAAGGCTTACACTAAGCTGCCACAAAATATCTCCAGCCTTAACACTGTCACTTCTTTCAGCTCCTCAATAAAGGCCCCAAAACTGCAGCTCCAGCTTCTGAGAAAGTCATTTCCCTACTGTAGTACAGAAAAAGAGCTCAAGTGAAGCAGCTCTCATTTCTCCCAAAATACCATCTGGGTGATAGGACAGCTAATCCAGCCTGGACAGCACGTCTACAGAATCACCCTTCTGGTCACTCATTCAAGAGAAGTAGGTACATGTGGGGTGTCCTGTTTTACACTGTTTTAAGGAGTACTGGGTATTCCAGCTGGCTCACTGAAACACACTTGTCCTGGTTTCAGTAAATCCTGAGATATCTCATCCATACTGGCAGCCGACCAAGCCACTTTGACTACAAGTGCCAGCGCTGGCCCACCAGCCAGCCATGCCAAGGCTTTGTGACGAGGGGAGGACAGGCTACCAACAAGGAAGCAAAAAAAGACAGGCTCGGAAGGGACGTGGACAGGGGGCCTGGAAGCATAGTAAAGAAAAAGCACAGAAGTTAAAAAGTACTGGTAGCATTTGGAGAAAGGAAGAAAGCGGACACAGCAGCACTCCACCCTTCGTGGTGAGCAGAGGCGGCGAGAGGCCTTGGAAGAAGCAGTACAATGATGCGGCTTATTCTAGTCCCTGCCGAGGGAGAGGGACGCATCAGGCGATGGGCCGGTTCAGCTGCCGGTGCCCACGGTCCCTACCCCTCTGCACACACGCACACCCCGAGGCAGGCGACGGCCTGGCAGCGTGGACAGGCGGGAAGCCGGGCCCCACATTACCTGCAGGTAGGCCTGCTGGCACCTCTGCACGAGCTGGTGGAAGGCTGGGGTGCGCAGGTGGTTGTGCACGTGGGCAGGGTTGAGCCGCTGCAGAGCTTCCATGATGATCTCCTGGAGCACAAAAGGGCTCAGCACCCCCTTGGCTGCACCAACGCAAAATTGATGCACGTAGTTTACACCTGCACAGGGAGGAGAAGTCGGAACAACAGCGTTAAGGTAAGAAATCAGGTAATCCCCAGCAAGAACCTGGATTTGGAGCACCTTCTTCTCAGCGTGACGTATTCTCCAGCAGACACTCTAGCAAGCTCACAGGGACAAGAGGTCGTTCTGACATATCCATCAGGTCTGAGTAAAGACCAGGTACCACCCCAGTCACTGATATTCCCAGTGCACCTGTCTTTAAAGGGGATATGGAAGAAAACTGATGTGCAAGGCAACTACAGAGGCAAGGACACACCGCGTCTCCTCCCACTGCTTCTTGCCTCCCCATCTGGGAAGCACCTCGATGCTCCAGCCCTCAGCCCTTAGGGAGCGTGGAGACAGTCAAGCTTCCCCACTGCTGCGTACAACGGAGCTCCCCCTGCAGCACGAGAAGCCGTGCCACTAGACAAGCTGTTAACCGAGGGCTTTTTTGTAAGTTCTTACTGCTGATGAAAGAATTAAAAAAAATAAACTGACAAAAAAGATCCAAGAGCAGAGTGGAAGTAAAAACAAAAAAAGACCCAAACAATTGGTGGTTTGAGTATCTATTGCTACAAAAGGTCTTCACAGAAGATGTAAATATACGTAAGAGGAATACCAACAAGACAGTGGAAAGGGAAAAGAAAAAGTTGTTGTTAGAGAATGGAAGAGGTACAAGTTCTGAGCCCTGTCCAATCCCATGCACTTCATCCAGTGCCTCAAAATTCAATAGCATGCCTACAGAACCCAGAAATGGGACAACTGCCTGGATGAAAGAGCAGCTGGGATCTTCTGAAACATTCTCAGAAATGGGATCAGATATCAGGCTCACCCAATCTTTGAAGTCTCACTCTTTGGAGAGCTTTTTCCCACCACAGTCCCAATCCCAGCAAGTGGATTTCTGTTGAAGTACTGCTCTGAGCCTTACCTAACTTCGCAGCTAACCCAAGGAGCCATTTTACATCCTCTGTGTAGGGCGGGCTGCGGGAGAAGTTGTTGGGATGGTCGTTGTGAGCTCTTCGGCCAAGCATCTCCAGAGCCAGCATCCCTGTGAGAAAGGGGCAGCCAGAGTCAAGCAGCACTTCTGCCCAGTAAGACTTCGTCTAGCACTTCACTCACTGCAACACAACCTGATTGGCCTGCCCTTCGTCAGCAGAGAATTCCCTAGCTGCAAAGAGTCCAGAGAGAAACAAAAGGCCCACCTTGGAGCCTGTCACCACAGGAAGCGTCTGCAAGAACTTCTGGATCTGCTGTTCCAGGCTGGGAAACCTGCACAGCCACCACACCTCACTAGAGCTGCACAGAGACACCCCACTAGCACCGACAGCAGGGTCAAGCAGATAGCCCCAAAGGCTGTGCTACAAGAGGTGTCCTGAAAGCAATGCTTTTGCTCCAGATTTGCACCAGAGAAGCTACCCACATCAACCTACTCGGCTGCAAGACAACAGGCCAATGCTGAGCTGCAGTATTGCCGATCTGCAAACATTTCCTTTATTCCACTACAGTTCTTCATGCAAATCTTCCCATTTAAAAAGCTTTAAAATACCAACAGGCACTATGTCTTGATCTTCCAGACCCTCTTCCTCCACCCTCTTCTCTGTTATTCAGGCTACTAAACGTCTTTCGAGGCTTACCACTTACCACCGCATGTTTCCACTGACATCTGCATCCCTTTCTAGCTGACAAGTACTTTCTTCTCTAGCTTTCAACAAAAAAAAAAAAAAACCACAACAAACCCTCAAGCAACCTCCAGATCGTCTTCCTTCCATTTTCTGGCTGTTTCTTTTCATTTGCTGCCCTGGGCTGACTCTGCTTATCTTGGAGGCTCCGTTCTCCCTCCCCAGGTATCTCCTGGGTTGGACCATGACTGTATCAGTAGCTTACTGCAACCTAAGCTCAGTCGCAAACGCATACACTGATATCCTTGGGCAGTTCAGGCAGAGACTCTATTTCTGCATAACCAGTGTGACTGGGGAAGGAATGCTAATTACATCCCCACTCTCCACAAAATATAAGTTTCCTTCATGTCAGTCTTCAACAACCTAGCTGGCGAGGCACAGGGCACATGTCCCTGTGCCTCTGAAGACTCAGCTGGCATAAAACCAGAAGTGTGACTGCACCAGCCATGAGCAGCAGGAGCTGAACCCCATTTTTTCACAACTTACACAACCACATCCTCAAAACCCTATCCAGACTCCTTTGCATACACCTGCTGAAAGGCCAGACTCTTCCCAGCTCTAACCCAGCCAGCTTTCTCTTCTACCCTGACGGCTCTCAACAGCAACTGTTCAGTCCTCCCTTGCTTTGTCTCCATTTTTAGCCTCCACATAGGATCACGAACTGGCTTTCCCCATGGAGCTAGGTGCAGTAGCAATTTGCCAAATGACGGTGAAAACCTGCAGCCCTGCCCTGAGTCCCTCTCGAGGGGGCCACAGAAACCCGCTTGGCTGTCCTTACCAACTCGGTATGCGGAGTGGAGGTAGTGCAGACCCTGGGGGCTCACAGGCTGACTGTGCTGCTCATCCTCGGCAGGAAAACCCCCTGTAACAAGGGAGTTGGGCTGTGAGGACAGAGTTGTCAAGGAAGCCCCCTGAATCGCTGGGAACGTTGATCCTGCATGGACACTTCCTACTGAAGAGAGCAAAACAGCAGCATTAGGACCCACCACCAGCCTAAAAGAAGGTTTACTTGGGTCATCATCTCCCTCACCTGACCACCCCCTGTCAATGCCGTGTTCTTTTCCCCTTAACAGAATAATACTGCAACCAAAAACCACAGACTTGCAGCTGAAATACAATGAGCTAGATATATCTCTATTTTGTTTGCAAGCAGGGCCTGAAGGGGGTCAGTTATATGGTTGTCCATCTCTTTTGCAGTATACCATGAACATGTGCATCATCCGTGTTTTACATGTAAATACATCTGTTGACTCAAAGGTCTTTGCTATTATTAAATGACACGTCTGGCTCTGATATCTTGTCCAAGGAAACAAGCATGTGCATGTCTACACCTGATGAGAAACTGCTGAAAAAAACCATTGAGCAGGAACTCGGAGATCAAGTCCAACATTGTGAGGTTCCTCCACACTGCTGTGAGACGGCTATGACTCCATCTGCTGCCGTTCAGGAAGAGCGTTACTGGAGGCCAGCCCCCAATCCATCCTCAGAGAGAATGGCCATTGCACACGCTGGCAGCACATAGCAACAGTAAAAGCAGCAAGGAAACCTGAAAAGCTCTGTCACCTTCAGGCAGATAACTAGTATGGGCAAAATCAAGGGAAATCACAGGAAAATCCATTACACATTGTCCTACCTAAGCTTGTACAGACAGCAGTTAACACCGAGCCAGTAAGCTGTACTCTGACAAGGGACCCAAGCTTACCTAACTTTCCCTCTCGAGAAGGGAAAAAGCAAGGTTTGCCTGAGAATTCCAGAGCAGAAATGCCACTAGGTGTGTGCACATTGTCACCCTTGTTTCCTTATTTCACAGCTGCTTTGTGGTACTACTACACCAGCTTGGGCAACACTCCAAGTTCCGATTTCTCCTCCTCCCCTGCCACCTCCAGCATTTTTTTTTTTAAAAATGTTTACTAGTGTATAGTTGAGTACCTGAGAACAATGTGCCTCCCAGGAAAGATCTGCCTGACCTCCTCAACCAAGCAGACACACGGTGCCAAACAACCCACAAAGTGGGGCAAAATCCACGCTGCATTTGAAGTCTGGCCAAGGAGCACAACCCAAGAGAATGAGCTGAATTGGTGCCAGAGCTCAAGTGTCACCACACGACTCTGTACTCCAGGAACAGTGAAACAGCATTTTAAGAACTGAAAACAGTTTATGCAAGCCATAAACAATGGCAACTGGAAAGGGTGGGGTTGTTTTCTCCTTTTTAAGTGCTCTAGGATGAGTTAGCAGTTCTGGAAGGTTCAGAACTCTCTGGAGGAGTCCAGAAATGGTTTCTCGTAATTAAGAGTCACAGTATCAGCTGAGGACTAAGGCTGTCAGCAAAGGATGCTCTTCAGATCCTGAGGCCTTCAGGACTATTCTACTTGCTTTTGTGGTTGTTTTTTGGCATCAAAATGCAAGATAAAAACCACTGACAAGATTCTCCTGATAATCTGGATATGAAGGAGGCCAACAGAGCTCTAAAGTGTTTTCCCACATCCCAGTCTTCCAGCACCTGGTGAGTTGCGACACACTGATAAGCAAACGTACAAACAGGCAAACGTCACAGCCTCTCCAGTGAGGGGATAACAGAGCCTGGGTCAACCACGACCCACTGCTGCAAAACCCCACGGCAATGAGCGCCTGTCCACAATTCAGTTAACACCTGCTGTTCCAGTGCTGCACATCACTTGGTGGGTCTTCACCACCACCGCAGCCCCAACACAACACGTTAGCAGTCCTTCAGACTGCCACAGATATGGTCCTGCCAAAACATGTCCTCTTTACAGGAGTTCCACATTTTGGGTACCAGCTGCTTCCAATCCCTTCGGGCAGGAAAGACATCTATCAGCACTACTGCAGCAGAAGTCTGCGCTGCCTGCCTCCTGCGCTCTACTCATCCGGCCCAAAGGAACCACAACAGCCTGCTCAAGATCATCCCTCAAGCAGAGGGGGAGTAAACCTCTAAGAAGTTAAGGTCAGAAAGGCCAGGAGGGCTCCAAACACACTTTAGTCTGAGAGGCCAAAACAGTCCATGCTGGCACTTTAGCTAGACAGAAATTAAAGCTCCACTACCTGAATCAGGCCCCATTATGAATCCCAGGACCGCCCAGCATGCGTATCTTCAGGATGCAGTGGATTTGGCTAGAACTTTTCAGTGCAAGAACCCTGGTCCTGCCTGTGGTACTGGACCCGGGTACAGCTAGGATGCACAGTAAATAAACCTACGCTACGCACAGCCCAGGGCTGTAACACTTACTCGCTACGTTGGAAGACAGTGACAGTCCTGTCTCGCTGTGATAGGGATGCACCGCAATCTGCGTCATGGATGGGACCGGCACGCCGGGGAATGACACTGCTGTAGCTGCCAGTGATGGTGTCGTTACCGAATAAGGGTACTGAGCTCCTATGAATGCTGGATGGACACCCTAAAACAGAAGATAAGTAACAGTCATGTCTACTTCGCCTGACCGTTTAGAAGTAGTTCAAAACACAATGTCCTGACACAAACCCCAGAGCCTCAGAAGTCCAACCTGACAGGGAGGAGGAAGCACAGAAACCACTTTGCACCACTGGACCATTACAGCTGCTTGTTCCTCCTTTAATCAGTTTGCAGAAAACCACTCCAAGAACTTTCAAAAACAGGCAGAGGTTAAAATAACCTTTACTTGGTTTTCCCTCTGTTGTCTCTATCTAGTCTGCAAGCTCTCAAGCAGACAAGCTTTCTGTCCAGTGCTTTCTGAGAAACTACAGAGCAATAAAAATTAAAAACTACTGGTGTGTTATATTTTGTATTCTCTTGAGACTTTACGTGCACCCACAGAAGGCTCCTTCTAATGCAAAAGCTGAGCTGGGGAGCCAAAGTGTGCGTCACAAATAGGCAAGTAAGTGAAAGCAGAAGCTAGATCTCAAGCCACAGGAGGCCTGAGCCCCATGTTCTCCCCAGCCAGACGCACTCCCTATGGAAGCAGCCGCACAAAGTCACCGTAAATGAACAAGGCACAGGCAAAACTCACCTGCGGGTACGCCGAGCCAGGCACCGGGAAGACGGCCGGGCGCGGCATGTGCTGGATAGTGTGTCCAATGTACTGGGGGTTACAGGGGATGTGAGTCTGAAGGGTGGTGTAAGGATGGAGGCCCTGCGTGTGCGTATGCGCCATCGCCGGCCCTGCCATTGTGTGCTGCTGGTACATGGTCGACCCCACGGAGATCACCGGCATGACTGTCGCTGCCGCGGTTACCGCAGCTGCCACCGTTACAGTGGTTGGCTCAGAGGTCACCCGGTTGTCTGTCAACGCACGTGCTGCTTCAGAGGCAGCCCGGGCACCGCTGGCGCTGCAGCCAGTGGCACCTTCTCTCTGGGCTGGGGTCCCACCAACAGTCTGTTCGTAAAGCCAGTACCACTGGTGAGCGACTTCAAAGAGGACTTCTGGGTACACGCCACCTCCTTTGGCTGCCTCTTCTACTGCCATACAGGCCTTTTCCAGCATCAGATTGTCCTGCGGGCGGTGAAAGAAAAGCAAAAGTGAACCATGCAAAACCAGAAACACCAGTAGGCAAAACTACAACAGGAGAAAAGTATCCGGCACTCTGCTACGGGGAGCAGACAGATCGCAACTGTGCAGTGGAACAACCAGAGCCACTCATGAAAGATACGACAAACCCACAGAAGCGGGATTAAGGCTGTCCAGTAGCAGAGGAGCCAGTCCCACACATAACAGCGTGTCCTTGACGCTGCAGATCAGCTCGCGCCAGCCAGCCCCCATGTGATGCTCACCTGCTCCTTACACTGCACCAGAGCCCTCTGGATCTCGTTTGGGTTCAGGGCATGGGCATGGGGCAGGCAGCTGAGGGCCAGTTCAGCAGCTGCCCGCACCATGTTGGAGTCTCTGGCCCGTGAAGCTCTGTCTGCCAACGATGCCACCTCTGGGGGAGTCAAATGCCCATCCCAACACTCCACCAAGATGTTCAAGGCCGCGCTGCCAATCTCCATGGCCTGCCCTAAGAGTAGAAGAGAAGACTCTCACACCACTGCATGCCTCGCACAGTCCCAGTCAGCCTTCCCTCAGCAGGAGGTGCACTCCTCGCTCCCTTCAGGAGCGGCAACAGAGCCCAGTTGCTCCCCTTAGGCTTCAAGTCAAATTTAGGCTCTTTCTCTGAAAACACAGGACTGGCAAGAGCCCTCAATAAGCGAGCAGTGAGTGAGGGTACCATTACCAAAGTTAAGCCAAAGATGCATTTGAGGCAGTGAGAGGAACTTGCTATAGCTGATTTTTGTACCCACAAACCACAGCCTGGACTGTCGCTCTATTTCCACCATGTCAGGAAAACAGGGATTTCCAAGGGTGTGTTTTTCAGGCTCTACAATCCACATGACTAGAAAACAATGAGTATGTCTGGGCACAAACAGGAGGAGGGAGGAAAATGAAATGCTGAACACAGTCAAAGAGCATGTTCAACCTTGACAAATGTCTGTGTCTTCAGCAGACCCCCAAAGGAGAGGTTAAGACCAGTCTCTGTGTGAGAAATGGTCTATGGCTCCGAACACTGAAATGTGTTGCAGTACAGACAAGAAGAAATGGGTCACAAGAATTTTCCAGGCCAAAACAAGCACCACTGTGTAAAACCAGTGGTGCTCAGTCTACACTGCCAGCTGTGACAGTAGGCATGGTGGTGCTGGGTTGATGGTTGGACTTGATGATCTTAGAGGTCTTCTCCAACCTTAATGATTCTATGAACAGCTTACATGGCTACCACAGCACATCAGCATCACCATTTTTGGGCATAAGCTCGCCTCCCTCCCCTCCTCCCTGCCCAAAAGCAAGCTTCCCGATACAGTTTTGCTGTAACCTGTGATCCACGAGACGTGGGAGGAGTAAGTTCGAGAGAGCCAGTTGGGAGACACAAAGTTGTGCAGCCCTAGTGCATACAGCCCAATCTCGAAGGCGCAGAGGTGAAGGTTGCGGTGTGGTCCCTGGTGCCCACCACTGGAGGAAGGGTGGGTGAAAATGGAGGTACTGCTGTTTCCACCTGCTTTGATAAGGACTGTCTTAGCCAATTCAAAGTAGAAGTGAGCAGCTGCCTCTGAGGGCTGGTTTGGGACGTGAGGAGCATGGCTCTCCAGCCGCCTCCCTTTATACCTAGAAGAAAAGGACAGAGGAACCTTTCAGACAGCAACAAATACCCTACGTTCAGTAGCTGGAGTGCAGAGGTCCTGTGTCCTCAGGGTCCAGAAGAAACAAAGCAAACACTCCCAGGGAAGTACATCCTGACACACCCGTGCTAGCTCCCTGACATCAGGCCTAGAGGTTGCCTCCGTGCATTGGTATTATTCATTACCTGCCAACTTCCACAGTCTTTGCACGCGCTCCCCCACTGGCTCTCCTGCTGCCACTGGAAGAGGAAGATCCCAGTGAATCACTTGAAGAACTGCTGATGCTGTCACTGTCCTGTCCTCTGCCCCAGGATGTTGTTGCCCATCCTCCACGTAGCGGACGCCGACTGAGCGTTGGAGAACTGTCAGAGGTGGTTTCGGGAGCGCTGCTGTCAATACTGGCCATGCCTACAACACCAGAACCAACACAGTAATGTCACCAGAGCTGGTAAACGAGTTTACCTACCCACATTGCCCACGGGGCCAGCTAAGATCAGTCATGTCAGCGACAGTCAGCCTTACAGCTGCCAGGTGTTCAACTTTGCAAATTAAAAGAGATTAGATTAGTCAGTTCAGCCACAGATATCAGTGTCATTTTGCAGTTCTCAGATTAAAAAGCAGAAGAGTCCAAGAACAAGGTATCTTTCGTTCCCCCTTCACACCATCTGCCAAGCTTTGTGGCAGAGTATAACAACAAGAAGCAAATAAACAAAGTCAGGTTCCACAGATTGTACGAGTACAAAGAAAGCGCTTCTGATATATGCTGCACAATTTACACACAGGTTCTTCGCGTCCTCTGCCTCTAACTTACAACCTTCCCAAGAGAAGTGTAGTGAGGCAGCAGCTCCTCTGAACTTGTTTCTGGACCCAGGAGCACAGTGCTCCGTTCCCAGAGCCCAGCAGCCCCTCAGCTCCAGATATCTACTCCATCGCCCACAACATACCTGGTGTGAGAAAGGTATGGCTAACTTGCCATACAGAAGGGGGCAGGAAATCTGTGGAGCAAAACCCATTTCTTCACACCAAATACCTCAGTCGGCTGCTTCTGTAGTACAGGGAAGGCTGACAAGTGGAGTGCAAGAGCAAGGGAACTGCCGAAACCCCAGCAGGCTGTCTAGTACAGCACCAGATGCTGCACGAACTAGTCCATTCCTACCTGTGTGTTTCTTCTTCTGCCTGACAGGAGAACCCCAGCATCTCCCATTGTATCCACCTCGGTTTCCAAGGGCCAGACGACTGGGGACCTTTCCCTCTTGTTTCAGGACAGTGGCCTCTGCAGCTGGCTCACAGGGAGACCTCTGAGAGCTCTCTGCGTAAACAGGACAGTGACAAGGTACACATTATGATTTGTTTCTGTATCTCTAAAACCAGCTGTGGCCATTTAAAAGATATAAACATCAAAAAATGCAAGATTTTTATAAAATGAATGGTATTTATGAGCAGGATTATCTCAGTTTTCTTTCACTATTAAGCATATCATCTGACACCAGGCCAAGAACATTTAATCTTAACAACTCAAGATTTGGAAAATTGGCTGCAACTACATAAAAATTTTAGAACAAAAAATGCTCCAGCAACCCTAACCTTATTGCAGTTATCCTCAGCTAGTATTGAGTTCTTTGGGAAGAGTTAAGGGAGCATCTGCTTTCCACCAAATGCTGCCCTATGTGTTGTTTGCCACCAAAGTGGAGGCACAGCTTGAAGAAAACCACATTTATCCCTAATGCCTTTCAGCAATCTTAGTTATTTATCTGGCACTCCTGACTCCGTGTGTAACTTTTTGAAATCCTGCACCTCTGTGATACAAACCTAAAAGATGGAGTCACAGTGGTTTTATGTGAACTGGTTATACAACTGGTTTAAGATCGGAAAACCTGAAAATTCGCTTGAATTTCTATGCAACAAGAAGGTGTGCAGAAATTGATCCAGCCAAACAGATAACGGGGAAATGACATTCTGGTAACCACCAAGGAGCCAGATGGCAATATAATCCCTGTGACTACCTCCCAAACCAGACAAAATCCACAGTTCCAGTTTCACGCTGGTAACAGCAGGGTTTCAGCATAGCCCTTACAAAGCACCTCTTACCCTGCGCACTCTTCTCCACGAAGTTCTCAGGACTGCTCTGAACTGCGGTGCTGACAGCAGCTTGCTGAGTGACAGCAGTCCCTGGAAGCTGCTGGATAGCTGCAGTGGAGTGGGCAGCGTGTTTGGAAGGAGATTTTTGATTTGCTACTGTAGGCTTGCTGGATGAGTAGAAGGAACTTAGAGTCTGTGGTTTGTGAGTTTGACTCTCTCTGTCCAGGAGTTTGTCTAAAATCTTTAACAGCAAGAAAAAAGAGAAAAAAAGAGAAGAGCTTAGCAGAAGGGTGAGAGAACAGGCATTACACTAAGACATAGAGGGAAAGTATCAATTCACCTTCCTGGTGGGCTATAAATTCCATTTGTTTCAGAAAAAGAGAAAATGCTTATTCTCTAGAAAGTAGGCATCGTCTTCCCGCAACAAACAGTTGAGAGCCATGTTGTCTCTATTACTGAGGAAGCAAAGATTCATTCCTACTCAGTAATAGCCCCATTTTCACATCAAATAGC
>Ga0181612_110678_pt1 | contig 15870 bp, 3 predicted proteins | sample HoacroProtozoa21_FD_119630 | JGI IMG/M metagenome (GOLD analysis project Ga0181612, IMG submission 119630) | Hoatzin crop microbial communities from Cojedes, Venezuel. Combined Assembly of Gp0051906, Gp0051904, Gp0051908
TTTAGGAGATCATTGAAGTAAAATATATGCATGCCTGTGCGCTTTCCAGTCCCATTCAAAGAGGGCACCTTATAGTCAGCCCTGAAATTTCATTTTGCTGCTTCATTCTGTTTAAAGGGAGACTTGCTAATTTTTTATTGGCTACCTTCAATGAAGGCGGAGTGGCTTGTGGTGAACTGCTGGTCAATGTCTCTGTGGCACTGAAGTCTGGAGAAAGATTATACTTTAGAGACAATATGCCTGGTGAAACGACTATGTTGCATGAGCGCAGCAACACAAAAGCTAATGAGTGTAGTTCTGAGTCATTATTTAGGAGTGGGAAATGTGTTTCAGTTTACAATTATTCTTTTATTTAAATTGTCTACATGTAAGATGTTACAAATTCTGGTAAATTTGAAGTAGTAAGGAAAACAGCAGTAAATGGTCCTATTTCTGTGGTTTGATCCGTGAGATACATGTTTAATGAATACACAACTTTATTATTGTGACTGTAAATTGTCACAAATTAAATTAGCAGGTATTTAGTCATCACTAGGGAAATAAAAAGTAGATAAATGTTCTTAAAGAAAAGTTCCTTTGATTTTAAAATTAAGGTTTTGAAAAGCTAAGGTATTATTCAATAAGTAAATTTGGAAACTTGTTTTTTTCTATGTGAATTTAACCTGGTATTTTCCTGTTGAACTGAAAGCAAATACTTAAGACTGCTCTCAGCACTAGCTGGAATAATAGTCTGATTTCAGAGACTCAGAAAATGGGGTTTTTTTTTCCTATTAGGCTGTTCTTAACACAGACTGCTGAATTTTGCATACAGGATTGTAATCTAGGTTAATGATGATTGCTCCTATGCTTAAATTGCCAAAGAAGTCTTGAAACCATACTATTGATAGGAGGCAACTGTTTAGTTACATTGATAAAAATGAAATTCAAATTCATATAAGAGTTTAATATTTGCTGATTTGCTGCCTAGGTTCTGGTTGCCTTTTTTCCTCCTTCTTCCCCCCCCCAAAAAATTGGGCAATATGTTGACACAGTTGACACAGTAAGTTCTGCTTGTCAGCACTATCAAGTAATTCTGGCAGCTTTATCCAAATATATCTGCCTGACTCGCTTCAGAAATGCCTTTCAGTAAACTTGCTAGCAACACATTAATGCACATTAGCAAATTCTTTGTGCTGACCCATTCTTTTCTCTTATATTAATATTATAAAACTTTTTAAAATTTGCAGTTTGTATTTAAATTATTCCTTAATAAGATCTGAAACTCAAGATGTTCTAAGTAAAAAGAAAAATCTTAATATGTTCACTGGTTGGATTAACATCACTGATACTTATTTTCTAATTCAAGTCTTTGCAGTGATCAAAAATTTTAAGTAGAAAATTTCTGTAAGGTTCGTGTTCTGAGTGTGGTATTTAAAGACAGCTGATACTCAGCTACTGATGTATCTAGTTCTAGGAAAAAATGTTGAATTTGAAACTGTTTCTTTTAAGAACATGCATATAAAGCAATATGCTAGATGTCTTCATATCTGAATTTGAGTAATACATTAGTGCACCTTGTATGTCAAAACCAATTGGCATCTGTCCCAAGGAACTGCGCTGCAGAACGTTTCAGAACATTTAAAATATCAATTGGTAGGAATTCTGTTGGAGTCTGCCTTGTGGTTGGTGTTGAAAGGCAGCTAAACATGCTTTGGAGGAGACTGTTTTCATATACTTACTGAGAAAAATTGATTGTACTGTATAAAAAAAATTTGAAGATACAAAGCTGATGGTTGAAAGGGAAAAGAAGCTGTCGGTCTGAAATGAAATGTAATGTAGCAAATAAGAGTTGGAGATAAAGTCACAGGAAGAGATGTGGAACAAGGCCAGGTATGAAATATAGAAATGTGGCCCATTTTATCTTCTGAGTGGTTCAGGCAAAGGTCTTCTCTTGTGGTTGTCATGTGACTAGCAGTAGTGTTGTGCCCTTATGCTAGGTGATCCTCATTTCTGGCATCTGATGCTGTCATTAACTGATTGTCCCTGGGACCTGGGCAACAGTTCAGTTCCTTTGTACAGCAAAGTGGTGGGGCTTGAAGAGAGCTATTGTCATCTCATGCTTCTGAGCTACTCCCAGAATTCTGTTTTCCTTCGCTTCTCTCAGGTAAATGGTGTGTTTCTTTTGGCCGTGTGAAGATATCAGGACACAGCTTGTGGGGTTAGGAGGATTGATAGTGCCTGAAATAGATCCTTGGCAGCATGGATAAGAAATTCTTCTTACAGTGAACAAGATAGAGAAGGAATTAAATGTTTGGAGACCAGTATGCAAACTAAGGAAGTCTACCCTGTGGATTTTTTTATAACAGTACTATAACAATTTCCCAGAATTTGTTCAAGTTTTGCTGCTTTCTGAGTAATGTTCTTTAGAAGCATAAAAAAAAATGCACAATTGCAAGTTTTAGATTTAAAAAATGCATAGCAATTTGGTGCTCTGAAGATTCTGGCATACATCAAGTCATTTTTGGCAGCTTTACTGATAAATGCTTCTCTAGCAGAAATAAATAAGGTGGTATTTATTGTGGATAAAGATAGTTCTAAAATGCTATCGTTTGCAGGGAGGCTGAGAACAGTTTTGAGCAGAAGTGTTTTGGTGTTTGTTTTTTTCCACATTGATTTCAACAGGAATTAGTCTGGACCCAGATAAAATTGTAAGCTAAATTTGGAAATACTATAGAACTTCAATATTTCATACTTAAACAAAATGCAAATCCAAACATGCAGTGAGTTTGTGTATAAATATAAGTATATATGCATAAATACATGTATGAATATATATTTATACATTTAGGTATACATACACTAATTAGTAATACATTAGCAGGCTCAAGTACTTCGTCATGTATTGTATTGAACACACTGTAGTTGTTTGTTGAGTGAAATGAAGGACAAGGGAATGGCCACTGCATAGTGTTTATAATTCCAGTGTGACTTTTGGTTGATGATTAATAGACAGCTCCTTAAGAAGCTGCTTTCTTTGAACATTCAAAGTTTTTCAGGCCTGTGATATTAGCTTTCTCCATGCCAATACAGATTCTCGAAATAAATTATGTGCATATGCACACATACATATAAATATACACACATATGCAGTAAACTAATGCAGGGTAATTTTTGTCTTCAGGTCCTGGGGAAAAGAATATTAAATACACTGTGAAGTTCAATTTTATAATGCTTGTGCTAACTTCTTCACAGGCAATTAATTGGCTGTAGCTTATTTGTCATTTCTGTTTCTTAACACTATAGTAACCTGAAATGCCTATTAGTATATCTCGTGTGTGTGTGTGTATTAAAAATAATGGCTCGGTTAAAATTAGTTCAACTAGTGGAACATTCACAAGTGTAACAAATACAGTTTTGTATTTATGAGTAAAGGTGTTTTGCAGGCTAATCCACTCCGGCAGCTGTCATTTTAAAGTCTGTTTAAATCTAGATTTTTTTTTTTTTCAACCAGAAATAGTTGTATGCAATAAGTCTATTTGAAGATTAATTTTAAAATTAATATGTAAATATGTAAAATATATTTCTTTATCCTAAATTTGACATTCTGGGTTCTGTCGTCTTGACAATTTAGTAGGCAACCAGGTAACCATACTTAGTAGTGTTACTGATATCTTGAAAACTATTTCTTAACGTGTAGGAAAAAGAAAAATGTTTAATCTTAATTAACCCCCACCCCCTCACCCCCCCGTTTTCTTACATGCTTTTATTACTATTAACTAGCACAATAAGTAGCCTGATTCTGAATGTTACAATGTGAGAACGCGTCATGGTTTCTCAGTAGTCTTCCAGTGTAACAGATATAAGCAATACATGACATTCTAGCCTTAGTAGTTGTGAAGTGTTTTACTTTTTTTTTTTTTATTTTAAACATCACAGCTCTAAATGTCTGCTTTTTCAAATTAATTAAAACAGAGTAACAGTAAGAAGAAAAATCATGTACTGTTTCGTATTGTGTGATGATTTGAGCACTGATCACTTACTGTTGTCTTGATTTTACGTAACCAATTGAATCGTAAAGAAGTTGTCAAAGTTAGTGAAGGTAGAGCAAAGGTGTGAGTGCAGTGTGCAGTTGATATTCTGAGCGACGCCATATATAGGCAGGACTTCCTTAAAAACATTAAAGGTATTAATATTGAACAATGAATCAATAATTTTGTCTTAACGATTTGATAAATGAATTATCTATCTTTTCTTTGGGAGGTAAGGTAGAAGGGAAGGTGAAGGGCATGGCAGTTTATTTTGCTATTTCCCTTCTTGGATCATCCCCAGCTTTCATATGTTGCCTAGAGACTGCTCTTGTGAATTGAATGAAAGAGGAAGGGAGACCTGGAAAAGTAATATTTTCCTGTTACAGGTGATTTTCAAGAAGAAAACATGAATTTGCTGAGTGGATGATGAACATTTCCATTTCTTACCAGTTGATGAAGTAGCTCTCCTTTCATTAAGGTCACTCATGAGTGATTCCTGGCTGTAGCATAGCAAAGGGAAGCTAAAAGATAGCACTGCTTAGTTTGAAGTTATATGGTGATCTTAAACTGTATACATGTGAATTTTGCTTGGACTGGGTAGACTACTGTGCTTTCAAAAACTTTTAAATTAGGCTGAAGAGAAAAACACCATACCAAAACTATCCAGTGATGACCTTTGAGAAAGGCTGTAAGGCTCTCTGGCCTTTATTTGTTTTTGTTTTTCCTGCTAATCACTTGAGATAGTGTTACAAGTTTGAAAATACTATTCATAAATAAAAGATGCTTGTCCTAGAAATTTAATCAAAACATTATTCCAAACTGTGGCATAAACTCCCACAGGAATTAAAGGCCTTTACAAACTTCACTATTTTTCCCAAAATGAGCATGCTGCTTTGATTTTGCTTTTGCTTTTATCATAGTAACGTATTCTTTAGGTAAGAGGATCTGTTCAAAACCTTTAGCATAATATCAGTTAGCAGACTTTACATCTTTTCTCTTTCTTTTCCCTATTTCCCCCACTCAGTCTTCTCAACTTGCAGAAATCAATATTGAAAGCTTTTCATGTATAATTGTTGGTTGCAATCAACTGCTGAAAACGGAGCACCATATTCTTTAGGCATGAAAGAGGATTGTTTGTTTTTATTCCATGTCTTCAAAAAAATCACGTTTTTATTGTCAGAAGATATCAAGAGCTAGGTAAAGAAGTTCTGTGTGATCTTCAAAGGGGAAAAGCAATAGAAGCAGGTGGAAGTTAATGCCTGCTCTCAGGGGTAATCAGACTTTGTACCCTTCTTAGCCTATGGCAAGCCCAGTTAAAAGCTTAGTTTTGCAAGATGCTGCCTGAAGTAGTTATTACCATTTCATATCTCAGCCTACTTATTTGGTATGGTGGGGTAGAAATAAGATTTCAGAAAGGACAGGAAACAGTGTTTTCTAATTCCTGCTTACTCAGCATAAGATCAGCTAAATTTCCCTTTGGACTCTTTCTGGTTCTGTGTGGGCTAGCAACTTCCCTGCTACAGGGAAACTTCCTAAATGTCCACTTGTGTTTAGGGATTTTTTTTTTTCCCTCCAGTCAGCAACAAGAGTAAGTGGAACATATAGCATGAGATAAATAAACTATACATATTTCAAAGCTTTAGGCAAATTTTCCATTCCCAGTAATATTAGTGTTTTGTGTATAAATATGTGCAAAATATACATGTATGTACATCTAACCTGTGTATGTATAAGCAGTTCATTTTCTCCAGAAAACAATTGTAATTAATTTTCAGTAACACTTGCTTTAGAACGACATTGACAAAGTAGGTTTTGCTGTTATTTTGCCTCTTTGTCATACTTAAGCTAAACCTATTTTTTCAATGATTATGAAAGATGAAATGTAATCATTTTCCATTCTCATTTTCTAAAAAGTATGTCAGAGCAATGTTTAAGACTTCTCAGGTTTTAGGCTATTGTGACATTTTATACATTCTGTAACTGAAGTTAGGGTACCACTGCAATGTTTTGTTTCATTATTTCTTATTTATTTACTTTTTCCCTCTTTCAGTTTTTAGAAATTTAGAAGAAGTGTAAAAGCATTGAGTAGTTTTTTTGTATTTTTTAAAATACTTCAACAAAACCACAAATTCTGTTACATGTTGGGATGATTACCTTCACATGATTCATCAGCCAAGTTGGAGTCTTTTGACCAACTCTACAGATTGTTCTGAGTTTAACAAAGTTAATGAAAATAAGTGTACAGAGCACATATTGTCAGTAGGTTTCAGTTTTGGGTGAAGTGTGATTTTGTGGGCATGGCCCGTTTTTTTGTTTCATCCAGCCTTGAACTGTTCAACTTCAGACTTTCAGACTTCCCCTCTTCTACTCCTTTCTGTTCCTGCTTTTTGATCCCCTTTTTTACTGAAGCTTCTCATTTGAGTTGGCCTTCCCTATTCCGCTTTCTATGTCAAAGCTCAAAGTTACAGGGGAAGGCGCCCGATAAACCTGTATAGTCATAAGCTGAATTGTGTTCACTTACTTTGTGTGAATTACTCTTGTGCAAACTTAACAGCATGAGGGGCTTTAAGTAGGTTTAAATAAATTCAGGGAGAATGGAGTTTTCAGAAATACTAGAAGTTCTAAATTTTAGAAATTTAGAAATTTGATCAAGTGATAACAGTCTGAACATGCTGAACTGATTTTCTTTCCCCATCTCTGCATCTAGCTTCCAGAATGTGTGACTTGGGATGGATTTTCACATAGATTGACAGAAAACTACTTCTGACATAAAATGAGAAAAGCATTATGTTTTTAACATGGACATTTTTTATATCTCTAATTTTCTTTTATGTCATAATCGTAAGTGGATGTTCCAGTGGAATTCATCTTTCCTACATGGAAGAATTACTGTGAGAGGTGCTCATCTTAAAAAGATTCACCCTAAAAAAGTTATTTTTGGCAGCACTGTGAGGAACTTAAAGCTGACCTTTTAATGAGAAATGTCAGGCAACTTTAGAAAGTGATGCTATCTATAATGTATTATGTTTCTGAATTAATCTCTTCTATATATAAGAATGGCTCTTCAAAACAGAGAAAATCACCCACTGAAGCTTTCTTAGTTTTGTTCTCAGAGTGGTAAAGGCTTTTTTGCAAGTCAGATTTACTTCCTAAAGGAAGTCTTTGGTGTTGTGGCTTCTTATGAAAATTACTAAAAACAGAACATTTTATTTTAGAACACTTGAATGGTAAAATTTTTTTTTTTTATTAAATGAAAATTCATAATTACTCCTTGGAAGTTGCTGCTTCATTCTGCTTGAAGCAATGGAAATGTTTTAGGCTTTTACTGCTGCTATTTGTTAGTTATCAGCAAAGTATAAAAAAAATAAAAGGAAGGAGTTGCCATATTGTCTTGAATGATTATGTAGTTCCTATGTGATAAGAATTAAAAAGGCCAAACCAGTGATTTTGAAGGATAAAGTTTAAATCATCACTATAGCATCAGTACTGCTACATGATCACTACTGTCTAGTTTATTTACAGTGTATGTGTAGATAAATTGAATTTAGGAACAGGAATGAGAACCACCAAACTAATTGTATTTTTCTTCATTTTATTCTGTTATTTTTCAAATTCAGGTGTTTTTTCATTTATTTCTGTAATTTTCAAAGTTTCTAGTGGTTGTTCTTAGTCTTTTATATGGTCATAATGAAAATAGCCAATTTTGATGTATTCATGTGTATGTTCTAAATCCTTGCTACAACGGGGGTGGAGGGGTGTGTGTGTGGGTTTGTGTGTGTTGAAGTGTGAAGTTCAGGGTTTTCACTTTGTAAAAAGTCTTTCTTGAAATCTTAAAATGTGTCCTGGATGTTTCTTCAATCTTGAACTTACCATAGTAAGTGCTTCTCTCTTCTGCTAACCTCAGATTTCTTCTGCCTCTATCCTTATTTATTTAAAAACAAACAAACAAAACAAACAAAAAACAACAAACACAAAACCCAAAACAACAAAAAAACCCTCACAAACCCCAAAACGACAGTTTTTTGTTTCCAAATTTTACTTTGCTGGTAAATCAGTAATCATCATGATTTACTAAATGCTGCTCAGTGGCATCTGACTGTGAAATGCCATTTAATTTTGGTTACATGTCATACGGTGTATGTAATGAACAATTCTTACCCTGAAAGTATTTAGACTGTTAAACAAGAAAAGGCATGGAAGGGGTGAATAGTTTTGGAGCTTGTGCCAGGTGTCGTTGGACCATCTTCTTAGCTCAGCTATGCTGAGTGTTATCCTTTATACATACATTTTTAATTTTGCCTGGGATGGTGTCCTTTTATGGAATTTTAGGTTTGGTTTTTTATGCCCTATTTGTACAGTTGCTTTTTCTGATGATATTTAAAATAATATCTTTTAAAAAATTGTTTAGTTTGGTCTACAAAGTTGCTCTGTTAAATTAGAATACCTAGGAATGACGCATTGCAAGATGCTGGATCATCTCAGTTTTTCAAGCCTGCCTTTCACTGACATGACCATGATCATCTAGTCATTGTTTTTCTCTTTTTCTGTTTCTCTTTAACTTTCAAATTTTTGTATTCATTTCCTATTAACCTGAAGAAAGATTAAAAAAATCAGTCTTTCAATACCATCGAATTAAGTATTAAAAAGGCGGTGTTAATCTGAAAAAAATTGACTGGAAAATTTAACCTTATTTTTAAGAAAATACTTGTGCTTCTGTTTTAAGTAATGCATTTTTCTCACATTCAGTAATATTTTTTTTAAATCTCGTATGTAATTGTGACAAGCTCTTCTTGACTTTCTTTGAGCAGTTCTTGTTTGTATATTACTGGTAGTGCATTGCCTGAGGGCCAAGAGAGTTTGTATCTACTTAGTTTATCAGGCAGACGCCTAGAATGTAAAAGACAGAAATCTAAACTTCTTTTTAAAGTTTATCATGTGTTAAGCCACTGGAAATTAGGTAGAGAGTTAGCAGCTTGTGATAGACAATCATGAAATGTTATATGACATTACAACAGTCAACAGATCATACTTCAGAAACCTTAAATCTAATATATTAAACTCCCGTGCTCCCTGTGGTCTCACAAGGAAGTGTTTGCCAGAGTACTACTCGGAGCTGTTTTAGGCAGATCCTTTAATGCAGTATTTTTTTTTTTTTTTGGAAGGGGATTTGTTAAAAGCATTAATTAATTAACGTGTAGGTAGCTGGTGTTCCTACCTTTTACTACATGACCTTTACATTAACTGTGCTTTTGTAAAGGGTTAATAAATGATTAATGTATTAACTGATTGTTAGAGCCCAGCATATTAGCAGATGGTTTGTAACCAAATCTAATACCATCTATTGATGTGCTTAGTAATCATTAAGATGTATAATAACCAAGTCTGTCAAATGTTTATAACATACTTAATGGTTTGGAAATTTTCTTTAAACTACTTATAAAGATACCTTTTACATTTAAATTATTACCATAACAGTGTGACCTAATACTTCATCTTGTTAAATAATTCCCTCACATATTCTTTCTAGGATCATATTGTTTCTTCCTGTGTCATTAAAAAACGAACAACTTAAAAACAGTGAAACTTCTCACAGTAACAGAAAGGGCTTTTCTTAAAACTCGCAAAGCCGTAAGTAGCAGCTAACTGTAGTAGGAAGACTAAGGAGGAATGAGGCTGGAGGAAACTAAAGTCAAGGATAAGAAAAAATTGGATTTTTATAATACAAAATAGAAGTGAAGCTGTGGTATTTTCATATATGGTAATCCAAGATGACAATATACCAGTTCATTTTCTGTGGATGAGAATTTTTGCACATCTGGCAAACTTGAGGCTGGATTTGACAATGCAGTGGTAAGGGTCCTCAACTGGGTGGCCCATGCTACTTTTGGCTGCTGATAAATGAAGGTGTACCTGTAACGTTTGAGTAGTAAAATCAATCATAATTGTCAGCAGAGTTTACAAGTAATGCTTTGATACAAGCTTCTGCAGGCAGTCTTACCTCTCTTGTCTAAACAGAAACACTCTTCTGACATGGTTTTTCAAAGTAGAAATACTGGATTACTTATATAACATTTTTTTCTTATTGGGCAAGGGAGAAGTAGCTGACATCGTATGTGCCATTTAAAACTACTTGAAAATGGATGGTTGCAAGTTTTACAGTTTGTTTGGAAGGCTTCACTTTTTAGAGAAACTGGAAAGTTTTCTTGCTATTTTGCTTACATAGTAGCCTTGTTTGAATATAAACCTGAACTGGTCAGTGTTTCAAAATTGGCTCAGTCCTTGGCTCCGTTGGGCGTGTAGAGGATGGGGAATAATTTAAAAGAATAAATACTATGAAAATAGCGTTTTTTATGAATACAGATGTGGATGGAAGCAAAAGGCAACTCTACTACAAGTATCATTTTTCATACAACCTGCAATTTTGTTTACCTTTTCACACTTAACATTTATACTCATGGTTTATAATTGTCCAGAAATTAACTAATAAACTCTTGTCTTTCTCCTTTCTGTGTCCTCCTTTCTGGTTGATGAGGTCCCAGTTTATAGTGAAAATGAAGTCCTTGAGGTCATGACCTTGTAGTTAGTGCTATTGAGTATCATCCTGCTTTGCTGCAGTTCTTCATATTAATTCAATTATTTCTGCATGATGAGCTGATCTCCTCCGTATTGATGATATCTTGTAAATATTATTAGTGTGTTTCTACTCTGATAACCAACATGAAAAAATTTGTCTCAAGATTTGCCTTTAAGAAATGCCACTAGTAACTTTTCTTTAGCAGATTTATGTTTAGCGCTATCAGTTCTTTCCCTTTTTGTCATTTTCTTTCTTGCCTCCGTTCCACTCATTACCTTTTTTCCCCATTTATATAGTTACTTTGCTTGAAGTACCATATGAAATGCTATATTGAAGCCCTTTTTAGATCAGCCATTTTATATTCTTTCAAGAACCAGAAATCATACTTTCCAGCTTATTGCATCATTAGCGTATGATGCTACATTATCTCTGCTTTGTATTTCTTAGAGAAGATATCCTTGAATTTCACTCATAAAAACTAGAAACAGTATCTGTGATCTATACTTTCATATCCTGCTTCATTTATTGCAGTTCGTCAATTTTTATTTTGCTGGTCAGATATACACAGTACTGACTTTCTTACTAGCTTTAGTTGTCCCACTAACTGTGCCTTACTGACTCTGGCTCCTTTTGGTTACGGTGCTCACATGCACCTGATGTCTGTTATTGAATTGAAGAGATGATAGTGCTATGTCTCTTACTGCTTGCTTGTCTTTACTGTTTACCCTTGTTTACCTGATTTTTCGCTTCTGTATGTGAAGAACGATTATGGAGGCTACATTATTTTCTCCTGACTTCTTCTGATATGTTTTTGTTTAATTCTTTTATTGGTCTTGCTAGACTTTTTTCCTAGACATTTGTTGTCCAAGGTATTCATGCTGAACTTGTACAGTTTCCTTGAATGTACTTAAGTGGCTTGAACATCCTGATTCTTTCATTCTAGCAACTTATCTTAACGTGCATGTCAATTTTTTTTTTTTACCTTGTCCAAAAAAAGAAAATTCTCTTTCAGATCAGGTTGGCTTTTATCTCAGGACATTTTCCCTGTCTGGAGCAATCTCTACTAAGTTTGTCCTGTGCTAATCAGTTTAGCTCTTATAATGTAAAAGGAAAGCATTTATCTTGCTCCTATGGGTATTCTTTCCGGTTTCTGTGAAGAGTTAACATAAACAAGGTTTCCTTTTGGTTAATTGCCTGTTGATACATATCTTGTATGTGATTTCTGAATTTTTTTAATTCATTAAATCCAAATTTGCAGCAGTAATTTGAATGCATAACACCTAACTGACAACACAAAAATGCTTATAGCTTCTTTTCTAAGAGGAAGAAATAGCTACTCTGGTTATTTTAAAGTTTTTAACATATTCAGGCACCTTGTACATGACATAGTTGTTCTTTTCCTCATACCCTGTATGCCTTTAAGCCCTTTAGGTAATAAAAGATACAAGTATGCATAGTGTGATTCAGTTAATGTTTTGCTATATTTATTATGTGAAATAATATGTTTAATATATTAATTTTAAATTTGTTATTAAATTGAATTTTTTCATACATGTGATGATTCAGTACTTGCAATTGGAATAATTACTTCTTTGTTTCCAACTTTTGATCTGAAATTAAATTGCTCGCATGCAATTGATTTGAACAGTTGCTTCTAATTGAAACATAATTTTGGGCTGGGATTTTTTTCCTCTACTTCTGCCCTTCCTTTCTTGTAAGTGGAGCCTGATGCTATGAGTGGTCTTTGGTTTGCTACTCTGCTGTTTCCCACCTGTTCAGTTGCATATATGCAGCCTTTGGTAACTCTGAAGCTGATCAAATTGTTTATAGCAAATACTCTTAAATTAAAATTTCTAACATAATGACCTTTTAGGAAAAGGATTGCCTTGTATCCCAGTGGCTATACAGGAGTCCTCAAGTCATGTTTAGAAGTAGGTGCAGAGCTTGAGAGAGCCTGTAGTCCTTTTTCCCTTGTGAGAAGGTGGCTGTGACAGTTTGGAATTCTGTGATAGATTATGTCCTCAATACGTTCCCAGGATGGAGAACATTTGCTGCCTAAGTAGTCTCAAATCTCCATTAGGAAGAAGGTGACAGAGTGGATTTTTGTGTGTACCCCTTAAAGTAGGTTTTAAATTCTTGTGCCACAATTTGTCATGCATATTAATCATACTGTAGTAATACAAAGTTAGGACTTGGACAACTTACACAAGTAATTTTTGTAATTTAAATGATATGGTAGCAAATAGGTTAAACATTTTCTTTAAATCCTGCTGGATGCAAAGTGACATCACACGGAAAAAAGGTCAGCTCCTTGTCTTCTCTGGGAGCTGTTCTTCATTGAGAGTATTTGTGGCCTGGTTTAGGCCTGTGCATAAATGTTATTAAATGACCCCACTGTTCCCCACCCCCAACTGAACAACTGCTCTCACTACACTTAACATTTTCCTAGTTTCCTTTTAGGAGTAAAGGGCTAGATTTGCTCTGAAATGGCAAAATTAGTGTCCTCTCTAAGGGTAGTTCTCCAAACCAGTAGGTGAAAATCTTGTCCTATGTGAACAGATGAAATGTCTTACTCATTTTTTGTTGAAATATCTGTCTGGAGTTCTGGCACCTACAAGTTTTTCTGCTCAGGAGGCAGAATTTCCTGAGCACAACAGGAATGGAGCAGGAGCCTGACTTGAAATATGCCAGTTAGATATTATTTTAGTCACATTGTTCTTAAAAGCACAATGATTTTGGGTGAGAGACAATATTTTGTTCATCGTAAGGCTTAAACATTTCATCCTAACCTTACAGATATGTCCCATGTCACTGATGACCAGTAACAGTACACAAAACCACTGTTTCTGTTTCAGAGAAATCCTTGAGATTCCTCTGCTCTGGTGGCCACAGTAAATGAAGCTACTGGGCAGCAGTGCTCAGATATCTGACAGTTATTACTTGTATTCTTTTCCATCTCCCATTTTGTCTCATTATCCTATAATATCATGAGACAGACTGCTCCTATTGTAAATCCTTCTGAGACAAAAACTTCCTTATACAGTATGTCTCTACTGTCTTTTACATCATGTGGTAGAGACTGTGAAGGGTAATTGTTCAGATCCTTTCATGCTGTAGCATCCCCAATACTCCCTTCTTCCCTCTTTGCAGGTTTTGCGTCTTTGTAGTGCTTTTGGCTTGCGATTTGAGGTTTGCGCTTAACGCGTGCTGATTTAGCTGGCAAGGTGTTCTTAGGCCAGTGTTAGTTTTTCCTTGCTGTGGGACACAGGCATCATTCTACTGAACAGAGTGGTAGAAGCCCAAAGGTAAGCTTACCAGTGTTGAACTCTTGCACAGCAGGCCAATGAACCAGCTAAATTGTGTCATTTTAATAGCTCGAGGGTATAATGAATGGCCTTGTAAATTCTACTGCTGACATCTTTTTTTTTTTTCCCCACTTGCTTGTTTGTGTGAATTGATGATCATCTTGGGTGTAACTACTTTAATCCTATATTTTACAAGTGTTCAAACTGTTTGTTACTGGAATCAGTAACTATAATAGAAAGTGAATACATCAGCTTTTTGAGATGCATTCAGCAGCAGGACTGGTGAGCAGATTTTTATCTAAAGCATCATGTTGAACAAAATATGACTAAACATAAATCCTGTCAGTGAGTGCTCAGTCAGCTGTAATGTCTGCGGATCATTCCCTACACGTTTTGTAGATTCATTTGATTTTTATTTTTCTTTTGGGGGGTGTGTGTGTGGTTTTTTTAAAGACATTGTAGAATTGTTTTGATGGTAAAAGGAAGATGTTTGAAATATTAAGTGTATTATATTTCTGCTTCCTGGTATTAAACAGTGTTCCCTATTGGAGCATTAGGTGTTACATGATTTAAGCTTTTGGCTAGGTGCTTTATTGTCTTTGAATTTGAGGTGGAGAAATAACACTAGTGATCATGTAAGTAGTACGCTTGGCAGATTATAAAAGTCTATATGGGAAGAACAGCTAAGGGTGCTTCAAAGAACACCGTAAATGGGCTGTGGCTTAGTAAGGCTCTGATGAAAGAAATGAACAATACAATATAGAACAAGACATAGACAGGTATATAGGCAGATACATAGTTTGCATCCAGTAGGGCCATATTGTGGTTTGTTCCCTGCAACTCCAAAACATAAATTGCCTAAGTGAGGGAAACAATTCATGTCTTCCCCTCAGTCTGCCCTGTAGCTAACACCTCTATTTAGGAAAAGGCACGGTAAATTCCATTAGTTTCTTCCTTGCAGTTTGCAAGCAAATATTGAATATTCAGTAACTTGTCAGGTTATTCTGTTTAAGTGATTATGATGCCTAGTCTTATGACTATAAAGCCTGAACATTTTTATATTTTGAGCATGTATCAAGTATGTACAAAAAGGGAATCTTATCTTAACAGCAAAGTAAAATGACCTTTAAACTGAATAATATCATTTATATCAGTTTTTGTAATTCTATGTAATGGCTGTTGTATCTCTGCCTATTTCTGTGCTTTTTAGTTCATTTGGAACTAAAAATTGCAAACACTTCACTGAAGGATTTTATTTTTCTTGTAACATTTTAGAACTCACAATTTATAAGGGGTTGAAGTTTAATGCAGTCTTTACATTTCTTTGTGGAAAAATTGCTTGAGTAGGTCAGGTTTTCAAGGATTTTGGATTCAATCTGAGCTCTTGTATGTTAGCTATGAAAGTTTATGTAACACAGACAAGATGATTAGGTACAGTTCACTTGAGTTCTGAAATGTTATTTTTCAAGTTATAAGGAAATATTTCCATAATCTATATACAATTAGATATTTTTTTGTATTTGTGTTAAACTTCCATATTTTTCTTAGAAGCTTTTTGAACCAGCTTAAAAAAATTCACCTTTTGACCAGTGAACTTCTGAATACCTACAAAAGTAAAATGTACTACAGCTGGTAGTGAGAAAAGACAAATGTATGAAAAGTCGATGTGTTTCTTCTGTGGACATTCCAAGAGCAATAATAACATAATAAGAAGAAGACATTCCCTTTTTTTGTTCCAGTAAAGGAACCTAATAAATCCAGCTTAGTTTAATACTATCCAAAATTAACTGGAAAGATCAAAAAAGAAAGTGGAATTAAAATAAAATTCCATTAAGACTTAGTACTAGTAGCTCTGCTGTAATGTTCTTTTTCATGGGCGTAGACAAATGTACACTATTTTTCCCTCCTGCCTACATCTTGTGTCTTCTTATTTGTTTTGTTTTATATTTTTATAAAATCTAATATAAGGAAAAAATTACTGAAA
>Ga0181612_151445_pt1 | contig 15869 bp, 9 predicted proteins | sample HoacroProtozoa21_FD_119630 | JGI IMG/M metagenome (GOLD analysis project Ga0181612, IMG submission 119630) | Hoatzin crop microbial communities from Cojedes, Venezuel. Combined Assembly of Gp0051906, Gp0051904, Gp0051908
GGGGGCCTCTCCTTTCCCCTTCCCCTGCCGCTCCTTAAACCCCCGATATCCCCAGAATGAAGGCCGGGTTACAGCCTCCCTTGCTCGGGGCGGGGGGCTTGTTAGGTTGGGAGTGGAGTTTAGGATTTATTTATTTACTCGTGGGGGTCTCGCAGATCTCAGGGTTCCCTCTTGTTCTCCTGCTGCATAGGCCGCTCCTCAGGCCCCTGGCCCAGGGGAGAGAGCAGCGAGGGGTTTGTGCGCTGGATCCCACCACGCTCGGAAGAGCTGAGCTGCATCCTGTGCGGTCATCTGCGCTTCCTCGCACAGTCTGTCTGGTGCTGCTGCTTGAGCCGAGAGAGGCAACCCTCTGAGATAAAAAAACAAAAAGAAAAAAGATTAATTCTGCTCTCTGTTACAGTTCTAAGCTTATGTCCGAGGGACAGAGCAAGCCGTTCTTATTTCTGAGCTAGCTCATACTGCAGAACCTTTAATATAAAATAAATAAGGTCCCTGTTCGTTTCGTTTTGGTGGGCAGCATTGAGGCCTTTGAGGCAGCACCGTCTGCTGGTGTGATGTTCTGTCAGGCCCACCTTTCCTGAAGAGAACTGGGAAGCAACCTTATAATCATCTTTTGAGTCAAAGCTGCTGTGACTCTTCTTCCAGTATTGCTCTAGGGCCTTTGGTCAGAAAGCTCTTAAGCAAGACCTGCAGCAGAGGCCGATGATTAAGCTTTTAATATGGAAACTGGAATATTCTACTCTTCACAACAAACAATGTGCAAATGCTTGAATTGGAGAATTGCCCAGCGGCTAGGCCAGAGTGGTTTTGGCTGAAGTGCGTCTTATCTCGTATGTTGCAGAGTCTTAAAATTCTTCCCCTAGATCGATTTTTGTTGTTGATGTTGTTAGGCAGTCTGAATCCTGTTAGGGCTTCTGAAGTTAGGGACCCAGCAGCTAAGTGGGTGAAGGTTCTCTGGGTTGCAGAGAGTTTTGGCCTGCATTCTGTGAAAGGAGGGGCTGAGAACCCAGCTTTTTCTTCTTGGTGCGTGTGATGGTTAAAGGTTTGGCATAGTGGCATAGGCTTTCTTCTTAATTTTCGTGGCAGTATGTTGCGGTCAGCTCACTTTACCAGTCTAGTAGTGTATTGAACTTCAATGGTCTTCCTGTTGTTACACCGTCTTGGTCTAATCATCTGTCTTCATCTGCCCTTGTTTAGCAGTGTGATGCTGTAGCCAGCTCTAAATGAGTAAGTAAATCACAGTGGCCCTGGAAAACAGGGGGACAGCTCTCTTCCCCAAGAAGGTGGGGGAGGGAAATATAAACAGTTTTGATATTTCTGGTTGGAAAAGTGGGATGACAGCAGCTTTTACTCAGTCTTGTAAATTCCTTTCTCCTTTCAAACTCTGATCTCTCTTCTTCAGATCGAAGGTGATGTATCTCCTGCTTATTTCCCATTACTTTGCTAGGGTGGAGTTTTGGGAGGTGGAGGAGCGAGAGCCACAATCTACAGAGATTAATATCAGAACTGCACTTCCACTATCATAATATTGAGTGGTAACCCTCTGAGCTGAAAACTTATGGATGAGGAGCACCTGGAGCAGGATCTTGATCTCAAATATTTTTTTATTGCATGTCTTAGAGCCTTTGATATATGACAAATCTGATTCTTCTAACACTGAAGAGGGTGGGAGAAGAACTCTAAAGGAAACAGAAAAGCACTTCAGCAGAGAAAAACTATGCATTTGTTTTAATGAAAATACTTTTTTACTTGGCTAGGCTTTGGGAGAAAGTTCTCCTGATAAATTTAAATTTATGACTAAGCTGTTGTCTTGCACTTCATTCCGTAATGAGCAGGAATCCCTGAGTGATAAATGATGAATCACGGCTTTTTAGGAACTCCAGGGCTGTATACATGCCTAAGGGCAGGATTATTGAAACCGCTAGTGCAGTGGTCTTTCCGTGGTCAAAACTAAACTTAGCCCATGACCAACTCTACCTGCTCTTAAACCATCTAATTGTATAGACAAACTTGTAATGCCAAGAGCATGTTTTCAGCTATTGTAATACTTGGTAGCTGTGGTGGTGCTGGGCTAATGTGGAAATTGTAGCCTAGAGCTGTTTTGACACTGGAAGTACAATGCTTATTGCCACGGCTTCAGTTTACTGCCTCTCGTACAACAAAGTTGACCTCTCCAGCCTTTTACCATCTCTCTGCAAGGTATGGAATAACCTTACGGTGAGCACAGTGGAATTGTAATGGTCTCTGCTGCATCATTTCCCCGCCTTCCTCCCTCCATTTGCCTTCCCCGATGGCTACTGTTACATGTAAATGATACTGTGTGCTTTGCAATCATGTAAATTTTACTTGCAGCCTACATGACTAAGTAGAAAATAATGAATTGGTGAGCAAGAAACTAAAACTACTGAATTAGTGCCACTCTAGTACTACAGCCTCTTCCACCCTCCCTGCCCTGCCAGTTCCTTTAGGAACGAATCTGAACTAGTGTGCTGGTGTGGTTTTTTCCCCTACAGCTCTGTTGCAGTAGACTGCTGATTAAAAAATAAGACCTTTACTAAATCAAATTGTGCCCTTTCTCCCAGTTGTATAAGAACTGGACTGCCCATTCTTACCCTGAGCCAGGGCCCTGTCATTGTGAGTGCTGTACAGATATTTATCAAAATTAGTGCCTCCCACAACAGCTTGGAACTCTCCCTCAAACATTCAGTCTGGTTAAGAAGTGGAATTTGTCTGTGCTTTCACCTACTCCAACAAGGCTTCTCTGTCTTACAGTTCAAACTTAACTGCTTAAATTGATGTAGTTTCTTGTAGGCTTTTGTTGCCATGTGCTTGCTAAAAGAAATGGTTTCTAATTCTGACAGTATTAAAAGGAGTACTGGATTTTGAGTGCTGCATCGAAGAGAGTCTTTGTTCTCCTCTGGCATAATGTCTTCCCTGCAGCCTGAGGTTCGATGTCTCTTTCCTTTGCCACTTTTTCTCTAAAACCCCTAGCAATCAATGAATGTAGGGGTGGGTTTTTTTTGTGGGTTTTTTTCTTTTGTTTTCTCTGCCCCAGACCACTACCTTAGCTGACGTGCTTGTAGTGATTCACTTGCCAAAATGAAGACTCCAGAGCAGCAACATGCTTGGTTCCTCTAATGCCTAATGAACAACTGAGTGAGCAAAACACATGGCTTTAAAGCATATGTTGCATAATAATATTAGTACATAACTTCATAAAGGTCTCGCAGTTCTGAGGAATGGAATCTGTCTCCTGTTCTCAAAGCAATGTAAGTGAGCAACAGTAAGTGAAGAAGCATTGCTAAATCTGTGGATGCTGAGGGCTATCACCTGGTGTATATACATGCTGTATATAGTTTTATGTGCTACCTCTAGTTACAGCTGTATAACCTCAGTGAAGTTAGAAGTATGGGGAGAGAAGAGGGAGAACATTATCTTTTAAGTTATTTAAGTTAATACAGATGTGGAAGGAAGCATTTAAGTGCTCTAACCTGCCCACAGCTTGGAACATGGTGGAACAAAAGGTTTTCTAAAAGGGAATTTTCACGCTTATTGGATGTGATGGCCTAACTATGCTGCTCTAAGTAAAAAGATGGTGTTCTCAACAACTGCAACTCTCCTACTCAGTGGCTTTGTTCAGACTTGCCGGGTCACATGCAAAGAAACAGATGTGCAAGCAACTGCTGAATAATCGCCCTAAGGCAGTCAGCTAAAATGGAGGTGATTTAAGGATGGAACTAGCTTGCTTTTGCTTTTTATGTAGCCTGTCCTATTTCTGGGTTCGTGCTGCTGGAGGCTTCTTGTTTTGCATGAAGGATGTGTCTTGCCTAGCTCTTTTTTTCCCTGTGCTATAGCTATTTATTCTCCAGGTAACTGCTCTCCTCTCTTGCTATAAGGCTGTGCACAAGTGTGCAGATATGAAATAACCTGTCGAGAAGAGGTGATGTGGTAATTCACTGAAAGGAGAGCTTTTGGAGCTTTCCTGCACCTGTATGGGAAGTCTAACCTGTCTTGTGATGCATGTAGGGCAGAGTCCCGAAAAATGAATCCAGTAAAAAATACAAAAGGAATCTCATCTTAATCTGCTTTTGCTGGCCAGAGGTAGCTGCTTTGCTAGCAGTATTTTTTCCCACACAGCCACACCCCCAGCTGCTGCATCTCTGCTGTCTTCTGATACTACTTCAACAAAAACAAAGTGTCCCACGGTGCTACTTGGCACAGGACAGTGCCAGTGTCCCTGCAGCCTGAAGCCAGGCAGGATGTTTGTTTTATTTATTGTCTCCCTGTCTTTACTTTGAATTGAAGCAGTTGCTGAAGAAAACCTGGTCTCCGAAGGGCAGCAGGAGTGCAACTGCAAGTTGCCCTGCAACACTGCTGGAACTGAATCTTAGGTGACAGCTTTTCCATGCTGGTTTGTCCCAGCTGTACTGGAGGTCACAGCATCCTACCAAGGTTGTACTTTGTCCATGAAAGAGAGCAGTGCAGAAGATCATCCAGCTAGGGTGCTCTGGGCTGGTAGCACCCCCAAGTACTATTTAGTCCTGCCATACTGACTCCTTTCAGGGTCATGAAAGTTAGTGGGTTTTCTCCTCCAACCCCAGAGGAGTTTTTCTTCCCCCAAGTCATCTGAGCAGTATAAACTCAAGTTATCACACCATTGCCATGCTAATAGTTCCATGCATTAGATTTTTAGGTATTTGAGAAGTCTCTTAAACCCCCAGTAAAGGGAATTACATTTAGAAGGTCTTGTAACATACTTAATGGCTGGTCACTTACCTCGTCTCTGCAGCTTTGAAAGACTTCCAGCCTTCTTGCCTGAGCATGAATTTGGCTTATTGTGTTCTGATCTCTGTATAAATAAGGCCAATATCAATGTTGGTGGTTCAACTGTAAGGTGACTTCTAGGGCTGTTATAGAGCTCTCTTTTCCCCTGACACTGGTGTTCTAAAATAACGTGTCCATGTTTTTTCCTTTTTAGTCTTTAGCTATTGTGTTATCGAGAGCAGCGTGCCAACAGATCTGAGCGAAACTGGCTAATGGAGGTCTGCCTTCCTGAAAAATGCTGTTGCTGGGGTAGAAGTTTCTATATATGAATTTCTAGGAGAGTCCTAGGTAGTGTTGTGAATTATGCTGTGGGCAAGTCAAGCAATAAAGGGGAGCTTGGCAAATGACACCCTATCCAGTACTGTAATCAACAGTATTGAAGTCTGTGGACACATGGCTGATAGTTTGAATACCAGTTTTTAGTGGCAACTGCCATCCCCATCTGTTTTCATCTGTTTTCATGTGGCTCGGGATGACTTCATTAGATACGTATGTTCACTGTTTCCTTGTATGTGCTGGAATGCCACCCACCTCAGAAAACATGTAATTCAAATAACTTTCCCCAGGAAACTGGGATCTTTTGAATACTTTTCTTCCCCCTCCCACATCCCTTAGAGCCAGTCAGTTATACAGAACCTGTGTAATACCAGAAAGAAGTGTAGAGCAGAGATGTCTTCGGTCTCTTCCTTAGAAATATGGAGGGGTTGCTCTTCACCACCAGTTTTTGAAGTTGCAATGAGAGTAGAGGGAAGGGTAAGGAAGATAAATATTTGAGAATATTTGCCAGACACATGGAGTATGAGAGCTCTGCCTAGCCTTTTGTTGCTTCCAGGATTGTTTTGTCCATAGATTTTTTTTGGGAACAAAAAATTGGTTGCTGTGAGTTGTCTGAGGAAGTCTGGCCTTTTCTGCTCCAAGATAGCTGTGATGTGGAGGTGACTTCTACTTGAAGAATCTTTTATGTCCAGTAGTACATATATAGGCCAGGCAGTAGTGTGGTCCAGACATGAGTTGCCCTCCTTCTCCTGCTGCAAAGGAGCACAAATGAAGCTGCTTTCTTTCCAGAGCAATGCCGTTCACTTTTTCCAGCCTGGAAATTTAAGACTGGCAATTCAGAGCTAAATATAATCTGGCTGGCTACAGGGAGTGACTCAGATGCAACAAGCAAGTCTGCCCTATCACCACTTCCAAAAAGCCCTGTTGGCTTTTCAGCGTGAGTAGCAGAAGCAGGTGGGGAGCAAGTCTGAAATTTCTCTTTCCAGCCAGTCGTCCTGTCTCCTGTTAGCACAGCTGACTTCAAGAATCAAGAGCCAGTCTCTGCTTTGAAATAACTCTTGGGGGTTCTTCCTTCTCTAGGAGAATGCTCTCTGGCACTGCAGGTAGCGTGTTGGCATACTAGTCCAGCAACAGATTTCTTCTGCCTGTGCCGGATATGAAGCACAGACCACAAACCAGAGCATCCTCCTCAGCAGTGGGGTGGAGCGGTGAGTCATCGTGCCTGGTAGCTTTGGAGCAGTAAGACTGACTGCAGAGTCTGCAAGAGGAAGCCTTGACTACATCCGGCTTTATCAGGGCAGCGTATTGCTGCTGTCAAGAGTCGTAGCAGCTCAGAGCCCTCGGCTGCTGTGTAATTAGATTGGTGCACATACAAGCAAGTAAATCAGAATGCACATGAAATCACATAACTTATTACTGTACAAGTGAAATATAATAGAGCCTGGACTTTGTACAAGTAGAGAAACAAGCTAAGCAAAGTCATTGCTGAAAGTTTGACTCTAAACAAGCTCTAAATACTTGGGAAAGTGGTTTGAGCAGGTGATGTTCTTGCCCTGGTCCAAAAAAAGGGACTTGCTGTTTATAGTCCAAAGCTGATCCACTCAATGGCTTGGTTTGCTTGGTAACGCCAATAACAATAATAGAACACAAACCTCAGCAGTGACCCTCTTGCCAGGCCTGGCTCTTCTTCCTGCAAGACCTTTATCCCATGCTCCGGTTCCTTGTGACTCTCAGGCGCTCTTGCTTGGGCCTGGGCTGCCATCTGTCGTGCTGACGGTAGTAAGCTCCTTCTGCAGGTTCATAAAATTACTTTGGGTGTAAGCCAATAAGAAGGTTTATTCAGAAACAAATAATAGTGAAGTAACTTCCTTTACTCAGTGTTCCCCTACTTGTCCCATTTTCCAAACCTAGACAAGATAACATGAAAAGCTAGTTCATCTGAAGCCCTAAGCTGAGCCTGGTTTTCGTTCTGTGTAGGGAAACGATCAATCCCTTGGGCAACTGATTGTTGGCTCTATCTGCTCTTGGGTTTTGCTGACTCTGGGTCTGATACCAAGTGAACGTGTTGATTGCATAGGTAGGAGGGGTCCTGGTGGTACATGCTGCTATTGATGAGGTGCTGCAGAAACTCATCATCCAGAGCTGTGCTCAGGAAGAGAACATAAAGACAAAGCTTATCTAAATTCGCTGCTACGGGTTGCTTGTTCAGTTGCACTTGTTGCTTTATTTAGCTTCTGCTGAAAAAATCAGAGGTTGGTAAAGGTCTTGACAGCAACAACTGACTTCTTAATGCCTTACCTCCCTAGTAACAAGTTACCAGTGAACTGGGTGTTTGCTATCTGGACACAAGTCATGAAGGCTCTGAAACGGGACACCTTTTTTTTTTTTTTTTTTTTCTTCCCTCCAGATTTCTGAGTCCCCTGAACATGCTTATTGGCGGTACTGTGGTGGTGCTGGTGTTCATGGCGTTTGTGTGGGTATCGCACAACAAGGATATACTCCGCAGGCTGAAGAAGCAGTACCCCACCACATTTGTAGTGGTCATCATGCTGTCTAGCTACTTCTTGATCTCCTATCTGGGAGATGTCATGGTGTTCATGTTTGGGATCACGCTTCCTCTCCTCTGTAAGTATTTTTCCTCTTCTGTGGGGGGGCTAGGGGCATGTGACTTGAGCTTTCTCAGTCTCAGTTGGCTGTTGCCTTTACTATTTAAATGATCCCACAACAGAATTGGGGAGGAGTGGACACAAAACAGCACAAGCCATCTTTAGTGTTATATTAAATGGGTACCTGTGGTTACTTAAGCAGTCATTGAGACTTCATCATCTTCCAGTGATGTCATGGCGCTGGAGCATGTCTTAAGATGAACGATGCAAGAACTATGCATTCCTTTGGCATTAACAATTAATAAGTGCATTTCTGTCGTGCAGTGATGTTTGTCCATGCTTCTCTGAGGCTCCGGAACATAAAGAACAAGCTGGAGAACAAGATGGAAGGAATAGGCTTGAAGAAGACCCCGATGGGCATCATACTGGATGCTCTAGAACAGCAAGAGGATAGTATCAACAAACTGGCTGACTACATATCGAAAGTGAAGGAGTAAGCAGTTGCAACAGGGCGTTTTTACCTGTTGCAGGAGTGTGGTTGCTATTTACTATTGTTTAAGCTTGCTTTCAGTTTGTGTACAAAGCAGGAAATACACGTGGTACAGATTAATAGTTGCAGGATACAGGTATTCCAAGGTCTTCAGGGCTTCTCTAAGAACATAAGAGCAGCAACTTTTTTCTATCATATAGCAAAATGTTCTGGTGTTTACACAAATACGTACTAACTTAAATGTGTTTGCTTGTCTCTTCTTCTGGGGGGGTAGAGGAGGAAGAGATGGAAAGCTCTGGAATGTGGTCTCTCAAACTGTCTTGTAGAAAATTTGTCCATTAAAAGTAAGACCCTTTTCATCTCAGTTCTACAAGGTGGGAGTTTAGCCAGTTTATGCTGTGTAGCACCTTTGAGCTGGCAATGAATCAAAAGTAGGTATGTCTTGCGTCCTCTGAATCCCTCACTCGAGTGGTCTGTATCGAGACCGCGTTGCTAGCTTAACTGGCAAGCGGTAAAACTGTGCAACACTTGTAGGGAGTATGGATGGGTTCCTGTCCTCACCTCGCATCCCTCCTTCAGCAGCTGGGACACAGTCTAAATAGATCTAAGCATGAAGAATATGTATGGCACTGTGCCTCTGTCAGCTCCAGTAAAATGCACCTTTGTTCTCTCCAAAATCTTGATCTGTAGAAGCTGCTCCTCTCTGCAGGAGAGCCAAACTTCCTTGCATACCAGCTAAACTAGGGCCAAGCATGGGAGGAAAAAAAGTTTTCAGATACATTGGATGAGCTAGGTTTCTACCCTGTTGATGTTTTTTACATAATGCTACTTTAGAACTTAGCTTGTGCTGCTTTAGTCTGTATAGGCTGTTTTGTAGATGGAGGTGTATGTGTGTTCTCAAGTGTGGGTCATGTTCTTCTTTGCTATTAATCAGAATGCAAAGATAAAAGTAAAACCTGCATCTCACTGATTCCCTACTTCTGACGCTCTTCAGAGGAATAAACTGGATTTCAGGTTTACAAGTAAAAGCAATAATGTCAAGATACAGTTTTTGAAAACCCATTCCAAATTCATGAAGATATTTGCCTGTAACAACTCCTGAAAGTGATGTGTGGGATTCTTTTATATGTATTTTAACCTAACTGCCAGTTCTGCTGTAATTATCCTGATAACAGGAGCTTACCAACAATAGGGGAAAAAAGTTGTCCAGGTGACACTCCATTTCAAATATTCTTGCATTTCTCTTTTCTAACAAAGTAATTAATTTAACAAAATAAGCAAGAATCCTGAAAGTTGAAGCTTTTATGTAACTTACCATGCTGTTTTCATAGTGGACTGTGTAGAAATCTGAACATGTCATTCCATTTAAGTGTTCAAGTGATCAGTATTTATTGAAAATGTCTGTATATTCCAGCTGCAGAGTCAATGGCCTGTTCCTCACTCGTAGCGCATGGTCTTTGTTTTTTGAAAACAGTTTCCACACTTAAAGAACGTAGTAGCCTATGACTTCATCATTATTGTAGAATTTTAAAAACGGCACAGTTATGAAGAAAAATAAACTCTAATGGTGATTACTGAGTGCATTTATTTCAGTTGGGAAAAGGGGCTGGAAACTTGAGGTTCTCTCGGTTTCCATGGCTGGTGGAACTCCCTAGAGCAGTGGGGGGAGATCCGCTGCCACCCTGCAGCTCGTGCCACAAGCCCACGCTTGCGATGAGCTGCTGGCTTTGAATGCTCTCTATCAGTGTTAATTCTGTGGAGACAGGAGGGACCTCTGAGCTGCGGGGATGTTACGGCCTTGCTCTTGCATCCTCACAAAGGCTTCTCTACGGAGGTGGGGTGCTTAAGCATTTGTTCGTGCTGTTTCAGTCTCTTATGTAACTCTGCTTTACTTAACTGGGATTTTGAATTTCTTTTAATTACCTGAGGGGGATTTCTGCTTCTAAGATTACTGGGACCTGTGCCTTCAGCAGGGCCAGGAAGCCAGCTCCGTTGCGGTTACTGTCTCTGGCTGCCTCCCTCCCGTGATCACTCAAGAGGCTGCTCGGTGGGAGAACGCTGACCAGAGCAGGGCTTCGCAGGTCCTGCTGTCCGCGCCCTGGTAAGACGTGTCGGCTGCCGCAGCCCTGCTGCTTTGGCTGCTTCTGGGTATAGCAGTAATTTGTGCCTGGCAGCTTGGGCTGGGGGTCCTAAAGCACTATAATATGTTTTCTTTTGTACTTGCCTGTCCCAGCTGCTGAAGCCTTGGCTGTGCTAACCTGGCCTCCAAGCCAGCGTGGAGAGCAGTGTGCTCTGATAGCTTTCTGGCGGAGCTGCTTTTTGTACTTGTCAGTTGTTGCCATGCTCCATAGGAGGGCTTGGTTAAAAGTATCGAGTTCCTTCCCTTTCCTACTTTTAGCCTTTACGAGAAGGGAGCACTGTATGAAACCAGCACAAGGAAAATGGTACTACATTTTTCGTGTGTCTGCCATGCAGAAGTGGCTCTCCCGCTCCCCCTGACGTGATACTTAAAAACGACTTGCTATGTCTTGGGCAATACGTGAGGTTTCCCACGTCTGCGGGATTACAGTTGCGGAGAGGAGCCGAGCCAAGAAGGAGCTTTACAAGTTTGGAAGATGGAGATTGGAAAGAGACCAGGCAATAGATACAGAAAGGACAAGGATAAATGAAAACTTCAACAGATGGTAGTGGAGACTGCCTTGGGCCCAAAGAGGTCCTGGACACTGCCGGTACTGAAGGGCTGTTACAATAAATTGGGGAAGGGGGAGCGGGGTGGGACTGGGATTTAGCTGCCAGGGGAAGGCTGCGAAGAGTTACAGGCAGGAGCAAGGAAAGACTCACCTGAAGGAAATCCTTCCCACAGCGGCAAAGCTGTGCCTTTTGAGCAAGTCCATCAGCCCCAGGAGAGCAGGGGAGCCGTGTGTTGGCAAAGGCAAAGGCCTTGTTCTTTCCCTATGCCTTATAGCTTCAACTGGCTTTCTTTAAAAAAAACAACAAACACAACACCCACACACACAAACAAACCAAAACCAGCTGGTCTCTTGGGAGCATGTTCCACAAGAATGGGACTTACCTGTAGCTGCTTTGCAAAAAAAATCTTATCTGATTAAAAAAGGGGAGAAGAAAAATATTTCACAAAAATATTAAGGACAAACTAAGTTGTTTATGTGCAGGTTTAACCCCATCATATCCAGCCCTGCCAGGGGGGTCACATGCTATTCACAGCCTCCTCCTAGGAGGAATAATGAGCTTCTTAAGCCCCTGGCAAAGGCTCATCCTCCTGCCAGTTAAGAGTAGCGCAGAGAAAGACCTGAAGCAGCATTTCAGTGCCCTCCAGGGTGGCTGTAATTAAGGATTACATCCTGGACAGAGGTGAGTTGCGGGGAACGAAGATTACGGCTCCGAAAGCAGAGCATGGCATTATTTCTATGCTGGTCTGGTATGATACCAACCAGACTATGTTCTCAAACCACCAAGCCGAGGTGTTCAATACACCAGAGTGGCCGTTCTGTCCTGTGAGCATCCTGCTAGCTATGGAAGCGCTGCACACATCTTACGGAGAGAGCTTTATTTCATTTCTGTTTCCTTAGACTAAAAAATGAAGCTGTATACATGGAAACCAAGTACATTTCTCATGGACAAGTGAGTAATAAAGGAGCACGTGTGTGAAAAGAAAGATAAGATACAGCACAGCATGTTCCTGCAGAATCTGGCAGCAGCAGGACAACGTGGAAGCAAAATAGTTTGCTGACAAACTAGAAAGACAAGGTTATTGATGCCTCTCAGAAAATACTCCCACAACAAACTGGAGCCTCAAATCCACTTGGCAGACAGATGGCACCGGGATTCTTTGATACCTGATGGAAACGCTTCGCACTGACTTTTCCCATGCCAGCCTTTTTCACCACACTTACAGAAGTGTGTATGGCAAGCTTTGTTCCCGAAGAGTCGTATGTACCACCTGGGTTCTGCAGAAAACATCTGCTGAAACAGTTGTAAGCAAAACTTGAATAGTCTTTATTCCAAGTTGTTTTCTTTGGGTCACTCTGGTCTCTCACTCCAGCTGCTTTGGCAATGGCACCTGGGCAACAACAGTAAGTATTAGGAGGAGGAAAAGTCTCAGTCTTATTTCCCAAACCAGGCTAGTTTAATACAAAACTTCAGAAGCTGTAAAAAGATCAAAAATACAACAGCTGGGAGCTCTAAGGAGCTCTGGTTGGGAATTTCTTTTGTTTGTAATTCCCTACTTGCTGTTTGTGATGCTTAACACCCAGTAAATCAATTTGCAAGCAGTAAGTCCCGGCGTGGAGCAAACCAACACCCAGCTCAGCTCAAGCGGTAAATCCCCATTTTAGAGATGAAGCTGAGGACATCAAGGCAAATACAAAGTTAACCAAGATCATGCGGGCGGGTGAGAATAATACCCTAATGCCCCAAATACAAGCCACATGGCCCGACAACAGAGGACAAAAAAAAAACCCTAAACCAAAAAGACACCAGACATAAAACAACCCCAAGCTCCCAACCCGTGTCCATTGCTTCACGTTCCCACGGGCTGCGATAGCAGTTGTTATCTGGCCCATTTCAGAGGGGCTGTGAATGGATCCCTCTGCCCCAAGCCCCATAGCCCTCCTTTATAAAACGCTCTGGAGGATTTGGGGGGGAATGCCTGGGTTTTGCTGTTGCTCCTGGGCACCTTTATTAATCATTGCTGTGCTGAGTGAGGGCACCGCCGTCCTCCCTCTTCCCGAGAGCAGGGGAGGCAGCAGCGATGGACCAGCCTGCGGTCACAAGCACCATCTTGCTGTCTGCCGATAAACCATGACCTTTACGAGATCAAGTCTTGTTGCAAAACCTAGATGGAGATCTAGAAAGGCCAGAAATGCCCTGAGGAGAGGCCCTGGCTGCAGCCAAGTCAGACTGGCCAGCAGAAACCACAGCCCCAAAGCTTGGTTAGAGGGCAGAACGTTCACGTTAAACCTGGACCAAGGTCGCCACAGGACCTGCCCCTGCCAAAATTTTGGGACAAACTATTCTCTCTGGAATGACTGAGGGAATTATTATTTCTGTGTAGCTTAAAATGAAAGCAGAATGCGTCCCACTATATTGAAATGTCAATATTCAACAAAATATGAATTACAAAATACTACTTGACCATTTTTAATCGCCGAGGATTTTCTGTTCTCTTCCTTTAGCCCTAGCAACACAAACAGATGCACCAACATCACTAGCTACAGACAGATCAGTCAGCTTTCAGTATTTCCTGAATAATGGTACAATGCAAATAAACATATCGTTTCAGGAAAGCAAAAGGTTCAATCTGTTGGCCAACATTTTGAGAAGTGGCCCATGAATTTGTCACCCAAGTAAATGCATCACCAGGAGGCAGTTAGCGCAGTTTAGTACTTCCCCCTTGCACTAAAACTTTTAATTTCATTTAAATCAGACCCACCAAAGGCAGTCCCGGACCGCGGCTGCACCGCAGACCCGTCTCGCTCCGCGCAGCCTTGGCCGGGCGCTGAAGGAGCACGGCTACCTGCCGCGGCCAGCCCGGGGCCCGGGCACCCACCGCGGGGGCCGACGGAGGCAGGGGAGCGCGGGCAGCGCGTTACTGGAAACCCAGTTCCTGCCTCTGGGCAGGTTCTGGAGTGACCTTGGTGGGTTATTTTGCTGCCAGTGGTTCAGTTTGCCCTATAACAAATGGGCCAAGTGACAGTGACGGGGCTGCCAGAGAGAAAAACACGGTTTCCGTGGGGGACTGAGGACAGACTACTGTGAAAAATAATACCTGTTGCTCTGCGGAAGCAAACACCTTATAGTAGCGTTTGCCTATCGTAACTAGCGCGCTGTTACTAACACGCTAGCGATGACTTTCTGTGGTTTTTGTTTCCCTCCCGAGTGAGCCTCCCTTCCTTCCCCTGCTCGGATGCAGACAGGGATGCAGGCGGCCGCAGCCTCGGGAGCGCGCGGACGAGCCCGCTTCCCTCCCCGCCGTCGCTCAGCCCTTACCGGTTTCAGATAAGCCACGTTACTCTGGCGAATGTCGTTCAGCAGCTGATCTCTCGGGGTTATCTCGACAAGGGGAGGCGGCCTCCTCCTGGGAACCGGTTTAAGCGTTTTGATGACGTCTTTGAGGTTGGTTTTCTCGGCGGGTTCCACGTACTCCGGCACGGCGGGTTTGCGCTGAGTCTTCTTCAGCTTGACCACTCTGAAGTTGACGGGCTTCTCTCTGCGCGGCGGCTCGGGCGCCGGCTGCCTGGCGCTCTCCTGGCTTTTGCTCAGAGACAGAGCTGCGGGGACGGGCGGTTTCGGGGCTTGCGGGGGTTCGTGCATCCTCGGCTGGGGCAGCGGTCCCCCCAGCATCTCCCACATCCCCGGAGGCAACCCAAGTCCGTTTTCCAGCATCGCTATCAACTCCCTCTGCTCCTTCATTTGCTGCTGCCTCTGCCCCTCTTGCCTCTTTTGCCTCTGCTTGTCCAGGTTTCTGCTGAGGAGGTTGGTCACCACCATCCTGGGCCCCGGCAGCTCGAAGTGGTACCCCATTTTAAGGAGGGTGGCATTGGCTTTCAGCAGCCGGGCAATCTCCATCTCTGCCTGGTGGCCCAGCATGCTCCGCTGGTTGTGAAAGCGGAGCTCCGTCAGCACCTCGTTGTACTGCAGGCATCTCATGATAGCAACGATCCCTTTGCCAGAGATGCAATTAGAATCGATGTTCAGGGTGGTGATGCTCCTGTTCTCCCGCAGCATGTTGGCCAGCGCAAACGCCACGTTGTCGTCGGCCCCCACGTTGGCCAAGCTGAACGTTTTGACGTTCTTGTTCTTTTTCATGGCGTTGACAAAGTCTATCAGCATTTCTTTGGGGACGTTTTCAATGTTGTTCAGGTTGAGCTCTTTCACGTCCGGGTTGTTTTTCCGGACTTTCTCCAAACTCTCTTCTAAATTGGTTTGATTTCCTGAAGGCCTGGCGCTCAGCTTCATGAAGCTGGTATCCAGTGCCAACTTTTTTGGGATGTTTAATTTTGATATTTTCTTTTCATTTTCATTTGGCTTTTCTGTGATTTCTCCTGATTCTGTGCCTGGTTTCTTACTCATCTGATCGCTGTGCTGGTTCTCATTGGTGTAAGTCTCCTGTGTTTCCAATTCAGTCTCATCTTCCTCTTCATCCTCTTCCTCCTCTTCTTCGTCGTCATCATCATCTTCCTCCTCTGCTTCTTCCTCCTCCTCCTCACTCTCTTTATCGCTTCCATCTTTGTTTGTCTCCTCAGCCCACGTTCCCGAGTTGGACAAGTGCTCGTTTTTATAACATCTCTCTTTCCCCTCTGCTCCTGGCACCCTCCTGCCGACCGCCTCGCCGCTGCCGCCGGCCTTTCCTTCTGCCTCCTCCGCAGCGCTTCTCTGAGGAAGACAAAACCTCACAGCTGAAATAATTGAACACAGCTCTGTTACATTAACTTTCTGATAAAACAAACATGTAGCGGCTGGATTTAGATACCTCTATGCCCACACATTATAGAATAATCCTTGAAAGTTTCACTGCCCGTAAGTCAGGGCTGTGCTGACTTGCTTGGGAACACAGGAACAGAATCACAGAATGGTCGGGGTTGGAAGGGACATCTGTAGGTCATCCAGCCCAACCCCCTGTCGAAGCAGGGTCACCCAGAGCAGGCTGCACA
>Ga0181612_152923_pt1 | contig 15869 bp, 9 predicted proteins | sample HoacroProtozoa21_FD_119630 | JGI IMG/M metagenome (GOLD analysis project Ga0181612, IMG submission 119630) | Hoatzin crop microbial communities from Cojedes, Venezuel. Combined Assembly of Gp0051906, Gp0051904, Gp0051908
ATGGTGGAAGGCGAAAGTGGCTGATATCTACGGACTTATCCCAGATTTTGGAGGCTTTCTGGTAAAGGCTTCCAGCGAGGGTCAGCCCGGTCCTCAGGACTTTGGGCGCACTCATGTAGACGGTGCCAATATGCTCGCAGACGCCCTCAAACCCCACAACGGTATCGTAATGTGGAGGGCCTTTGTATACAGCGCCTCCGACACCGACCGCGCCAAACAGGCCTACGAGGAATTTATGCCGCTAGACGGGCAGTTCCGCGACAATGTAATCATCCAAATCAAGAACGGACCCATAGATTTCCAGCCTAGAGAGCCCTTCAGCCCGCTTTTTGGTGGCCTCAAGCAAACCGCTATGGCTCCCGAACTGCAAATCACCCAGGAGTATACAGGCCAGAGCAAATACCTGGTTTTCCTAGCCCCCATGTGGGAAGAATTCTTTACCGACGACACCTATCGCGACGGCCCTGGGTCCGAGGTTTACAAGGTAACTACCGCCTGCGAACCCTCGCTGATTGCCGGTGTAGCCAATGTCGGGCAGGACGCAAACTGGTGCGGAAGCATCTTTGCACAGGCAAACTGGTATGCATTCGGCAGACTCGCTTGGGACCCCACCCTCACTTCTGATCAGATTGCAGAGGAGTGGCTTCGAATCACCTTCCCCAAGCCTAAGTTCATGAGTAACAGGAAGTTCACCCGCAAATTCATCGAACCGGTAAAGGAAATGATGCTGAGTTCCAGGGAAACCTGCGTGGACTTTATGATGCCGATAGGCCTGCACCATCTCTTTGCTTGGGAGCATCATTTCGGTCCAGACCCCGGCTGCGCCATCGAGGGTGCCCGCCCCGATTGGATGCCTTCCTATTATCATAAGGCAGATGCCGAGGGAATCGGCTTCGACCGCACCCGCAGAGGCAGCGACGCCGTTGACCAGTACAACGAGCCTCTGGCATCCATCTTCAATTTCTCGGAAACCTGCCCTGAAGAATACTTGCTTTGGTTCCATCATCTCCCCTGGGACTATATCATGGAGGATGGAATGTCGCTCTGGGATAACCTCTGCTGGCATTATGACCTGGGCGTTGCCAAGAGCGAGGAATATGCTGCACTCTGGCAGGAAATGCGCCCCTATGTGGACGCGCAGCGCTTCGAGGAGGTTGCTGCAACCCTTGCCGAGCAGGTGAACGGTGCAAAATGGTGGCGCGATACTTGCCTAAATTATTTTGAATCTCTAAAAAATGATTAAATTTGGGCCATGGATTCGAAATTGAACAAAATTATTGCATTCTTATGCTGGATTTCCCTTGGGGTGCTGGGCTTTGCATCTTGCAGCACGGCAGCCAAGAGGGCAGCGAAGCAGGAAGAGGTAAAGGAAGCTCCCGAACTTGACCCTGAAACCAAGGCAGAAGCCGATACAAGCAAGGTAGAACAGAATGTTCCGATACCGGGCAGCAACATCAGGCTGATGTACGGAGTGCCTCCAACCCGCTTCAAAGCCAATCTCGACGAAGACAAATAAACTCAATTAAACCCATTCAACCCTAGTGCATCAAACTAGGGTTGAATTTTTATAGCCTATGCCACCAGGAGGACCCGGGGGACCCGGAGGAAGATATCTTTCAGAAGAAGAAAAGGCGAATCGCCCTAAAGTCACTAAAGCCCTGATAAAGAGGGTTTTCAGCTATCTTGCTCCCTATTGGAAGCAGATGTTGATGGTACTGTTGCTGATAACGGTATCATCCACCCTCAGCATTCTGCCTTCGGTAATCACCGGTAAGATTATAGATGAGGGCCTTATCGGCCGAAACATGCGGATGCTGGTTATCTTGATACTGGTGTCTTTCGGCCTTACAGTGGGGTCCAGCCTGCTTGGAGTGGCAGAATCTTATCTAAATACCTGGATATCCCAGCGCATCACCTTCGATATGCGCAACAAGATGTACGCCCACCTGCAGAAGATGTCGCAGCGCTTCTTCACCACCAACAATCAGGGCGATATCATCACCCGAATGACCAGCGATATTTCGGGAGTGCAGTCCATTATTTCCAACACCCTCACCAGCATCCTTAAAAATGTAATCACCCTTGCAGTGGCGCTGGTAGCAATGTACCAGAAAAACTGGGTGCTGGCTACCATAGGAATCATCATCGTGCCGCTTTTCACCATCCCTACCCGCCGTGCGGGCAAGACCAGATGGACCCTACGCAACCAGGCACAGGCCTGCAACGATGAGATAAATGGTATTCTAAATGAGACACTTAGCGTCAGCGGACAACTGCTGGTAAAACTCTTCGGTAAGGAAAAATACGAGTACGACAAATACGCCAGCGCCAACGACCGCATGGTCAAGCTCAACATCAAGGAGCAGATGGCCGGCCGGTGGTTTATGATGGTGCTGAACACCTTTACCAGTATAGGCCCTATGCTGCTCTATCTGGTGGGCGGTATCCTGATGATGAAATACGATTCCTCGCTTACCGTGGGTGACATCACCGTGCTGGTAGCTCTGTTGGGGCGCATGTACGGCCCTGTAAACTCGCTGCTTAACCTTCAGGTGGACTGGATTCAGTCAATGGCATCCTTCACCCGTATCTTCAACTACCTGGACATGGAGCCAGAAATCCAGAACGACCCCGATGCCGTTACCCTCGTAGACCCCGATGGAAGCGTGATTTTCGACCATGTGGACTTCTCCTATAGCGAAGAGCGCCAGATTCTCAAGGACATCAGCTTCAAGCTGGAAAGTGGGCACAGCGTGGCCATTGTAGGCCCCTCCGGCTCGGGTAAGTCCACCCTTGTGAACCTGATTCCCCGTCTTTACGATGTCACCGGCGGCAGTGTCAGCTTCAGCGGGGTAGATGTACGCAAAATCGACCTTAACAACCTCCGCAGCCACATCGGCATCGTGAGCCAGGAAACCTATCTTTTCAATGGTTCAATCAGGGAAAATCTGCTCTACGCCAAGCCCGATGCCAGCGAGCAGGAGCTGATAGAAGCCTGCACAAAGGCCAATATCTACGATTTTATCCAGAATCAGGATGCGGGCTTTGACACAATGGTGGGCAACCGCGGTCTGAAGCTCTCCGGCGGCGAAAAACAGCGTATTTCCATAGCCAGAGTACTGCTCAAGAACCCCGCACTGCTGATTTTCGACGAGGCTACCAGCGCCCTTGATTCCATCTCCGAAAAGAAGATTCAGGACGCTATAGACCCGCTTATCAGCAGCCGCACCAGTATCCTGATTGCCCATAGGCTATCTACAATTTTGGCCGCCGACACCATCCTGGTTGTAAAAGACGGACAGATAGTTGAAAGTGGCAAACATGAGGACCTTGTAGGGGCCGGCGGAGTCTATACCGAGCTCTACGAAACACAATTCAGCAAGGCTCTGCTCAAGGAATAGCAGATTTTTCAATAAAAAATCCTATCTTTGGGGATTATAAACCCAAAGTGTATTATGAAAAGATTGGTTCTAGCTATTCTTGGGAGCCTTATGTGCTACCTTGTATCCTCTGCCCAGAATACTCCCCGTTGGCTTAGGCAAAACGCTATATCCCCCGATGGAAGCACCATCGCCTTTGTTTATCAGGGCGATATTTTCACCGTACCGGTTGGCGGCGGAAGGGCCACCCAGCTTACTACCAACCCTGCCCATGACACAGAACCGTTGTGGAGCGCCGACGGCAAGACCATAGTTTTTGCCTCAGTGCGCGAGGGCAGCAAGGACATTTGGGCAATGCCCGCAGAGGGCGGCACCCCCGTCAGGCTCACCACCTACGGCGGTTCGGAAACCCCGCTTGCAGTGGGCCCCGACGGCAAAGTCTACTTCTCTGCCAATATCCAGGAAGACCCTGTAAGCTCGGTTTTCCCCGGCAAGCAGAAGATGTACTATGTGGATATGCCCGCCATCCTTGAGGCAGCAGAGGGTGCCGAGGACGACAACGATACCGCCTTAATGAAAGCCCGCAAGCCGGTGCAAATCAGCTCCAACGCTGCTGGTAATTTAAGCGTAAACGCTTCTGGCACAATAATTTACGAAGATATAAAGGGATACGAGGATGCTTTCCGCAAGCACCATACTTCCTCAGTTACCCGCGATATTTGGAAGCTGGAAAACGGCAGCTACACCAAGCTCACCAGCTTTGTCGGCGAAGACCGCAACCCCGTTTTTGCATCCGACGGTAGAACCTTCTACTACCTAAGCGAGCAGGAGACAGGCAATGAAAAGCCCGGCGACTGGGCCGGAAATATGAACATCTGGCAGGGTAATCTCTACGGCAGCTCCCCCATCAGACTCACCTCTTTCAAGGACAACCCCGTGCGCTATTTAAGCGTATCGAACAATGGCACCCTCTGCTTTAGCCAGAACGGTGACCTCTACACCATGCAGGTCGGTTCGACCCCTAAAAAGGTGGAAATCACCCTGGTAAAAGACAAAAACGAAAAGGAGCATATCCTGCGCACCAGCATCTTCGGCAGCCGCAGCATGTCCATCTCCCCCAACGGCAAGGAAGTGGCTCTTACCGCCAGAGGTGAAGTCTACACCACAACTCTGGAACTCGGTGATACTAAACGCATTACAAAGACCCCCGAGCAGGAAAGGGTGGTATCCTTCGGCAAGGACGGCAAGGTGCTTTTCTATGACTCCGAGCGCGATGGAGAATGGGGAATCTACAAGGCTGAACTCGGCGATAGCAAGGACAAATTCTTCACCTTCGCACACAAAATCAAGGAAGAGCGCTTTACTCCCGAGGGAGAGACCTGCTTCCAGCCTCAGGTAAGCCCCGATGGCAAGTGGGTGGCCTACCTTAGGGACCGTACCGAGCTGGTAATCAAGCCCGTATCGGGCGGAAAGGAAAAGGTGCTGCTGCCCAAGGATACCAATTATTCCTACTCCGATGGCGACCTGCTCTTCTCCTGGAGTCCCGACAGCAAGCATCTCCTCACCACCTATCAGGGCGAGGGGCGCATGTACAATGAGGATGTTGCCGTTATCGATGTTTCCAACGGCAAGCTCACCGACCTTACCGAGAGCGGCTACTCCGACGGAAATGCCCGCTGGGCGCTGGGCGGCAAGGCTATGACCTGGGAATCCGACAAGGCCGGCTACCGCAGCCACGGCAGCTGGGGTTCTGAGGGCGATGTCTACATCATGTTCTTCGACGATGAGGAGTTCGCCAAGTTCAAAAAGGACAAGGATGTAATTGATATAGAGAAACTTCTGAGCGAAGACAGCAAAAAGAAGAAAAAGGACGAGGCAGATTCTACCAAGAAAGACGAGAAGAAAAAGCCCGAAACGGTGAAGCTGGAACTCGACCGCAGGGCCGAGCGCGTAGTGAAGCTAACCATCAATTCAGCCAGCCTGCGCGACCATCTGCTGAGCCCCGAAGGCGACAAGCTCTACTATATTGCCCAGCTCGAAAAGACTCGCGACCTCTGCTGCCTGGACATCAAGAAAAGCAGCATCAAGGTACTCAAGAGGGGTGTAACCGGTTCGCTCTACCCGTCTCCCGACGATAAATGCTTCTTCCTGATGAGCTCGCTGGGAATCGATAAAATCGAGTATTCTTCCGGCAGCTCCAAGAGCGTCAGCTTCCGCGGAGAATATGAGTACTTCCCCGACAAGGAAAGGGCCTATATCTTCGAGCATTGCTGGAAGCAGGTGGCTGAAAAGTTCTACGACCCCGATATGCATGGAGTGGACTGGGCTGCCCAGAAGGCCAATTACGAGCAGTTCATGCCCTATATCGCCGACAATTATGCCTTCCAGGAGCTGCTGAGCGAGATGCTCGGCGAGCTGAATGGGTCCCACACCGGCGGCCGCTACCGCGATATGAGCGGGGTTGGCACCGGGCATCTGGGAGTGCTGTTCGACACAGAATATGAGGGTAAAGGCCTTAAAATCAAGGAGATACTCCCCGAAAGCCTGCTTCGCACAGCCTATCCTGACCTCAAAGAAGGCGATACCATCACCGCCATCGACAATGAGGAAATTCCCGAGGGGCAGCAATGGTACGACGCTCTTTCCCAAAAGGTTAAAAAGCGCATCCTGCTGACCATCAACGGCAAGAAAGAAGTCTATGTCAAGCCCACCGGCAACGATTCTGACGCCCTTTACAGGCGCTGGGTTGAGGCCAACGAAAAGAAGGTTGAGGAGCTCTCCGGCGGAAAAATCGGCTATGTGCATGTCAAGGGCATGAACTCCCCCAGCTTCCGCGAGGTTTACTCCAAGGCTCTGGGCAAATACCGCAACTGCGACGCCCTGATTGTGGACACCCGCCACAACGGCGGCGGCTGGCTGCACAACGACCTAGCAACCTTCCTCGATGGCAAGCTCTACACCATTAGGCAGCCTCGCGGGGTCTATATGGCACCCGAACCCTACGACAAATGGATTAAACCCTCTTGCGTGCTGGTTTGCGAAGACAATTACTCCGATGCCTGCGGCTTCCCCTATGTTTACCGCTCGCTCGGCACCGGCAAAATCATAGGTGCACCCGTTCCCGGCACTGCAACCTCGGTTTGGTGGGAAACCCAGATTGACCCTACCCTCATCTTCGGTATCCCCCAGGTTGGGTCCTATAGCGTCAAGGAGGGCAGATACCTCGAAAATCTGCAACTCGAACCCGACATCACTGTTTACAACGACCCTGCAGCTACCGACAGAGGCGAAGACGCCCAGCTGGAAGCCGCAGTGCGCGAAATGATGAAGTAAAATATGAAAAAACTTTTTGTTCTAATCCTTCTTTTAGCCATCCCTAGCCTTGCCTTTGCGCAGACCAGGACGATTACGGGCAAGGTACTCGACGACGAGGGTCAGCCCCTAATCGGCGCCGGTGTGTTCAATGAGGCACTCAAGCAGGGAGCGGCAACCGACCTTGACGGTAGTTTCAGCATCAAGGTCAGCTCAAAGGAAAATTCCACCCTCAAGGTCAGCTTTCTGGGTATGGAGGACAAGCAAATCCTCATCGGTCCCAACGACAACAACATCACCATCAGCCTCAAATCCTCAAATCAGCTGGAGGCAGCGGTGGTAAATGCCGGCTACGGTGTCATCCAGAAGAAGGAAAACCTCACCGGTTCGGCCTTTGAGGTGACCCACGACCAGCTTGCGCTCAAGCCCGCGGCCCGAATCGACAACCTGCTGGCCGCCCAGGTGCCGGGCCTTAGCATCACCGAGGACTCCTACAACGGCAAGACTTCGGTGAGCCTACGCGTGCGCGGCGATGGTTCGCTGAGTGCATCCAACGAGCCCCTTTGGGTGGTTGACGGCGTGCCCATCTACACCGGCAGCAACACCGGCGCGGTAGCAGGTACCAACTATTCCATCAGCACCCTATCCTATATCAATCCTGATGATATTGAGTCAATTACAGTGCTGAAGGATGCCAGCACCACCGCCCTTTATGGTGCCGACGGCGCCAACGGCGTTATCCTGGTGACCACCCGCAGCGGCAAGAAGGGCAAGACCTCATTCAACGCTTCGCTCAAATACGGAATCACCACCACCGACAGGTCCACCCGCATCAAATACCTCAACGGCAGCCAGTATCTGGACATCGCCAAGGAGGCTTGGATTAACTCCGGACGCCCCGAGGCGGCCTTCCCCTACCAGGACAACGAGTACAATTCCTACTCCACCACCAACACCGATTGGGTGGATGTTTACACCGGAGTGGGCCAGACTACCCAAGCAAACTTCTCCGCCAGCGGCGGGTCCGACCGCATGACCCACTACTTCTCGATGAGTGCCTACAACAACAAGAGCCAGTTCATCGGCAACCGCCAGCAGAGGTACTCCATCAGCGACAAAACCAACTTCAAATTCGGGGAGAAATTTACCGCAAGAACCGATATATCAGCAAGTTACAACTATAACAACATCTTCTCCCTCCCCTCTTGGTACGAGGAGATTATTCCGATTTTCGAGCCTTACAACGAGGACGGAAGCTACCGCATGTACAACTATTACAGCACCGACGACAAGGTCTACACCATGAAGGCTGTGAAGTTCTACAGCAACGAACTGCCCGACCGCGAATACAACGAAAACTACCAGAAGGCAATCAACCTCAAGGGCAACCTGACCCTGACCTACAAGCCTGTAACCGGGCTGACCATCACCAACCAGGCAGGTGTCAACCTAATCAGCATCTACGAGGCCAGCTACGACGATAGCCGCACCTGGGGTGGACAGTCCTCAAACGGGCTGGACGGCTATTCCTACAGGAGCGGAGTGTTCGACTATGTATTCAACGAGAACCTGCGCGGCAACTACGCCAAGACCTTTGCCGAGAAGCACGCCCTCAACGCAATGGCCGGTATCGAAATTACAGACAAGACCCACCCCTACCTCCAGGCTAAGGGTAACGGTTTTGCCAACGACCATATCAAGGAAATCAACTATGCAGAGACCTCTACCCGCTACGGTTATTCGGGAACAACCCACACCCGTTCGCTCTCATACATGGCCTTTGCATCCTACACTTACGACAGGCGCTACACCCTCTCGCTGACATGGCGCAGACAGGGTTATTCCTCATTCAGCGAGTATGCAAGATGGGGTAATTTCCGATCTTTAGGTGCCACCTGGAACATCCACAGGGAGCATTTCTTCAATGTACCCTGGATTGACCAGCTGAGCCTGAAGGCATCCTACGGTAACAACGGTAACTCCCGTATCGACACCTCATCTTCCTACGGTGCCTACAGCATGTATGATAATGATTACTACGGCGGTACAGCAGGTGCCAACCAGTCCAGCGCAGCCAACCCCGGCCTAAGCTGGGAGACCACCTACATCACCAACATCGGTATCAACATGAGCTTCCTGAAGCGCTTCTCGCTCTCGTTGGAATACTACAACCGACTCACCAAGGACCTGCTTTACAAGGGCAGGGTATCCGCTGTGATTTCCGAGAGCAATGTTTACCGCAATGTGGGTGAAATCCGCAACAAGGGTATTGAGTTCGATTTCAACTCCACCAATATCAAGAACGGTGACTTCACCTGGACAACCTCAATCAACGGTGCGCACAACTCCAATATAATTGAGAAGCTCTACAAGGGAATGTCCACCGGTTTCTTCAACTATGTTTGGAAGGAAGGTGCCTCCAAGGACGCTTGGTATCTGGTGCGCTGGGCGGGCGTAGACCCCACTACAGGCGCTCCTATGTGGTATGATGCCAACGGCGACCTAACCTACACCTTCAATTATTCCGACAGGGTGGTGCTCCCCGAATATAGCAAGCAGCCCATCCTCTACGGTGGTATCACCAACAACTTTACTTGGAAAAACTGGACAGCCTCCGTGCTGCTGGACTACACCCTCGGCGGTTGGGACTACTTCGTGCTTCAGTACGATGGGTCCGACGCCATCGGCACCAACCAGCCTGTAGAGGTGCTTGACCACTGGACTCAGGTCGGAGAGGTGGCATCCAACCCCAGATTCACCTACGAAACTGGTAGCCACTCAGGTTATGGTTCCACCCGAAACCTCTACAAAAAGACCAATATCCAGCTTAGGAGCCTTACAATCAGCTACAAGCTTCCCCAGAAGTTCTGCAACAAGATGAAGGTCAATAGCTGCCTAGTCTCTCTAATCGGCGACAATCTTTACCTGTTTACCCCGGGGCAAAGCTCCAAGCACAACAGCTACAAGACGCTGAAATACTCCGAAGGTATGTCTAGAACCATCTCAGCACAGGTTTCATTTAATTTCTAGGAGGACTCGCAATGAAGAAAATTCTATATAGCATTTCAATAATTATGGCGCTGGCCTCCTGCTCAAAGTGGGAAACCAAGTGGCTCACAGTCGAGGAAATCGGCAAGTCCACCATCTCCTCATTCTTCTCGGAGGTTAGCGGACTCACCGCCGCAGGCGAAGGTATGCACAGCACCATGCTGGACTTCTACAACAGCGATTTTATCCTCTATGCAGAGATTGCAGGAGAGATGCTGAATGTGAATACCGTGAATGCCGGCGAGGGCGACAAGCTGCTCTTCGACTTTGCGCTTGCTCCAGAATACACTAGCACCTATCCCCGTTATGTCTACCGCGACGGCTTTGCAATAGTCACCGCTGCCAACAATATCCTTTACTACGGCCCCAAGCTGCTGGAAGGCAATAGCAACGAAAGCGAAATTGCCACCATCAACAAGGTGCTGGGATGGGGTTATTTTGCTAGGGCACTGGCCTATTTCGACCTCTGCCTGGCCTACGGACAACCTTATAGCTACACCGCTGACGCATCGCATCTGGCAGTGCCACTGGTTACCGTTCCCCCGGGATTTGACGATGAACTCCCCCGCAAGAGCGTTGCCACCGTGTACGAGCAGGTAATTTCCGACCTGAATTCCGCGCTGGAAATTTTCGGGGATGAAGCTTCGGTAAGCGACTGCTATCATGCCTCTGGCATAGCCAGCGAGGCACTTTTGGCAAGGGTTTATCTTTATAAGGGAGATTATGAGAAGGCCAAGGAATATGCTTCCAAGGTAATGGGCAAGGTGCAGCTTTCGCCTCGCAGCGAGTATGTTGCAATGTTCCGCCAGAGCCAGAGCAATCCTGGCACTGAGGCCATTTTCAGGCTCAATACCTACGACCATACCAACAAGCTCACAAGCACCTTCGACCCCACCGCTACCCAGGACTTCTACCCCACTCCGGATTTCTACAATTACTTTGATTCCGACGATATCCGCGCCGAACTCCTGACCTATATTCCCGAGGAAAGCGAGGAGGAGGTTTATCAGGGCCATACCTATCCCGCAGTTTGCAAGTTCCTGCCTCTGAAGAGCATCAGCGATAGCAAGGTAAGGGTAGCAGACCCCTTTGTACTCAGGGTATCCGAGATGTATCTGATTCATGCAGAGGCATGTGCGGAGCTTGGAGATTTGAGCAGCGCAGAAGCCGACCTTAGGGCCCTGCAAGCTAGGGCAAGGGGTAAAAATGCCTCTGAAATCAGCCTGTTCTATTCCGGCAAAGATGGGATGCTTTCGCTCATCAAGCGCGAGCGCCTGAAGGAGCTCAGTTTCGAGGGGCATGGCCTATTTGACATCACCCGCAGGGGCGAGGACCTGAAGCGCCCTTCATCCTCGAATGCCAGCGTTACCTCCATCAGCTATCCTGACCACCGTTTTGTGCTACCCTTCGACGAAATCGAGATGCAGTGCAACGAAGAAATAATTCAAAATGAGGGCTATTGATATGAAGAAATATATACTTATACTACTTAGCGCCATCCTCGGGTTTACTGCCTGCGAGGACGGCACCAACATTGTCTTCGAAGACTACTATGTCTGCATCAAGGACGAAGCCGGGTCATCTTCCAGCACCGTTTCGGCATCGGCTCAGGACCTGGTTGTCACCTATTATGTGCAGCTGGTTTCCGCCGCCCGCAAGGACAATCTCACCGTGGACTATGAGATTATCGTTGGCGACGGGCTTACCGAGGGAGTGGACTTCGAACTGGCTACCCAGTCCAGGACTGTCACCTTCCTGCCTGGCATCTACCGCACTCCAATCAGGATTAACTACCTGAAACACAGCGTAGATGCAAGTAAGGACAACAGCATAACAATCAAGCTCGTGTCCACCAGCGATTCCTCAATCGGCATCGGCTATCCCGGCCCGAGCGCAAAATACAGTTCCTATTCAATCAAGAAAGTAAATTAGTTTAACCATTAAATTTAGTTAGTATGAAAAAGTTTAGATTCGCGCTTTGCGCATTCGCAGCTCTCGCCCTGATGGCCAGCTGCCAGAAGTCTGAAAAGGAAGAAAAGGAGCCCGATACCACTCCCGGTGCCCTTCTTTCCTTCGCTTTCCTCGCAGAGGACAACGCTGACTACATCAGCGAAGACCTCGTAGCCGATGAAATCTCTCCTTTGATGATATTCCGCGTTGAAGATGGCGGTAGCGGCAAAAAGCTCGTTGCTACCCTTTCTGCTGAAGAGCGCGACCATATCTATGTTAACGAGACCAAGGTAGCCAACGGTGGCAAGGTAACTGTTGATGCAACCTATCCTATCGACATTATCGTAACCGATACAATTAGCAATGTATCAACAGCTTACGAGGTTAAGGTGGGTAAGATTCTGGGCCTGGTTGCTACCAAGGTTGCAGAGTACGCAACTGGTAGTGACAAGGGTTCCATCAGCTCCAAGTACCTCTACATGAAGGTTAATCCTCAGGATGGTCTGCCTTACTTCTTCGCTACAATCGGCGGCGGTAGCTACGACAACGGCGCATTGCTCAAATATGACGGCAGCGCAATCAGCATTGTAGACACCCTGCACATTGAGTCCGCAGCAAATGTAAACACCGCAGTTATGGCTATCAGCCCCGACAATGTACCCTATGTACTCTTCAAGGGCGGTGTATCCAGCTCTACCTTCTCCCTTGCGAAGTTCGAGAACTCCCAGCTTGAGATGGTATCTAACGAGGCTATACCCAATGTTTCCCTCTGCCCTCCTACCCTCTTCTTCAACCAGAGCACAAAGCAGCCCATCATTTGGAGCACAGATGCTAGCAACAAGAAGAAGTTCGGCAAGCGCGTACTCCTTATGTCCGAGTACAACGGCAGCGAGTGGGCATACTCAAGCCCCGATGCTTTCGGTGGCAACAAGTATTGGTATACCGACGGTGTAGTAGTTGATGGCAAGTACTACTTCGTTTCCAGCACAATGAATGGCCCTCATTACATCGGCAGTGTAGATGGCAATACCGTTAGCGTTACCAACAGCGAGTTTATCCCCGAGGGTGAGACCATTGGTACTCCTTACAACCTTACTGTTCGCAAGGACTCAAAGAACACCGTATATGCCCTTATCTGCAGCTATACACAGGGAGCGATGCAGCTTTACACCCTGAATGTAGAGGATGGCAGCCTGACTCCTTACGGCAGCAGCTTCAGCATGGAGGTTAAGTCTACCAGCTCCGACCTGATGACCTTCGCAATCAACCCTACAACCGACCAGTTCGTTGCCCTGAAGCAGAATATGGACTCCAAGATTCCTGAATTCTCCTTCATGGATGCCAACGGTGCTTGGGAAGACTTTGTAGCCTGCGGCGAGGAAGTTCCTACAACCAACCTCTTCATCGACTACACCGCTGACGGTGTTGGCTATGCAAGCTTCGCTACCGAGACCGGTATCAAGCTTTATCAGATTGGTCTTGAGGATGATATCCTTCCCGAGTAATGTTTAAAATACTATTTATTCTATTATCAGCTTTGAGGGTCGCCTTTGTGGGTGACCCTCAGGTGGATAATGAGGTGGAACTTGGCTATGCCCGTAAGTCGATTTATGCCGAATTGCGCCAGCGTAAGGACCTGGATTTGATTATCGTAATGGGCGACCTGGTGAACGAGAAGCCGGAGTTGATTGCGCCCTCCGAGGCCAGTCTGGACTCGATTGGGGTGCCTTGGCTAAGGCTGAACGGCAACCACGACGGCCCGAATCCCGTGAAAGATACCTGCTTTGAGCGGGGTGGGGTGCGATTTATCCTGATGGATAATGTGCGGCGGGGCGGGCGCAAGGGCTACGAGGGTGGCTTTAGCGAGAGCCAAAAGGCCTGGCTACAGGCCTGCACCAAGGGCCACGAGAAGACCGTGCTTTGCACCCACATCCCTCTTTCGTGGTGCAAGGGCGGGGATTCGTTGAGCATGGCGCTGAATGGGCGCAAGGACATTTTGCTGGTGAGTGCGCATACCCATAGGGTTGAGCGGCGCGAGACGGAGAATGGGATTGAGCTCGGGGTGGGCGCGACCTGCGGCAGCTGGTGGCGAGGCCGCAAGGACAGCCGCGGGGTGCCTGATGCGATGATGGGCTGCGGCTCGCCGAGAGGCTATTTTATAGCCGATTTCGCGCCCACCAAGGCCCAGTGGTACACTCTTGCCTATAAATGCGTCGACCGCCCTAAAAACGAGCAAATTTCGATTCATGCCGACAGTTCCAACCTGGTAATCAATGTCTACGGCGGTGCCGCCTTTGGCAAGGTGCAGGCTAAAATCGATGGCAAGTGGGTGGATGCAGTGCACAGCAACAGGATTGCTCCCGAGGCCCAGAAGGTCATCGAGTACAATTCCAGCCTGACCCGCGCGGAGCGAAAAGCCCTCGGCAGCGACTATCTGCCAGTGCTGAATTCGAAGTCGCTACATATCTGGGTTGTGCCCGCAGTTGACACAAAAAAGCTAAAAAACAGGCAAATTCGCATCAAATATGACGATGGTGCAATGAAATTTAAGACTAAAGGGGCTATTTCTTGCTAATTTCAAGCAGAAATGCTAAATTTGCAAGAATTTAAAACTTCATTAAACAATGCACATTATTCAAGTTACAGGGCGTGAGATTCTTGATTCACGCGGAAATCCTACAGTAGAAGTCGAGGTTCTCCTCGAAAGTGGTATTACCGGTGTAGCAGCCGTTCCTTCAGGTGCGTCTACCGGCGAAAACGAGGCTCTTGAGCTTCGTGACGGCGACAAGAAGCGCTACGGCGGCAAGGGCGTTCTTAAGGCTGTTGCCAATGTGAACGATGTTATCGCTCCCGCCATCATCGGCATGAGCGCTCTCGACCAGAGGGCTATCGACAAGACCATGATTGAGCTTGACGGCACTCCTACCAAGAGCAAACTCGGTGCTAACGCTATTCTCGGCGTTTCTCTGGCAGTTGCTCACGCTGCAGCCAACTACCTTGGCCTTCCTCTCTATCGCTACATTGGCGGTACAAATACCTATGTTCTCCCCGTTCCTATGATGAACATTATCAACGGTGGTGCTCACTCCGATGCTCCTATCGCATTCCAGGAGTTTATGATTCGCCCCGTAGGTGCCAAGAACATGGCAGAGGCAGTTCGCATCGGTGCAGAGGTGTTCCACGCTCTTCAGAAGGTTCTCAAGGGTCGCGGATGCTCTACCGCAGTAGGTGATGAGGGTGGTTTCGCTCCCGCTCTTAAGGGTATCGACGATGCTCTCGATTGCATTATCGAGGCTATCGAGGCTGCTGGCTACAAGCCCGGCAAGGATGTTACCATCGCTATGGACTGCGCTGCTTCTGAGTTCTGCTTCAAGGAGGACGGTAAGTTCTACTATGATTACAAGCAGCTCAAGGACGGTAAGAAGAAGGACCCTAAGGGCAAGAAGCTTACCAGCGAGCAGCAGATTAAGTATCTCGAGAAGCTCATTGAGAAGTATCCTATCGATTCTATCGAGGATGGTCTCAGCGAGGAAGATTGGGAAGGTTGGGTTAAGCTCACCAAGGCTATCGGCGGTAAGTGCCAGCTTGTAGGTGATGACCTTTTCGTTACCAATGTTAAGTACCTGCAGAAGGGTATCGAGATGGGTGCTGGTAACTCTATCCTTATCAAGGTTAACCAGATTGGTTCTCTTACCGAGACTCTGGATGCTATCGAGATGGCTCATCGTCACGGTTATACTACCGTTACCAGCCACCGTTCTGGCGAGACCGAGGATACTACCATCGCTGATATTGCTGTTGCTACCAACAGTGGTCAGATTAAGACCGGTTCCCTTAGCCGTACCGACCGTATCTGCAAGTACAACCGCCTGATGAAGATCGAGATGGAGCTTGGCGACACCTGCCAGTATGGTTACAAGAAACTGAAATAATAAAGGAACTCTTCAATAAAAAAGGCTTGAACGCTTGTTCAAGCCTTTTTTATTTGCCGTTCTTCACAAAAAAAGACCCGGTCAGACGCAAGTCTGATCGGGTCTTGTAAAGAACGGCGGCTACCTACTCTCCCAACTGGTGGGTCAGTACCATCGGCGTAGGTGCGTTTAACTTCTCTGTTCGGAATGGGAAGAGGTGGGTCCACACCGCTAAAACCACCGCAGTATATGTCTTGAGAGACACTCA
>Ga0181612_100052_pt1 | contig 15868 bp, 14 predicted proteins | sample HoacroProtozoa21_FD_119630 | JGI IMG/M metagenome (GOLD analysis project Ga0181612, IMG submission 119630) | Hoatzin crop microbial communities from Cojedes, Venezuel. Combined Assembly of Gp0051906, Gp0051904, Gp0051908
AAATCTGTCACGCGAGGCCGGCAGAGGACTGTGCAAAGCACACCTCCTGTGCCCACAGACTCACAGCACAACAGCAGCTCCAGACAGAAAGCTGGCGTGACCCCTTTGCCAGAGAACCTCAGAATAATGTGAAGAAAATCATGAGCCCCTTTGCTTCCTCTGTAACTGCTGGCGAGCAGAAATAGCATTTCAGGACACAGCTTGGATGCTGCATTTGTTTCTATGTTTGTGTAAACACAGAGGCCACTTGCACTTTCGAGGTCTGAAACACCCTGTAGGCAAAACCCCATCGGGCCGCGTGCCTGCAGGAGATGGGGAGACGGCTGAGTCCCTGCGGAGCACTGTGCACCCAGCCATAACCAGGGACTCTGCAGAATCTCCTTCTGCATCCTAAGCAGGCAGGACTAGATCTGGAGAGAGATTTTGACCCAGAGCAGCTGGATTCTCTGCTACAGCAGTGATGGGAGGCACAATGACCCAGACACTTTATGACACTGCCAGCGAGTGAGTCACGAGCCCTGTGTCCCTGCTCCTGCTGTCCTTCACAGACTAAGAATAAGCTTTAGCAATGTAAAAAGTCCAGCCAGAGGCTAGCAAGTGTGATTCCTACCAGCATGATGTGGCTCCTGGAAGCACAGTAGACTTCGTGGTTACACTGGGCAGACAGTACGGAGGAGCCATATGTTACGGTCATTGCTGCAGGAATTTCTTCTCAGCTGGGTCAGTTTTTCCATCATTAATGCAGCCCATACTTTAACAGCCCTTGTGCATATAGTTAGGGTGTTTCACCAGCACAGCAATCACCGCATCTATGAATAGACCTGGTTTGTGGCCAGGGCCCATAGTGCTGCTTACAGACCCGCTCTTGCTGGGCACCAAAGCATTTGATGTCTCAAAGCATACTCTATCCTGGCCCATCATCAGATCAGTACCTACCACAGGCTGCCAGGCCTCCAAGCCAGTCTCAGCCTCTTGGGTTATACATGTGTTCATGAGATATTAGGACTAGAGGGGAATGCCAACTGATTCTAAGATGTGCCAGATGAGACTATTAGCAGCTCATAAAAGCTCACATTTTCACATGTTAATGCACTGGGTTTGTCTTGAAATATCAAATCACAGAGATGTAAACGGGAAATGCACAAGAGCATCCTTCCTTACTATGTGCAGCTTTTGCAGATGACTCCTTACTGTTCAGCTGTGCATGGTCTACTCTTGACGATCAGGGTTTTGTGGTATTGCCATTTTACCTAATTAATTGCTGCTTTATTTCTGTTCCCAGTGCTTCCTTTCTGATGACCACCAGTGGTATTTAGCTGTGTTATACGAATGCTGTAATACTTCCTCACTAAAGAGGAAAAAAGCTCCCAAACATTCCTTCCACCGAAGAGATAAAGTGGTCTCGTTAAGAGAAAGTAACTCAGGGCTGTGTCCCTGCAGGGCGCAGCCAGGCTGGTGAGGGAACTTGGATGCTGTGGGAGAACTTGTGAGAGGGACGGGGCAGGCCTCCAGATAGCCATGGCCACTCGGCCTTGCGTAGTGCTTCCAGCAAGGGACTGAGGAGCCCTTCACAAACAAGTCTGCAGAACCTCACAGCCGGGCGGTGAGAGGCGACTCGTCCCAGGCAGCCCACCCAGGGGCAAGAAACTGGTCCCTGGTGGGACAACCCTGCTCCAGCCGCAGCGTGTCCTGCTCCCGCATCCAGCACCCCTCCCTTGGCTGAACCCAGCACCAAGGGGCCGCCTGACTCCGGGCGCAGAGTGCACGTGGTGCCACGGGCCCCGGGGCCAGCTCAGCTCTTTCCCACCATCCCAACTCTCCAGACACCACCCGAGTGTATCCATTCACATCCAAGTAATGGCCACCCAAGGCCCAAAGAAGTGTGGTTAGCGCATGTCTCATCACTCTGCCACCTTGTCACCACAGGTATGTAAGGTCCCGTTTCCAAAATTTCTGGTGCTTGGGATATGCCTCTTTGGATTATAACTGGCAGCGTTCAGCAGATACCCCCTGCCCCATGCCTGCAGCACAAAGATGGCTCAGGATCTTGTCACTGAGGACCGCTCACTCCTGCCACCCTCCAAAACCAGCTGCGGAGGAGGGGACAAGCAAAGTGCAAGCACTACCATTGCCACGGGGCACTTCCATCACACTCCCAGCACTCCGCTTTGGGACCACTGGTTTGAGGACAGACAGGGATGTATTTACTTACAAGCATACGTTTGCAGTAATGGAACAAAGCTATAGAAAGCTACAAGAGAACACACTTGTATGGCTATCCTTGACAATAGGGCACTGCTTTACCCAGTCCAGCACCTCCATTAGCTTGTAAAGCTGACTAACTTTTGCAACCGTCCAGCAAACTCTGGAGGGTCCTTAGAGCTACACTTTTCCTGCTTCTGTCATTCAAGAAGGCTACTCAAATCTCTCCAGAAGGCCCTGCCCAGGCCTCTTGCAGCCACCCACACCTTAACTCTGAGGGAAAGAACATTTATCTGCAAACCCCGTGTGGGGACCGCCCTGGCTAAGACAACACAAAAGGGGAAGAAGCATCCAACCCAGTTTTTTTTGTTCTACCCCTTCTCCAGCAGTTCCCCTCCTCTTCCTTCCTCTTCAGTGTTGGTACAGCTGTCTGGGAACCATTTTCCATGGAAAGGGCACCACTAGTGAAGTCATTTTTTTGCATAAGGCCTCAGAATGTGGAGGCCCCTTAGCAAAATTCAAATGAATAAGGGCTACTTCAGAAACAATGCAGTCAGCCTTGCTAGAACACAAGAGCCATTTTCTTTCCTCTGCAGTTCCCAGGATGGAAGAAGTACTGATTTCCGGCAAAGAGAGATACATTTTCTGCTTTGAATCCCGCTGTGCTGGCCAAGGATTGCTTTGCAACTCACAGCTAGCTCAGTTGTCCAGGCAAAACAAAAGATTGCTCCTTCGCTTCATGCAAATGTCTAACCTATGCTTAAAACCAGCCTTTGTGCGTTCTGGCCTTTGAAGAGAGCAGAGGGATGGGGGCAGATTACACTTTAACATTACCATGGTTGGGTGGCAGCCGGGCACTGAAAGTACAACTCTGCTTTGAGTTGAGTATCGTGACTGCACATCACAGCCTCCGCACTGCGGATGGAAAAGACACTGGAGATTTATAAGACTATAAAATACAAGGAGGAAATATTTTTCCATCCCACTGTGAGTGTTTGCTTGCCAGACTCCAAAGCAGCAGCAATATTTCAACTCCGATACAGACAGATTTCAAAAAATTGCATTTTTTTTGCAAAGCTCACTGAAGCCGAGAAAGCCACAATGCTTGTCAGGAGGCACTAAAGATAGCACATTATTTGTCATTGTTCTTTAATCAAATAATCCCAGTCGTATTTTCAAACACAGGCAGGGAGCAAACCTCATGAGAGGCACCATTTCTAAACAGATTAGGTAACTAAATCCCGCTTAGGTTAGCCGTATCTTCAGCACTGTAGAAACTCACCTTCCTGGCCGGTGTATGAGATGCCAGCTGCACAACTGGGCACCAGCATCCGTCCATATCATCCAAGGGAGAGGCCATCCCACAGCCATGGATCCAGTTCCCTGGCACAAAACACGTCCTTTCCCCTTCCTCCTGACCACAGAAAACTCTCCAAAGATCTACACTGGGAGCAGAAGGCTGTGCTGGTGCCATGGGTGGGGATGGTGCAGTGGGACAGCAGCTGTCCTCACTGTGTCCCAGCACTGTAAATCAGCGACAGTTTGAGAAGAGGAACAAGGAACAAAGCAGAAAAGCATGTCTTGGATTAGATTAAGAGGATGCCATTCTCCTTGGTGATGACCTACACCTGCAGGCCATCGAAAACGCCGCTGAGGTCTCAGCCCCTTTTGCTTCCAGCAGCTTCTCCTTCAGCCAAGGAGCACAGACGGTCCCTCAGAGAGCCCAAGCCTGGCTCAAGGTGCAGCTGCCAGAGTGACAGAGATGCTGGTCCAGCAGACTGGGCTCTGAGGGCAACGCAGGCTGGTTGCATAAACCTCATGGATCCAAAGTCTGCAGGCATGGTCTGCCTTTAAGCAAATCCAGGACTGGGAACCTCCCGGGTTAAAAACTAGGCACCACAGATTCAAGAATTCCTAGGACATAAAAAAAAGCAATAAATGTTGGGTTCTCTTGTCTTTTTGCTTTTGAGCCATTTGGTGGTGGTGGTTGCTGACGAAGAACTTGTGTTGAAAGTAGAGGCTAACAGCTCCCTTTGAACAAAGCTCCACAGTCCTTGTTGATGGACTAACACTGGACAAGGCCTGCCCAGAAAGCTTCCATTTAGAAGATCCATTTGAAGGCTTTGTTTTCTGTAACCACATAGGCTAGAGTATTCCTTTATTTTTAACAAAGCATGATGGGAGGAGGGATCTGCAGTCACACAACTCTGGGATCTGGGGCTCATGAACTTCAAATGTTGGGAGTAACCTAAAAACAGAGGGGCTGGCCACATTGCAACCCACCAACATTTACAAGACCTTCTCCCTCCACAGCAGTGACTGCAGGGGACAAACTGGACACCAGCAGCTACTTTGAACTTGTGGGCTGGGAACTGGCTGGGAAGGTCTGTGTTGAGGACAAGCAGTGGGAAAAAATTCTGACCCAGCTAGCCCAGATGGCCCTACTCGTTCTTCTCTGAGCATCGTTTCTCATTGTTTTCTCCCCAGATGATCTAGATGCAGATGACCTCCAGCTGGACCTTGAGGAATCAAAGCTGCACCCCACTATTCAGTGCACGCCAAGCCCCGGTGAGCAGCCACGGAAACTCTTTGAACACAGCTGGGATTCTCTGAGCTTCTTTACATCCCCAGGATCCCACGACCCCTCTGCAGTGTCTCACAGACATGTAGATTGGCAGCCTGAATGACTGGGCTTTGGCCAACCTGGGGACGAGTGAGGAGCTTCCATTTCCCACTCGGCTGTAGCTGCCCTCCTATGAGGAGAGGACAAGGTTATGGTGTCCCTGAGCAGGAGTCCCAGGTATCACCAGCTCCTCCATCCATCAACCCGCCCGCAGTCCGACTGTGGTGCTCAAGAAGTTCCTGCTCCCTTGCAAGACTTAGACTTTGCTTTGTCCCAGCCATCCCAGAATATTGCATGACAAGACCTTGTCCTTGATCTCGCAACCATACTTGCAGTACTGCAAACTGCAGGGGTACTTTGTTTCCTGAGAAAGGGAGAGAAGGGAGGTGCTGGACTGTACTCAGCCACTTTCTCCTTACTTCCATCAAAAATGTGCCAGTGGGCACAGGCTGTCTGGGACACGAGGAAGCTGCCTTCTCATTATGTCCCAGTTCACAGCCTGGTGGTGTCCTGCACAAGCACAGCTGAAGGCTGGAGAGGCCTGGCTCCATCCAGGCAGCTGTGGGACACTGGCAGGGATGGTGTTTTTGCCACTATTCCCACTGATTTGGCTGCAAAAGAGGTGAGAAGGAACAAGATTTTAGCAGAGGGCATGCTCTGCTGTGTCGGTACGGAGGTGCTGGCTCTCTGAGGAAAGCCAGCCAAAGACCTCAATCACCTTTGAGATAAAAAGGTTTCTCAGCTTCCTCTATTTCTTTTGCTCCCTACTGCCTAAAACTTTGCCCATCCTGCTTCTGTTTTCCTTGAGCTCCTGCCCTGAGCCCCTCACTGTGACATCTGAATCCCTCCCAGAGGCAGCTCTCCCCACTCCTTTCTTTTTCCTTTGGTAAACAGTGTTCAACACCCGTCCCCTTTTTACCCCTCCATGACTTTCTCTTCTCATTCCCACTTCTCCCCATGTCCATCCTCCACCATTTCTCCTCCTGACATCCTCCCACATTCTCCTTGCCCAGCCGCCTCTGTTGCTTCCCTGCCACCCCAGCTCCCTCCCTTTCTTCCTCCCTGCCTGCTGTCTCTCCCTCCTGCTCTAATACTTCATCTCATCTTGGCCATCCTCTCCGTGCAGAGATCATACAGGCAGAAACAATAAGACATCACTTAGCCAAGGTCTTCAGTGTAAGGGAAGAGGTTGGCAATGCCAGGGCTGGACACAGCATCCTGCCACCTCTCACGTCTCTCTCCACACCACGCTCACACTCTGTCCCACTGAACAGCATAGGGCAGGTGGGACATGAGAGGCAAAAGGCTCCACCATGCATAAGGTCATGGGGTGGCAATGCCAGGCTCCAATCTTTTCACATTTTAGGAGCTCCGATAATTTTCCAGTTTCTCATATTTTGCATACAACCTCTCCCTGCACCTGTTTTCTGTCCTAGACAAGACCCACAAGGAGGCCCCGGTTGGCATGCCAGAGGCATTCCAGTATGGGGATGGGATCACAGGGGAGCTGGGACAGAGCCAAGAGGCAGCACAGCTGCCAGCCTGCTGCAGAAGAGAGCAGACAATATTGCATGCTCCTTTCCAGTCCTCAGCATTCAATAGGCAAAGGGCTGGTGGTGTCAGGAGAGGGCTGGGACTGGCTGCTACTCCGAGCAGCACCTCTAGAACAGAGCAGTATATTCTGGGTATAACTTTGGGTTTTGTTTTCTTCCAGGTCCCTTCAAGCCTTGTGATCACTTGTTTGAGAGCTGGATCATCCGCCTGGGAGTCTGGGTCATCGTTCTGGTCTCGGTGCTCTGCAACGGTCTGGTCATTCTGACTGTCTTTGCCTCTCCCAGCTACCTCTCTCCAGTTAAGCTCATCATCGGCTCCATAGCTGGAGCCAACATGCTGACCGGCATTTACTGCAGCATGCTGGCTCTCGTCGACGCCTTGACCTACGGCCAGTTTGCCAAACACGGCGCCAGATGGGAGACCGGCACAGGCTGCAGGGTGACAGGGTTCCTGTCGGTGTTTGCCTCTGAGGCTGCCATCTTTCTGCTGACGTTGGCGGCTGTGCAGTGCAGCATTTCAGCCTCCTGTGTGCGGGGCTATGGAAAGTCACCCTCCTTAGGCAAGGTCAAGGCTGCTGCCTTTTGCTGCCTGTTGCTGTCCTCTGTGGCTGCCATTCTGCCTCTCTTCTCCATTGGGGAATATGGAGCATCCCCTCTCTGCCTCCCATATCCCATCCCGGATGGGAAACCCACCACCCTGGGCTTCACTGTGGCCTTGGTGATGACAAACATGCTCTGCTTCCTGACCATCACGGGCACCTACATCCGACTCTACTGCAACCTGCTGAAGGGCGAGTTCAGCGCTGTCTGGGACTGTGCCATGGTCAAGCATGTGGCCTGGCTGATCTTCACCAACTGCCTCCTCTACTGCCCAGTGGCCTTCCTCACCTTCTCCAGCACACTCAACCTCTTCCTCATCACCCCAGAGGTCATCAAATACATCCTCCTTGTGGTCCTGCCCCTGCCCGCCTGCTTGAACCCCTTGCTCTACCTGCTTTTCAACCCCCACTTCAGAGATGATCTCCGCCTGCTGAGGCAGAAGGGCCAGGAGAAGGGGAGCTACATCCAGTCCTGTGGGGTCGATGACATGGAGAAAAGCTCTTATGACTCCACCCAGGCTCTGGTGAGCTTCTCCGACATCGACCACATATTCGAAACACCTGATTCCCTGGGAGTGCACCCCATCCTCAACAGCTACAGCTTCCCCTCCATGACGCTCGTCCCCTGCCAGCAAAGGGCAGGCACAAGGGGAAAGGAGAGGGGCTTCTCTGAGCATTGTCCCTGCCTCAGTGACAGTGAGGTGCTGATCACTTCCGAGAGCCGAGATCCGGCCGGCAGCAGCCTCCGGATAACCTTCTTCCCCTCCCCGCCCACGCCACCCTACACATCTCACTTATAAACCTCCTCTGAGTAGCCACGCCAAAGAGCCCCACACCACACACTTAGGGCCAGCCCCAGTGCCAGGTGGCCATCAAGGTGACAGCAGGCTGCTCCATGTAAAGCACCAGTACAACCCATCTACCCTCACCCCCCATCATATCTGCCTGGGCAACCGGCAACGCTCTGCCAGCTGCCTCTTGCCTGGAAGGGCTCTGACTGAGCTCCAGATACTCAGGGCTGGCCATGGGAGGTGATAAACCCCCTGGGAGAGAGCCCCACCTGCTCAGGAGATGGGTCAGGGACACCCTCCTCGTCATCCTGCAGCATCGCAAGCCAGGAGGAGCCTGCAGCAAAGCCAAGCATGTATTCTCAAGGCAGAGACATCTTAGCAAGCAAAAACCATTGCTCTGTGGCAGGAACACGTGGAAATGGTCGACTGCAATGACACGGCCACGCACAGGGACCTCAGGCCTTGTCCTGCAGGGTCCTCCACAGGTCCCACAGACCCCTTGTAATCGGCTTATGTCTGTCCCATGCCATCAACTGGAAGAGCAGCAGTGGGTTAAAAGCGGTGTGCACCTGAGGTTTGGACCACCTCCGTTTTGGGAAGCTCTGCTTCATCCACTGGGAGCCTCATGGGTTGGGTAGGACCCCCACTTTCAGCCAACACCAAGAGCTGGGGATGCTCAGCCCCTCTTCCAGTCTGACCCACAGTGTCTAACAAGGGGTGTCCGAACCCCAAGGCAGTCAATTCCAAACATTTTCCCAGAGAAACCTGTGTGCTTTGCCTGAGGTCACTCAGCAGCACCTGGCCAAGGCGCCCAAGGGAAGGCCGGGCTGCCTCCACCTCCATTGCTCCCTCCACCTTCGCACGCTGCAGCCCACCCAGGGCACTCCTGCCTGCAGACCCCCAGCTCCGCGTCAGGCTCACTGGAAATGGGGTCTGGCTCCCTCGCTGCCCCCAAACCTCACTCCTGGGGGCTGTTGGTTCTTGAGCACATCCCCCATGCAGAATAGCCTTTGTGGAGGCTGCATCCCCTATTTTAAGGGCAGCTCGTGTAGAGGGAGGGAACAGAAATCAGCCTTGTGGGATGATGGCATCAGGAGGACACAGGCCACTGGGAAGAGTCTCAAATGTGCTCCCTGCAGCTCAGGGATCACCCAAATCCATCCTCTCCATCACAAACCCTCCCACTGCCACCCAGCACAGCAGGGAGCCCCACGGTCAGAGCTCAGGCCCTGGGCAAAGCTTTGGTTCTGCTGACATTGCTGCAGCTGCATGTCATTCATTCTTGTGAGATAATAAATGAGCCCTGTTGCTGACCAATGGCTGGCTTCTGTCCTCTTGCATGTGAAAAGCACCTTGTTGGTTCATTCTGCAGCTGGCTGCCCACCTCTCCCAGCCAACCTGGGCTGCTGTGGCCTGGATGTTGTTTGTATTGCTTGAGTGAAGACTGGGAAATTGCGGTCTGTCCACAGGAGCTGGTGCCATCCTCCCCACCCCTCTGCCTCAGAGGGAAAAGCCAAACTGCCCACCTCTATGCAGCAGAAATACACCACCAGTGTCCCTCTCCAGATCCCATGGACCAGACTCACCTGGTTGCACCCTGTGATCTTCTGGTCAGCTGTCCGGGCTTGCGAGCAGGACAGAGTCTGCTGCATAAAAGTTTAAGGACATCATATAACAGGGTGTCCCATGCAAAGACAGACTCCCCAGCCAAAGCCTAGCTCTGCTTGCCTTCTCTGCACATGAGACCTGTAGCCTTATCTCAAGAAGAAAACTTGAGAGATGAACAGGAAATCTGAGGAACGAGATCCAAAGGTTAGAGAAGAGGATGAGAGCCCCAAATTTAGTGACAAAATCCAAAGCTCTGCTCTGCAGTTCAGGTGGGAACTATGAAAAACATGCCTTGTTGTGATACTGCTGCCAGGAGTCTTCATGCCACGCTAGCAGGTGTTAAGGTACCCAGATGAACACTTGACAGGCAGCTGTCCCCAATGGATGGAGCATGTGAGCTCTCCATGTGTACCAGGCCATCAGGGAACAGTCACACGACATCACGATAGGAGGAGCTGAGCAGTAATTTAGACAACAAAAGCAGGACGCGGCATGGTCAGTGTAGCAGAAATTGAGTCCTCTGTTGTCCCAGCTGGTAGATAAGGTTCCCAGAGCGTATGGATGTTATGCACACTTCCTGCACAGAGGTCAGTGTGCATGGACAGGCTGCCATGGCTGGAAAGAGAGCCATCCTCTTGGGACTGCATGAATTACAGCCCTCAACCAGCCTGCCTGTCCCTTGGACAATCTCAGCCTAGCTGGGCACATCCCGCTGTGATGTTGTCACAGGTGACCACCACGGGGTAGACCAACTAGTTAACAGCGTTACAGACATCCTTCACGGTACCAAACACAGAGGAACCGGTGAGTCTGAGTTCAAGACTGGTAGGAGTCTGGCACAGCCAGCTTTCCAGGGCTTATGCTCATCACCTCTGGAGCTGGCTGAAGAGTGTCCAATCCTGGAAGAGCCTGAGATAATGACAGAGTTGATGCAGGCACAGGCACTGTACTTCTCAAGAGCAATAACATTCCCCTAGAAAGCTGTAGAAAACTCCACTCTGGGGCTGGGTAAAAGCTTTCTGGGGCATGCAGGACCCTAGTAGTCAAGGTGGGACTTCTCACTCCCTTTTCTCACAGACGAAGCCATGGCCTGCAGCCTTCCCGGTCTTGTCTGTGCCAGAGCACAGCACAGCTCAGCACAGTCAAACTGAGCCCTACAGCACCTTGCTCCATCTCTCAGGGCCTCCACAGCAGGTGCTGCCGAGGTATGTAGTGACCATTGCACCCTGCTCACCCATAATCCCCACTCCACCCTGTCTTCTACCTCACTTGCATCTTCAGGCTCATGTCTGGAGGGTGTCCCCTGGGAGGGGGACATTGCCCATGCCAAGGACAGGCTGCAGGGCACCTCCAGGGAAGGAGGGACTGAGAGAGCACCAGGCCATCCCAAAGAGCTCTGAGCCCAGAAAGCAGATGCACTGTAAAGCACAGAAGCCCTTCATTGCTGTTCAGCTTGGAACTTTTTCCCATCAAGGGTCTGTAGGCTGTCTCCAGGGGAGCTCTGGCAACACAGAAAGCCAGTGCCCACCTCATGGCAACCCAGGAACTGTCTGCCCCAAAGACCACAAAGCTACTGGGTACAGATCCTGCACGATCTTCCAGCCAGCACCCTCTTTTCTACCGCACAGAGCCAGCTCTCACCAGGCTCAGAGCCTTTCCTCAGGGTACTTCTGCACAGATCAGACTTCTTGCTTAAATGAGTACAAGGCTGCCATGGAGTGGGGATGAGACCTGTTCCCTCTGCTTCCCAGGGGCCACGAGGAGCCCCTCAGAGCCTACTTAGAGCAAACGCACCCTGCAGCCGTCTTTGAGCTGCAGTCCTTGCAACATTACCAAGAGGAAACGAGGAAGCATAAACAGAGAGCACGTTCTGTCCTGATGCACAGAGGTGCTGGAGAAAGAGTGAGAGCTTACGGATCTGCAGAGGAGCAGGAAACAGAAACCAGCATCCTCCCCTCTGCTGCTGCAGGCTCTGAATCCAGAGTAAGAGCTCTCTGGCAAATGCTCATTTAAGTGCCTTTCATCACATCTCTAACAGTGTACATATGTCTTTCCACCCTATCAAACAATAAATTCAATAATTATTAAAAACCAAAGTAAAAGCAATCCCACGCTACTCCATCTCCATTCTTAGCAGCTGGTTTGGCCCTTGATGGTGCCAGGCTGACCACCTTCAGGCAGCTCAGCCTTTTGCTAGCTGTTAGGTAGCTGAGGGTAACCCTTCTGCTCCACGGGCAGCACAACCAGCCTGGACTACCCAGTCCCATGGGCAACCAGGAGTCAGCTTGGACAAAGTAAAACACTGTTGGTCAACCAACAGAGGTGTGAAACTGCTTCAGCAAGCCCAAAACACGGGGAAGTTCTTTCTTCCCATCCTCCCCCAGCAAGGACTCATGAGGCTGCTCTTCTGCCTCCTGGACTAAGCTTTGGCATGAGATACCACACTGTCTGGATACCTCCCTTCCAGATGATCCTCTTCAAGGCCACCACACATTAGCATGGGCCTCCCAACAGCAACAAGAGGTCCTTGAGGCATCATGAGCTCTTTGCGTTAGAGACAGGGCTCCCCTGGATTCCAGCCTTTGGAAGGGGATGTATGCAACTAACGGAGAGAGAAGTCTAAGTCTGGGCCCCCTCCCTGTAGCACGATTGCTCCTAGCTGGAAGAGGTCTGGCTGCCAAAGAGCCCCAGGCAGCAGCCAGTGAGTTACACCTCGCAGGTGGAGAAGTGGAGCTGGGCTGTGAGTCCCAATGCAATGAGGCTACCGTTCTGTCAGTGTGAGAGGCTGGGCTGGCAGTCCCCGCTCAGCTGGTGGTCCTGGGACCCGCTGGCACACCAGAAGTTTGCAGGAGCTGATGGTGGCACAGCAACAGCCTGAGTGAGCAGGAGGGCACAGAAGCGGTGGGCCAAGTTGAAAGGGAGCAGAACAAGGCCACACCGACTTGTGGGTTACATTTCAGCTGATGTGGCGTCTTCCAGGCAGAGGCCCTCTGGGTGGCTGGGTGACATGCAGAGCTGCTCTGGAAGCCATTGTCAGGGCTGGGCACCTTTGAGGTTTTTCCTGCACATCAGCAAGGACACCCTGAAGGGGAGAGACAGTGTGTTTCAGGGAGGATTTTGGCCCTGAGGGACCCGGAAGCATTGTCTAACAGCACAATGTAGAGACAGTTTGTAGGCACTCTCAGATGTCAATTTTTCTCTTGTCCAGCCCTCACAACTGTAGATGTGAAACTCCTCTGAAACAAAGTCAGTGAAGCGAGCACGCTATGGTATTATTGTTTCAGTCTCTTTGTTTTTTCCACCAGCATTGTGAGTTCTGGAAGCCTCGGCCATGATTCAGAATGCTTGGGATGGCAGCATGGCCCCAGCCACGGGAATGCAAATGATTAGAAGCAAGCTCTGCATGGGATTGAGATATCCGGCAGCAGCCTGCTTGGAGGCCAAAGAAATACACAGACGTTTTGAAGAATGCAAGCCCATCTTCCACACTGAGATAGACCACTTGTCAGGTCTGGCAGCGAACCTCAGCAGTTTCAGGTTATACCCTGACCTACCAAAGGGTTAGGGGTTTCAAGGTATACCAGCAAACTCAAGGCCTTTTCCCTACTCTCGAGTGACACAAAACCATATTCATATTTTCAGACAATCTCTCCCAAACATGTCCCAAGAACCATTACTGTTCAAGACCAGATCAGGAACTTCTAGGCTATCTCTTCACACAAAGCTTGCTGGTTTGAGCTCCTGGAAGCAAAATCAAGGCATTTCATCTAACCTTTTTGTCTGTGAGTATTTTGTTAGCTGTAATTCCTGCTGGGATCTTTCCCCTGCCATCCAGACCCAACATTTCTCCATATGGACACTGGGCATCCAGCCCTGAATCCCCATGCACCTCTTCGTCCCATCACAGACCCCAGGAAGGGGATGCTGGCTAGGGTAGGCACAGACAGCCCGGAGCAGGAGCACCAAGAGGACCAAACACATTGGCTTGTGTTCTCAAAGTGAAAGACATCTTGATCTTCCATCTCCACTGGCCATGGTGTAGGTTTGCCTTGTATCTGCTGCATTCTATGGTCTCTGTCAGAGTTTTGGGATGGAGCAGCCAAAGCAGCAGGCAGACTGGCACAGAAAAAGGTGAGATCTGCTGTATGAGCTCATGGAGGACTCTCACCTACAGGAGACACTGGGTTTGACCCCAAACGGAGAAAGCAGCCAGGGCAGAGCATGGAGCAACTTCTTCATGGCATCCTGTGCTGCCAAGGGAATGGCATAGCACACTTCACTCCTCTGCTGGGTAAAGGCCACGCTGCTTTCTTGCAGAGGACAGCTGGCTGTCCTATGCACTCAGAGCCTTCAGGCATGAGTCTGGTAACTGGGTGTTCCCAGGAAGACAGTCAAAGCCACAGATCTGTGTGCAATCTACCTGGCTTCCAGCTGTATGCTCCCCATACCCAGAGGAGGGAGAGGCACCGCTCTGAAAGGTGATGGGGGAAACATGGTGCGGAGGAGGCAGGCTTGCAGGGGGTTGAAGAGTTAACAGCTTGTTCTGATTCCTCTGGCCAATACACTCTCCAATTACTATGCTGGGAAGTATTCTGCTGGGAAGCAGAAGTATTCTGGAAAGTATTCTGCTATGAGATTTCTTAAACCTGGGATGAAAGCAAAGTATGTGCAGTATCTCTCCAGCTACGTTTCAAGGTATACCAGCAAACTCAAGATCCTTGCTTATGTCTCCTCTTCAGGTGTACCTAGGGTGCCACCGTACAAACAACTTTCAAGTTGACCTTTGGGAAAAATCACAGGAAAAGCTGAGTTCCCAATGTGAAAAGCCAACCTGGAAAAAATTTAAAAGCTCCAACTTCCTGAATGCCTCAACTTCCTTGCAGTTAGTGAGGAAGAAGAATGCCACTCAAATACTGACCAGTCATAAACCAAGTCAAACTACTTGACCTCTTCTGTGGCACCTCCCCCGAGACCCACAGGGCTTGGCTGGGGCAGAGGGTCATGAAATAATGGTCACGATCTCCTATTCTAAAGAGCTCCCAGGGGACAGATATTAACAATGCATAGGTGCATAGATGCAGAAAGACATGTTTTCTGAAGCTCTTTGGTATTTATTTGTGGCTAGAAACAAATCTCTAGGATTTGTATGACTGCTAGTAAGGCCTCAAAGTGGAGTCAGTGATGGAAGGAGTTGGGAAATGCTGCAACTGGTTCATTTCTTTCTCTGATATTCACTGGGAAATGCCCTTTGCGCAGCTCTACAGGGAATCAAGCAGCAGTCTCCATTCGGGATTGAGGTTCCTTTTTGTCCACTCAAGACAGTCAGTGTGTATGTAAGAATGTGGGCAGCACCCTAACACCAGAACTACTCCAGCTAGGGCACTCTGCCCTAGCAGCTCCTGCAGCATCCACACATGGGACACAGAGCAAGTAGTATGCCCCTGCACATGGACTAGCCAGCTTCCCCGTGTCAGAGTCACAGAGTTCTTGAAAAGCTCTTGAGATGCTGGTCACTTGATGGGAGTTAGGAGTGAGTGCATCTCCAAGAGTTCCCACCTCTCAGCCTTCATCTGGTTCCCAGGCACAAGGATGCAGAGAGTGCATTGCATTAGCTGCCTGTGGCAAGTATTGCTCAGAAGCAGCAGACGATGTCTCGTTCCCTCCAGAAGTGATGAACAGCAGTTCAAGTGCTTCCTTGAACAGCCTGAAGGGACGAGCAAAGCATCAATCTCTTCACTGGCCCAGCAAGAGCCAAGACTATGTGATGTGCTGAGCTGCAAGCTAGGGGAACATTTTTATTCTCCTTTCTCAGCTTCCAGTGCCACAAACAATTTGTGATAGTAAATCTATCTGAGTGAGATTAACTAGCATGCCTTACATTTCTCCTCCACTGCATCCCATCACAAGCGGGTATCTACATTCAAATCCACCCGGAAATTTTTGTATGAATTTGTCTTTCTTGGCAACTACTTCCAAATCACTATCTCCTCTCCCTCTTTATACTCCAGATAAGCGTCTTCTGCCTGCTCAAAGGCTACCTGACATTTGTCTTCTCCTAAATTTTGATAATATCACTATTAAATACCGTATTTTTTTATATTAGTTGTTCTAGTGGCAGGTAAGAACCTATCAGGCATAGTCTGCTTTTTAAGTTAAAGTATTTATATCATTCTTATCATTTATTCTTAAGAATAATTCCACACTTTTCCAAATCTACATCAAGAATAATCACAAAATCATAGAATTGGAATCACTGAAGTTGGAAGGGACTTCTCAAGATCATTTAGTTCAACCTGCCTACCCAAGCAGGGTCAGCAACAGCAGGTTGCCCAGGACTGCATCCAGTCAGATTTTTAATAACAACCTGGATGGAGACTCAACAATCCCTTTGGACAACCTACTCCAGTGTTTGATGACCCTCACAGTAAACAAGTGGGCGTTTATGTGCAGACGGAATTTTCTATGCTTCAAATTGTGCCCATCGCCTCTTGT
>Ga0181612_152803_pt1 | contig 15868 bp, 7 predicted proteins | sample HoacroProtozoa21_FD_119630 | JGI IMG/M metagenome (GOLD analysis project Ga0181612, IMG submission 119630) | Hoatzin crop microbial communities from Cojedes, Venezuel. Combined Assembly of Gp0051906, Gp0051904, Gp0051908
CATCAAAGAAGAAAAGTTCTTGAACACCCTCCCAGTAAAACATCACGGGCCAAGGACTGAAACATTAGAAACAAAGGCTGAGCAACTCGTGGAAAGAATTACATACCATGGTTATCCCTTGTAATACGTTTCTGCAAGCCAGAGGGGTGACGGAGAGTGTGGTCCAGGTTCTTGCTGAGCTCATCCAGCTCCTTTTGATGAGCAGGGGAAAAGCCCAAGAACACCGACCATCACAATGCAACAATTCTGGATGGCTTATGGTGGGTGCTCATCAGAGGAGCAACTGCCACCAGGGCACATGAAGAAACCAGAGCTGCACAGGGGATGAACGGCAAAGGTTACTAATGCTGAATACCCAAGTACTGCTGGAGGGGAAATAGTGCCACAGTGACTGGCACCCACAGAGGGGACAGGAGGAGCCTGGAAGTGGAGGTAAGTTACAGCTAGCCAGAACACCAACTGGAAAATGGTGCCTGTCACTTCTGCATTTCTTATTTTCCAACTGGTTGACTCGAAAACCTGGACTTCATCTTGAAAATACATGCACTTGAAAAATCAGATCTAAGTTTTGTCACACTGGACACTTCAATACATTCTGTAAGTTGGGTTCTCTTACTTCAGTTGAGTTAAAATCAAACTGTAAACGCTCATTGTCTTCTATGAAAAACCCTCTCACAAATATTTCATTTCCAGTTCAACAAACTTTTCGTTTAAGGATCTATTAACAACCCAAACACTAAAGCTTCACAACATTTAAAGTATTTAAAACAGTCTTTGTGTCCTTAAGTGTATTTTTTCCTAGGCTGACTTTGCAGGAAAGCATGCTAAGCCTCAGCATACATTATCACAGCTGAAGTATCTACACCACAAACATAGATGTCTGATTTAACTGATGGCAGTAATGGCCAGTTATCCTTACTTGCATGGTCAGTACAGTGAGATAAGTCAGGGAAGTCCTGGTTTTTGGTTTGTGTTTTTTGTTTTTTTTTAAATAACAAAATACTGGAGGAATCTGTTTCTGTGCTGCCTTCTGAAAGACCGTGCCATGCCTTGGATACACATACCTCCTTCCCTCTTCTATTTTTTTTCCTCCTATGTTCATTTGCTACTCAAGACAGCCATTAGCGTAGCTCTCTTCCAGACATTTGGTCAAAGTGTGGTACGTCCATCATGACTGCCAGTAACACATCACAATTAGAAAAGTAGCTTTAGTCTAGACACATGAACAGTTTCATATTTGTATTTGTGGAGGCCAGATTAGCTGAAAACAGGTCAAAAGGAGCCCTAGCAAACACCCTCTCCACCATACCTTAAGATGAAAGAAACTATTTTTCAGGCAGCATGTTGTTTTTCGGAAGTTGCATGGGTACCTGAGAAAGATTTTATTTTTGCAGCGCAACAGGAGTGGAGTCCAGGGCTGGGCATAGTCTGCATCAGCCTGATCCGAGCCACGTCCAGTGCCGCAGATTCAGTGTGTGCTGTGACTGCTGCCAGTGCCGGGGCACAGTGCTGACAGGCGTAAGGTGTGTGATTACAGGGGTATTATAGTATAGGGTATCTAAAGCACAAAAAGTCATTTAGGGACTGAAACATTTGGAAGAATTGGTCTCAATCCTCTTTGCTGGTCTGAACCGAACAGCAACCTTGAGGAAGCTGCTGAAGTGGGTAAACAGAGACATCCCTCTCCGGTCCCCCGCAACAGGAGGCGCATGCTGCAGTCGGGGCAGTTGGGCATCGAGTAAAATAGGAAAAGATTACATTAGCCTGACAAGCAGAAGGTAACTACTTCTTGGTCTACTGCTATGGTAACTATTTACTACTATTTTTATTAATCTCAGCCCCCAGGTTTAGGAGATGTTGCAGCTGAGCAGGTGACCTCGCATCCCTTGCCGGATGCCGGGTCCTCGAGCAGAAGGGATGGCAGGGGAGGCTTGTGGATGCTCAGATGGGGAAGGCATGCGACGCACGGCCGAAACCTGCTGCCTGGAGAGGAAGGAAGCGACCAGGGAAGCTTTGAAAAGAGGGGATACAGCAGTGGCTAACATCACTGTTGGCGGCAAGAGCTGAGACCGTGAAGGAAGGCTTGAGTGTATGACATGAATTCTTCAGTGTGCCTGCTGTGCTGAGCATGATGGAGCAGGAATTTGAGTGTATGACATGAATTCTTCAGTGTGCCTGCTGTGCTGAGCATGATGGAGCAGGAATTTGTGTGCTGAGGGCAGGGGGAGATGGCTGGACCCAGAGGGAAGAAAACAGGTAGTACCTGGGAAAGTTGTTGTAATCTTCCTAAACAGCTACCTTGTGATACAGCTAACACTGGCGCAGCTTCCACCGACAGTGCGTTCATGCCTGCTGCTGGCTGAGCCTCCTCAGCCTTGTTGTCCATACGTGGTTCTTTGATGCTGTCCAAATGCAAGCCAGCTTCTGGCTGTCCAGGTAAGTCTGCTCCTGGGCAGACACAGAACGCAGACAGACCTGCAGGAGTTTTTGAGCAGATTTGGGAGTTCTCCCTCTGTTCTCCCTGTACTCTGTGTGCTGCTTGAACAGCTTTTTGCCTTAGCAATGTCTTTAGCTCCCTTGAAATCTCTGCTTGGAGCATATAGGTCCAAAAGGGCAATCATGACCCGACTGTCTGCAGTAGGCATGGACACGGCCTAACCTCGCAAACTCTCTATCCACAGCTATCAAAAGGGGCACAGCTGAGAATGTTTAACTCCAAAGCTCTTAGAAACATACACATAATATATTAGGGATTTATATGTAACATATAATATAGAAAACCCATCTTACAATCAGATCTCCAATTTTTCCTGCCTCCAACAAAGGACTGTATCTCCATACACAGTTCCTCATCTTTCCCAAGAGTGACCAAATACTCCTGAGTTACTCCTTTTCCACCCTGACTTTGTCTCCCCAGCAGAGGAGCCTATGTCCTTGGCTAAAATTATTAAATAAATAAAAATATTTTGATTTTGTCTGGTGTGCCAATAATCGGGAGTTGGATTCTTGTTTGATAAAATTTATTTGCAGCTACAAAAATGTAGGACTGTAACAATTTACACTTGATTGTAAGCTGCTTTCTGTAATAAAAATGTAGACTGTTTTTGTTTGTTTAGTTGGTTTAATTCATTGGTTGCCTAAAGAGCTGTAACTCTAACTAAAATTACATATAGGCTTTGCCAATTGAGCCAATTGGCTAAAATCCTTTGATTGGTCCCTGTTTGAACATCTACTTAGTGTAACTGGTTAAAATTTTGAATGTGTGCTCGAGCAGATGCGGTTTAAGGCAATTTCTAGATTGCATGATTTTAGGTGAAGTAAGTTAATCTATGATGTCTAGACTTTATTTCCCACATGATTCCAGTATAGAAGGTTTTGACCAGCACTGTCCCAACCTGCGTAATTTATACATCTGTGGTGTATTTTCACTGTACACAGGCCAAGTTTCTGTGTAGGCTGATCTCTGCCAAAGAACTTTTCCAGTGGTTCTGCTTTGATCAGTCAAGCCATGATTCTAACACCAGTTCCCTTATTACTACAAAACAACAGGAACCAAGCACAAATTTGCTAGACAATATTTTGTTCATTGAAAGTATAACAAAATAATCTGATATTTCTTTTTATTGTTCTTGTTTCTGTAAAGGAAATGTTTTTGTTAGGTTTTGTAATTTGCAATTAGATGTGATTTAATTGTCAAGCTGTTTCTTGATGCTAGAAGAACAAATCTGGTTTATTTCTCAGTAGTTCTTTACTTCAGATTTCCTGCAAAGAGATTCCTGGCTGTTGAGATAATACAATTACACCTAATTGTATGGAACATAAGATGAATCTTTGGTTCAGGTATTTCTGCATACACAGTCTTAAATATACTGTGAAAGATAGCCAGGCTTAAAAGATACTTACAAAAACTATTTTAAAATAAAACATTGATGGTAATGCAAGTCTAATCTTTAATGTCATCTAATCTGTAGATTTTGCCCTTATTTGGAGAAAAAAAAAATAAAGCTATGAAAACGTTTTATTCAGTATTAAACTGATCGGCTTTGTGGAAAGGAACAGAATTACTACCCTGGATTTTCTTTCGCCTTCAACTTTGTGTGCTTTGATTTCGCCTCGGTTACTTCAGTCTCCTGGGCTCTCTTAAATGGCATGGGGACAATACTTCATGACCAAAATACACAAAGGATTTTATCAAATATATGGCTGAAAAAGACATCAGATTACTTTAGACCTAGAGCTTGGTCTTAACACGTTTCTTAGCAGTTTGTTCAGATGGACATATTGCATTTAATTGGCTGGCTTGCAAACCTTGGAAACAGGATGCAAGTCCTGTTGGTGCCTATGTTTATTTAGGATCCCGCTGTAGCTCATGCAGCTAGGACTTTTTGGGAAACAACGGTTCACACTGAAGTTCATTAGCGTGGCTTGTAACGCTTCTTGTTGTTAGAGTAATCCAAACAACCAACCTTTTGCTTGTGACTGCATGTTTCACTAGCAAGTAAAGGAGAAAGGCCACTAACCCTCAAGATGCTGACAATTTCCAGGATAGTGAATACTCACTGAGGCATTACGTAAAGGGAGAGAGGTGAAGTATATCTGAAGAAATTATATATCTGCATCTCCAGGGCCAAGCACTGCATTCCAGCCCGAACGTGCCTGGCTGCATCTTATCTACCTTTTCTGCCAAAGCTCCTTTGGGGTTTCACTAGCAACTTGAGATGATGAGATACAGCAGATGTCTTTCCTGTCAGATTTCTGGTGACTTTTTGCAGACTCAGCAGGTTTGGGTCCCACTAGCCCGTTTTTGCTAACTTCAGAAAGGACCGTGTCCTGCCACCTTTCCAGCCCCCAAAGAAGCCCTCCTGCAGCACGCAAGACTCGACTATGCTTAGAAATAAATATTTTCTACTTCATGATCCTCCTGACACCGACGTTGGCAGCGCCGAAGCTCTCCTGGAACAGGCTTTTGCAGGAAAATGGGATCAGTTTCATTAGCAGCCCTCTGGGCTCGTTTGGGTTTTAGAGTGACTTGTGGAAAATCCATGAAATCATACCTGTCACAAAGAAAGCTACAGAGTTGTTGCTGTGGTTTAGACAACCTGTTTCTTACGAATATGTTTTTGCTAACTGATCATACTGCTGGCACAGTTTTCCAGCCTTACAAGGCCTATGTACCAATCATCTCCTCCTCAAATCTGCTTGCCTTCAAGATACGCATCCGACTCGGGATTCAGAAGGAGCCACCTGTATCCTGTTGTCTGAGAAAGCTACGTACGTATACACACGGGTATATGCAGGTACACATACACACGTACATTCATCTATATAATGTAAAACATAATCCTGTTACTATCCCTAACCAGAAAATATTCTGATAACTCCCATTTACTTTACTTTTAAAATAAAAACTGATGTAATTAAGTAATTCGTGTTTATAATCACAAACATCTTGCTTTGCAGCACAGTTACAAGCCACATTTTTCGTGACATAACACACAGAGAATGAGCCATATGTCTGCAAACTGAGGCACGTAAGTCATTATTTAGATGCGGTATCTCTAATTTTAAACACAATTCACAAGAACTCTGGGGTACTTAATCATCTCTACGCCTTTCCTACTTGGAAGAAAAACACACTGGGGTCAGATTCAGTCACAGCCCAAGATAATGTAACTCAGATTAGTTCACGGTGATTACATCGGTGTGAACGCTTTTCAAACTCTCCAGACAAAAGCTGATACTACAGATTGTTTCAAATCACAAACCCCACGCTACCGATGTGTGGCATGCAGCAACATGTGGCGCTTTTCTCCACCGCAGCCACCCACGCTCCAGCATCTTCTCCCTCGCTAGACAGTTCTAAGGCAATTTCATCCTTAGGCTGAAAGCTTATCCCTCCGGGCTAGGCATAAAACCTTCCTCCCCTGGGCAGCAAAGGTAGTTCAGAACAAGAGAGTCCTTTCTTTCCCTTGGTTTCAGCAATAAAGTATTCCTCTGGCACAAGGTGAAGGCAGTTTTCCTGCAGCCCCTCCAGCACATAGCTCATCCAACCGTCCACACACAGCGACAGAGGGAGATTTCTCCCCTCTCGTTGGAGCTCCAGCTAAACACAAGGGCTATGCCATTAGCAAATTTCTTCTTTCCATGATTTCCCCTCTTATTTTTAAGTCCTCCCTGGGGTCTTACCTTGGACCATTCTGAAGTTACCAGCTTTTTGGTAGAAAAGATGAAAATTACATAAGTAAACAGAGTTAACAGAAATGCATATAAGCACAGATTTACAGGTGTCTTTGACTGTCATAGAAACTGGAGTTCCTTCCTTTCTTGGCCTGCCTTCAAGCTTGAAGACAGTTTTAAGGAACAAGAAAGTTTCTGTATATTCTACTAACTTGTAAGATACAGCCACCCAAGTAAAACAAACAAAACCTCTCCTACAGAAAATGCGAGTTAATATTTTTAAAATGTTGCTGTCTTCTGTAACAGTCATGAATGGCAGATTTAAAACACACACAGCATAAAGAATCAACTGTGTATGCTGAAGCAGCAAGGCTCATCCGCACTGGGATACCAAAGGATGCCCATGGAAATGAGGTGTTGAGAAGTAACCCCAAGTTTCTGCAGAGAGGGAGGTAGTGGTGCTCAGGGACCACTCGTCCTCTTGGGCTACGCTACACGGGCAGCACGTGTGCTCGTCTGATTGCTCATGATACAAAGCTGCACATAATACATATGCACCAAGGCCTGAATTTCTCCGATTTCTCACTTTTTAAGTTCTCTCCTCTCCTTTGTGACAGCAGCTCCATTTGCTTCAAAGGCGCTAAGGAAAAGAATGTCCCTGTAAACTCCAGTCTTGCAGCAAGACCTACAGCATTGCTAACACCCCATAGAGTCCCAGTGTGGTCTGACCTCTGCGTGGTTTTATTTGTGGTTGAATATCTTGGGATAAATTATGCAATAGGCATTTCAGTTGATGCTTACGTGATGGGTCATATCTAAGTCCGCGGTAGGTGTACGGGCAAAAACTTTGTAGTAGCAGTAGTGAGTTACAACCTTTTGGCTCTACAGTTAAAGTTGCCAAGGGATAGTCTTTATTCTTAATTTATTTCATCACCCTTTAATAACTTTTTATGGTGGCTGCAAGGAAGATCGAATTTGTTTTCACAGATCCTACTCACTTTGTCATATTTACTGCACTCCTGACATTAGTCAGAAGACAGAATTTGGTGCGATGTTTTGTCTCTGCTGTTCTTCTTTAGATATGGTAGTATGTTGGACAGTTTTTGGTTTATGTTCATGTGAAACAAAAAACCTCCACCACCCAAAACCTAAAGAACAGTTCTATTTTTATTTTAAAGTTATTAAACTTTACCGCAGAAAGGCTAGGAAGCTAAACTTCTCTGTACTGACAATTATAAGCAGTGGCAGATGTGGTAGTCAGGTGCAGAAATAAACATGAAATGCCATTGTGCTTGAAGGCCTTCTCTATGCAATTGTAGCTTTGTATTAGCTGCCAAATCTAAATTCTTACCTAAAATAACTTATCTCAACATATAAGAGCTTCAGAAGAAGACCGTGAGTGGCAGTGAGCAATGGCATTTCACAGTTTTTTTATAAAGAAATCAGATGGAAAAGCTTTAATTCTAGTTTTTCTGTTTTGTTCCTCTCCATCAGGCTTCAATCTGAAGATATTGTTTCCTTCTGTTGCAAAACTCCATAGTACTTGGAGAAGATCAAATGCCTGGCGTGAGGTCTGTTGCCTTCTTTAAATATCTAATTGGGTGAGGATACAGACCAGTTGATATTTTGCTCAAATTTTACTTGGACATGGGTCCTCAATTCATTATAAAATAATCACAATAATAGTGTGTAGGTAGGACAACATAAGGCTCCAAAACATTAGGCTTTTATCTTACAAACAGAAGTGCAGATGTATGCCTTGTTTTCTCATGCAGTTACAGATCGAGTGCTTTGTGTCTAAAGCCCTGACAACCCCCTCGGTTCTATAGCTTTTGGTATCAAGTTGACGGGTGTTTACTTTCCATTACAGCCAAGGACAAGTACAATTTAAAAACTGGCTTTAGCACTTCTCTTTGTTTTGAATACTAGAGGAAATATGCCAGCAGAGCCCCAAATTTGCTGTTAGCCTTTAAAGATACTTTATTCCCCATGATGATGGAACAACTTCAGAGCCTGAACACACAGAAATCTCAACACCTGTTGCAAGTTTCCCAGCCATTAAAACCAGTTTCACTTGAGACTTCTTGTTCTGAAGCAAGTTAATTACACACGAGCTGTGAAAACTTGCTGCTCAAGGTAAAATCGGAGCGTTGACTACCGAAATGCCTGTTCACCTGTTTGAACTGCACTCAGAGCGCCAGCGATCTGGTTTAGCAATCAGTCAGAGGCAAAGAAATGAGGCTTTATTTCTGGTCTCAGCCTACTGTCCTTCACTGGACAGACAGGTGCCAGAAAAGCAGAGGCTGGCAGAAGACAGAGAAGTGCCGGTGAGCTGGCACTGAAGCGATGTCAGCCCTGGACTCTGGGACAGAGCTGTCCCCTCTACCGCCGTTACCAGGGGAGGGAGAGAACCACTCATCCTCAACAGCTCACCTGCTCAAAGCTTCTCAAGAAAGCAGGATACCAGGGCAAGAACCCTTGGCGTGTTTCTATTACAAACCTGCAGGATACAATAACGTGGGAGAGATACCACTGGAGGTACGCTGCAAAATGAGCAGTGGTTTACAGAAGCATACTTTGCAAGCTTCTAGAGTGCTTAGAATTCAAGTGTGTGCCCAGATCCAAATCCTAGCCCTGATATGGAGAGCAGTACCTGCTGCTTTAACAAGTGACGGGACTAACAAAAGAAGCCATACATAAATGATGGCAATGACAGAAGCAGCCATATCATGTTAATTCTCAGTTGCAAACTGCTAGCCATCCATTGGGATGGTAAAGCTGTATAGCAGATTAATGCATCAGGGTTATAGTGATTTAAGCCTCAGGGTTATAATAGCCTTACCACAGGCTGAAATCCCAGGGGTGTCAACTCTCTCTTCTGGAAAGAGAAAATCAGTACCATGCAGTTGGATTTGCATGCTTCTTTCAAAGACAAAGCTTTAAAAATAAAAGGTATGATTATGTGTCTGATTACAAAGCACTTTCTTTAAAAGGGAGTGAGATCGCTTTTATTTTCCCTTTCCTCCTTGTCCTGCAAAATGGTCCTAAGAAGTCACTGTGAAACATGAAGTGAGCCCAAAAATGACTGTAAGTATATATGTACATGTATATACACGTATACACACATGCATAATATTGTATTAACACTCCACAAGAATAACGTATCTCTCCCAATATTACAGAGAATATATTGTAGCTCAAATACCCTTGCAGATTAGACAGCCATTAGTTTGGGGTTAAGTGCATAGGAGTACAGAAGGCATTGCAGGTGCTGCATGTACAGCGTCGCAAACCTGTGCAGCAGTTGGGTCAAGCAGACGCTCGGGCATTGCATGCTTCTCTGTGGGTACCAGCTACACTCGCTGTATTCCATTTCCCTTTAATGGGTCCTTCAGCCAGGTCCCAGCTGCAGCTCTTAGCTAAGCACAGGCAGAAGTGGAAGACGTCAGAAAGTCTGAGCTCAGTGTGGAGGGGCTTATCCATCTGGCGAACAGCCTCACTCCAGTGGTAAATTATCTTACACTTGGCCAGCAACCTCAGCGGCCAGATGCCAAAGCGTAGAGGATATTTCCCCAGCAGCAGCTAAGCTGATGACTGCACATAGACCTTACGTTGCCAGCTCTTCAGTTGTTTCATGTCTAGTGAGAAGAGCTCCCATAGCTGCCTTGTCCTCCTAGATGCTAGATGCTTTTGACTGACACTCTGTAATATTGCAGGAGAATTTAACACAGTTTCCTGTTTATCTTTGCCACTTTAAAGTGAAACACATGCTTATGTGCCATCCTCTCTGGTTGTTTTATCTTTTAAATTCAAGACAAAGTTGTGCTGCCTGATGAGCCTGACAGATTGCTTTCTTTTGAATGTATCCTTCCTCAGACTCACCTTGCACAAGCAGCACTTCTAGCAGCGTCATTTATGTTCCGTAAGACATGGCACGGGAAAGTTACTGACCTAACCGCTAGTTCCCCAGGAACATACAAAACATTACTGTAACATGTAAGCAAAGCATTTTTTAGTCTGTCATTTATTCTCCTGCTTCACTTTTTTAGGGTTGCAAGGCAGAATTCAAAGGGCTGAAACTAAATATCAAACCACTGTTTGCCTTTGACACTGCAATTATGTGTTATCCATAATGCATTGAACAAGTAACGACACAAAATTTAATATCACAAAAAGGCTGCCATACATTATTCATTAAAAGCTAAAGGTCCTAATAACATAAGCATGTGCACTGCTGTCATCTTTCCTAAAAAAATCATCCCCCTGAAGCCAGCAGGGCAACTCCTCAGGGTAAAGTTTCATGTATATTTGCAGTTTCAGGTCCTAATTAGTTGTACAGATTCCTAAGTTCATTACAAACAGAGGATGGGAACTCCCAGTGACTTTTTACAGACCGCAGAGCGTGGTGAAGGTCTGCTGGTGTTACTTGGCTGGACTGATCTCAGCTCTGCTGGAGTGTGAGAGCCCTGGGCAGCGCAGCTCGATGCAACTATCCCCGACAAACGTCTCCTGGACCCTTTACAGGATGGGGCACATAGCTGCTGCAGAGCTTGTGTTGCGTAGCCAACCTGCAACAACAGAGCTTCTATGGAGCAAATCAAACCTTTCATCTAGTGTCAGCAACTTCCCATCACCCCCTGTATAGATTGCCACGAACGCTTGTGTTAATGTAAACGTCTGCTATATCACGCCTGCTATATCATCTCTGTAAGACTTGGATGAGTTTGTTATACATGAATGCATAACTAAACAGTAAAGATGGTGGTAGTAATTAATTTTTGTTGCCTAATATCCTCTTCGAGGATCACAGCATAATAAAAGTAATTTTTAAAAAATCCAAACTCTTGAAAATATCAATCCTGACTTTGTACAAAAGCCTTCTGTCTGTCTATCTTGGTTATTAACAGCTGTTGTGACTTCCTGCATTGTTTCATATAAGGTTATGCCCCAAACCATCTCTCACATCTCTCACTTGGCAGTAAACATGTATTAATTAAAGATACTGAGCCGTGAAAACTTCACAGAAAATAACCACATTGGTACTCATACAAGATTGTTTCAACATCAGATTATGAGTTGCAAATAATTCATAAACTGTGCCATCATCACTAAACCCGCTCACCAGCACTAATCAAATTAAAATCTCATGCATAAGCATGTCCTGTTGATTGAGCTAATTCCTGGAGCAGATTCAGAAAACAGTCACTAATGTGTCAGGCATTTACAAATGGTCCCATTCAACAGCGGAGGAGAGGGTTTGACTCCGTTTCCAGTGTCCAGAGCAACAAGAAAATCAAAAAGCCCTTGTTTCAGCTAAAATATGACAACCTTACTACATTGCACTATCTCAGTACATTTGTATTTCTTCTACAGATCAGAGATAGTATTCCCAACATAATACAAGTTTCCATAGAAATTTGCGGTCAAGGATTTTAGAAACATATACAGCAACATGATGAGCCTCAAGACCGGTTCCCATTACTGTCCTCAGTTTTACCCGTTGTTTGTTAATCTTTCTATCCGTGACTACTATTGAGGTGGTCAGTCAGACCCAAACAACATGAACACTGGCCAACAGTAGGCTCCGTCAAAGACATCCCCTGGCCCAGAAGGTCACACTCCCAGCAGATCTGATCTAAACAGGACGAGAAAGGCAGGGGCTCAGCTGTCATTTTGCAAGGGAGAAGCTAAAGACAAAACCAACTCGCTCAAAGCTCGGAGCAGACCCTGGATCTTCTCCCTCTGCCTTGGACTTGAGCTTCAGGATTTTGTTTTCTGTGATGCTGGAATGAACTCTGACAGCCTAAATCAGAATAATCCTGGCCCCAAGAATCACTTTTGTAATGGAAAACAATTGAGAGTACAGTATAGTGGATTTTTTTCTTTTTTTTTTCCTTTTATTTTATTTTCTGAATGAGTAATTTTGTGGTTAAGCAAAATGTTGGCCCTGCTCCAGCAGGATGAGTTGCTGCCATTACATCTTGTCTAGGCAGCCGAGATGCTATGGGAAAACACCTGTGATGCAAGTACACGTCATGCTCATGAACTTTGCCAAAGTAAATCTTTAAACCATGTGAACGCTGCACTGCTCTGTCCTTTCTTCTTTCCTCTCTTTTATCACCAGATCCTTTCTCCACTAATTATAGAATAAAAATTAAAGATGTACTTAACCTCAGTGCAGCCCCATAGGCAGGACTTGCTCACTCAGAAAAAAAAAACCCCAAACCTGGAATGAAAGTCCCTGTATTCTTTTGACATTCAGCACAAATGCAATCAGCCTGAGCATGGGCTGGTGGCCAAGTGCCAGGACTGCGATATTTTGCAACTGGAAAAGCGCAATTCTGAGTTTCTGAACTCGACGTCTCATTATTGCTGTGCGGTGGCAACTCCTTGGGCAACTGCTGGGTTTTGCAGAGCACATTCCTCTGGTTTGTCTGAGCCTGTTCTCGTGCAAAAAATGCTTTAAAGTGAAGGCTTCAACAGAGCGCAAAGGGGAATCAATCTCCTGTGAAAGATGTTAGAGATTGTAAATTAAACATAATAAGACTAGAGCATGTTCTGTGTCCAGAGACTGCAGTACCACTCTGTAAAAGCCGTGGTATGAGGAGGTGTCAAAGCCCGATCCTGCTCTGTCCCTTTGGCACTGCCATAAAACAGCTGCCGAAGCAACACCCAGGTCCAAAGATGACTGCTATGGTCCCAAGACAGCAAACACAACAGCAGGTTTAGAGCCATTTGTGTCATGTTTCCTGTGATGGCACAGCTGAGAAACCTACCAAGGTCTTGAGGGTGAGAAACCAGTGCTACTAAGCTGGCGGGAAAATGAGAAGTTTATATTTGCATAGTAATAAAGGAGAAGTTTGCAGAGGTGTGGGGCATGGTGTATGCAGCAGGGAGGGAGATGTTATTGGTGGCAAATTGTAATAGATTGAAGCAAAGGCGGAAAAGTGATAATCAGGAAGGCTAATACAGTCCCCATAAAAGTGTTAGTATCAGAGATTTTAAGAAGAAACGTGGCCGTGAGAGCATGCATGAAGAAGTGGAGAGTAGCAGAGGTTTTTAATCATGTTAGAAAACATCTGGATTTGCTTTTTCTGTTACCTCTATTCCAGCTAAGTGACTTTTGGGAGCAGAATGATGCATACACGCTCGGGGGACATTCCTCCCATCATAATCAATACTTTTTGTTATTTGTTTCCTGTTATACCCATGACATACTAGGCATTTCCACACTCAGAGAAATTCGATTCCAACCTCAAGATGCTCAGTTTCTTTGTAAATAATATAAAATTAAAAAAAAATAATATAAATTTAATTGTCTCCTTGCATTTGTGAACAGTGCTCTATCAAATAAAAAAGGAAGGCCAAAGTGCTTCTGAAATAAAAACCTTTTCATTTGTTTCTAAAGGAGATACAATTAAAATTCTGTCATGGTTGTACCCACATTAGCGTTTTAGTTAGGAGCAGCTGCGCAAGCCCTGACATACAAGTTGCTGATGGTGTAGGTCTAGGGGCCTTTGCACTGACCGTCTCTGTCTGCTCACCTATTGCACCATATTACTCGCTAACGTAGACATCACCTATTTTATATAAACCCCGCAGGCATATGTATTTAAGTGTAGTTTCTGGATAAATAAAACAAATATCTGAAAAATCATCAAATTATCCAAACCTGGTTGCAGACCCGTTTGGAGTCTGGTGTTTTGACTGAAAAGTGAACTGCGCTTTTTGTTACCAAACAGCGAGCATCTCAAAAGATCTGCTGTTGCCATTAGGATTGCCGCAGGACCCAGTTCAAAGCTCATTAAACTCACTACAGGCATTCATTGGTCTGCAGTGTCCTTGCTTTCAGCTCACACTCCTTCACATGTTTGGGTAGGAGGGAAGACAGGAGAGGTTTAACCAACACAAGCTTTTCAGTTCAGAAGGACAAAATCAAATTTTTGAGGTATATGAACCAACGAATATCACCTCCCCTCTCTGATGCCCACTACATTTCTTTCAAATGACACAAGGAGGAACAAAAAGGCAGGGTTTGGTTCCACGCAGGCCCATTCCTGTAAAGCTCTGATCACCCTCAACACCCCTGATACAAGTAGGAACCCAGTTACCTTACTCGTGCTAATGCGTGACGAAGTCATACACTTGATTAAAAACACCCTGTGCTACATGTAGTGACATAATCTCATAAAAACATAACAGAAGATAATTTAACAAAGGAAAATAAAATGGATTTTTATATATTTTTAATTATTATTCACAAACTTTGCATCAGTATGGCAAAACCCTCAGCTTTTAAAGCTATTTCATTATGAAAGCGCATGTGGAGTTTTATGCCTGAGGAATGGTAAGAACTATCAGCACAAACGAATTTTCACACATACAAGCAAATTTATGTGTACAATTATCCTCCTTCAGGTACACAACTGCAATTTTTCTAATGACACAGACAGCCCCACAGTCTTGGCAAAACGTGATCCCGAGCTTTGCACAAGTAGTTTAAGACATTACCTTTGATTTCATTGCTGTTGGACCTGTAAAGTTCTCCACCACTAAAAATTTTCCTTATTTATTACAGCAGAAACAGCTAAATGAAAATCCAGATTCAAAATAACATACGGTTTCCAGCCTGCATCCATTTCTCTCTGCCATGGAAGGCTTTGCAGGGTCACATTATAGCCATGGCCACCGATGGGCCTCTAACGGTGCCAGCATTAAAAGCACAGCGACAACCGCCCGTTGTGCCAAACCTGACTACAAGTCCTTGTATTTCTGCTGTATTTTTTAAAGAAATGTGACTGAAGGGTGAAAAGGAGAGCTTGTAAGGTTTTTAAGCTGGAGTCACCACTACGCGGTTGTTGCCAGATTGCTTTCAGCCAGCCACTGCCCCGAGTGCGCAGGGCATTTATCATCCCACTCGCCAAAAAAGGCCTGAGCAGGCAAAATACCAACAAGAAACTAAACAATCGATGAGTGAAAAATGAGCATTAAGTGCAGCAGTTTTAAGTTATGAAATGTATATGATTTGCTTTGCTTATGATGATGATAAAGCTTAAGAGGCTACTTCTGCAAATAACAACAACGAATGAATCAAGTGCCAAGCCTAAATGCCAAAGAAAGAAAACAGTAATATTCAACAGAGGAAAATGCTTCAGGAGGAAAGGCAGCTCCTTGAAAAAACTGTGAGGTGTGATGGCTGCAGAATGCCTTCGGATAAACAAAGTCTTTCTGCCTAACTTTGCAGGTATAACCCTCTGCAAAGACTTTTCAATACAACTGCATTTTACACACATTACAAAGACAGACGCATGCTTAAGTTTACACTGGAGAGCATTCTCTCTGACACTGAGATGGAAAGCTAGGCACCCATACTGCTAGGAATGTTTTTTTTCCTCCTTCTTCATGCTGTGGATGTGAAAATCAGTATTTAGTTCAGTGTTTCTTAAAGTCTGGAGCACTCCCTTTTGGAGAGGTCTAGTTAGGGCAAAATGGATGCGAGAATGTGGGCGCCTGTGCTGCCGGAGTACACCCATTGCAAATGCATAGGGTCCAAGTGAAACACTGGGTGAAATGGTATTGGAAAATGGTATGGACGTGTGCTAAAACACTTTCCTGAAATTGTGACTGTACATAGCATTTGAAGAAAGTTTAGCCCAAAATCAACACTACAGTTTTTCCTTAAAAAAAAAAA